>Ga0182749_1000793_pt1 | contig 26933 bp, 29 predicted proteins | sample eDN3rd37CKraftMG_FD_128875 | JGI IMG/M metagenome (GOLD analysis project Ga0182749, IMG submission 128875) | Enriched Miracle-Growth compost microbial communities from Emeryville, California, USA - eDNA 3rd pass 37_C Kraft MG (version 2) (version 2) ...
CAGGTCTCGGTGATCGAGAACGGCAAGCGCGAGCTGAAGCTGAGCGAGCTGCAGAAGCTCTCCCGAGCGCTCGGCGTCACCACCGACGACCTGCTCAGCCCCGAGCCGCCGACCGAGCGGGCGGCCCTGGAGATAGCGCTGGAGCGCATCCAGCGCGGGCCCCTGTACTCCTCGCTCTCGCTGCCCCCGCTGCCCGTGCGCAAGAGCCTCAGCGACGAGGCGATCCAGACCATCCTCGGTCTGCACAGCGAGCTGGAACGGCTGCACACCGAGCGCGCGGCCACCCCGGAGGAGGCGAGGCGGGCCAACGCCGCCATCCGCCGCGAGATGCGGACCAGGGACAACTACTACCCGGAGCTCGAGGCGACGGCCAAGAAGCTGCTGGCGGCGGTGGGGCACACCGGCGGCCCCCTCTCCCAGCGCCTCGCCGCTGAGCTCGCCACCCACCTCGGGTTCACGCTGCACTACGTGCACGACCTGCCGAAGTCCACCCGCAGCGTGACCGACCTGAAGAACGGCAGGATCTACCTCGCGGTGCGGCCCAGCGGCTCGAGCGATCCCCGATCCACCCTGCTGCTCGCCCTCGCCAGCCACGTGCTCGGGCAGGGCGAGCCGCGCACCTACGAGGAGTTCCTGCGCAACCGGGTGGAGGCGAACTACCTCGGCGCCGCGATGCTGGTGCCCGAGGACTCGGCCGTCGAGTTCCTGCAGAGCGCCAAGGAGCGCCGGGAGCTCTCGGTCGAGGACCTCCGCGACGCCTTCGCCGTGCCATACGAGACCGCGGCCCACCGCTTCACGAACCTCGCCACCCAGCACCTCGGCATCCCGGTGCACTACCTCAAGGTGCACGAGAGCGGAACCATCTCCAAGGCCTACGAGAACGACTCAGCGGCCTTCCCGACCGACGCCCTGGGCGCGGTGGAGGGCCAGGCGGTCTGCCGCTACTGGAGCGCGCGGAAGGTCTTCGAGGTGGACGACCGGTTCAGCCCGTACCACCAGTACACGGACAAGCCGGCCGGCACCTACTGGTGCACCTCGCGCATCCAGTCGGACCCCCGCGGCGACTTCTCCGTCAGCGTCGGGACGCCGTTCGCGCACACTAAGTGGTTCCGCGGCCGGGACACCACCAACCGCTTCACCTCGAGCTGCCCCGACGAGTCGTGCTGCCGGCGCCCCCCGGCCGAGCTCGCCGGGCGCTGGGAGGGCAAGAGCCTGCCGACGGCCAGGGTGAACACCGCGCTGCTCACGGCGATGCCGAGTCGGGGCTTCTCCGGAGTGGACAGCACGGAGCTCTACGAGTTCCTCGACGCCCACTCCCCGGTGCGCCAGCCCGCGCAATAGTGCCCGTTCCGGCTCAGAGCGCCTGCTCCGGCGGAGCACTCTGAGCCGGAACGGCAGCTCTGAGACGACTCGCCAGGGAACCTCCAAGAGTTCGGTCATTAGTCTGGGACTTCAACGCCGCCCCTCGAGAACGCCGTATAGGAGACTGGATCACGTGATCGTCGTCGTCGCCCCAGGACAGGGCTCCCAGACCCCCGGATTCCTCGAGCCATGGCTCGCCGAAAGCCGCTTCCGCGACCAGCTCGGGTCCATCTCCGAGGCGGTGGGAATCGACCTCGTCGCACACGGAACGGTCTCCGACGCGGAGACCATCCGCGACACCGCCGTCGCCCAGCCGCTCATCGTCGCCGCCGGCATCCTCACCCTCTCCGCGTTGCTCGAAGGCCGCCGCGACAGGATCGGCGGCGTCGCCGGGCACTCCGTCGGCGAGCTGACCGCGGCGGCGGCTGCCGGCATCCTCAGCGACAACGACGCCGTCGCCCTGGTGCGCGAGCGCGGCCTGGCCATGGCGCACGCCGCATCGCTGGTGGCGACCGGGATGAGCGCGGTGATCGGCGGCGCCGAGGACGAGCTGCTCGCCACACTGGACGAGCTCGGCCTCTCCCCCGCGAACTTCAACGGGGGCGGCCAGATCGTCGTCGCCGGCGAGCTCCCCGCCCTGGAGAGGCTGAAGGACGCCCCTCCCGCCGGCGCGCGGGTGATCCCGCTTCAGGTGGCCGGCGCCTTCCACACCCGGTACATGGAACCGGCGGTCGCGCGACTGCGCGAGGTGGCCGACGGGCTCGAGTCGCACGACCCGACGCTCACCATCTGGACCAACCGCGACGGCAGCGTCGTGGAGAGCGGACCGGCCTTCGTGGACCTGCTCGTCGGGCAGGTCTCCTCCCCGGTACGGTGGGACAAGACCATGGACGCCTTCGCGACGGCCGGCGTCACCGGCCTGATCGAGCTCGCGCCGGCCGGCGCACTCGTCGGACTCGCGAAGCGCGCCCTCAAGGGAGTGCCCACGGTGGCCGTCAAGACCCCAGACGACCTCGCCGCGGCATTCGACCTGATCGACGGGAAATGATGAGCCAGCCAGTCCTCACGCAGTCGAAGGGCGCGGAGTTCACCCGCATCTACAGCTACGGCGCGGCCCGTGGCGAACGCGCGGTGCCGAACGCCGAGCTGGTCGAGGCCATCGACTCCAGCGACGAGTGGATCCAGCAGCGCACGGGCATCATCACCCGGTCCAGGGCCTCGGCCGACGTGCTGGCCATCGACCTGGCGACTCAGGCGGCCACGGAGGCGATCGAGAAGTCGGGGATCTCGCCCGGGCAGATCGATCTGGTCATCATCGGGACCATCAGCAACGTGCAGCAGAGCCCGTCGATGGCGGCGGTCGTCGCCGATCGGGTTGGCGCGAATCCCGCCGCCGCCTACGACACGAACGCCGCGTGCGCCGGGTTCAGCTACGCCGTCACCCAGGCCGACGCGCTCATCCGCTCCGGCGCCGCGCACTACGCGCTGGTGATCGGGGCCGAGAAGCTCAGCGACATCATCGACCCGAGGGATCGCACCATCTCGTTCATCCTGGCAGACGGGGCGGGCGCGGTCGTGATCGGGCCGGCGGACGAACCCGGCATCGCGGCTCCGGTCTGGGGCTCCGACGGCGCGAAGGCCGACGCCGTCAGCATGGATGGCACCCTCATCGACTACCGCGACAGGGGAGCGCCGTGGCCGACCCTCCGACAGGAGGGCCAGACCGTGTTCCGCTGGGCGGTCTGGGACATGGCCAAGGTCGCCAAGCAGGCGCTGGACGTCGCGGGCGTCACCGCCGACGACCTGGCGGCGTTCGTGCCGCACCAGGCGAACATGCGCATCATCGACGAGCTCGCCAAGCAGCTCAAGCTGCCCACGACCGTGAAGATCGGGCGCGACATCGCCACCACCGGCAACACGTCTGCCGCGTCCATCCCCCTCGCCACCCACCGGCTGCTCGAGGAGAACCCCGAGCTGAGCGGCGGCCTCGCCCTGCAGATCGGCTTCGGCGCAGGCCTGGTGTTCGGGGCCCAGGTGGTTCGGCTCCCGTAAGATAACCAACGGTCGATCGACCACCGACAACCCCAAGAGGAGAAGAAGACAATGGCTGCGTCCACCGAAGAGGTCCTGGCAGGTCTTGCCGAGCTGATCAACGACGAAACCGGCATCGCCACCGACACGGTGGAACTGGGCAAGTCCTTCACCGACGACCTCGACATCGACTCGATCTCGATGATGACCATCGTCGTCAATGCCGAGGAGAAGTTCGACGTGAAGATCCCCGACGAAGAGGTGAAGAACCTCAAGACCGTCGGCGACGCCGTCAACTTCATCGTCTCCGCCCAGGGCTGATCCCGCCCCGGGTCGGCGGCAGAACCGTCGATCGAAAGAAGAAGCCTGCCTTCTGACAGGAAGACGCAATGACCAGCAAGAAGAAGATCGTCGTCACCGGAATCGGGGCGACCTCCCCGCTCGGCGGGACCACCCGGGAGTCGTGGACGGCGCTGCTCGCCGGGGAGTCCGGCGCGCACACCCTCACCCATGACTGGGTGACCGAGCTCGAGCTGCCGGTCACCTTCGCGGCCGAGGCGAAGGTGCGCCCGGCGGAGGTGCTGGAGCGCCAGGAGGCGAAGCGGCTCGATCCGAGCTCCCAGCTGGCACTGATCTCGGCCAGAGAGGCCTGGGCGGATGCCGGATCCCCCGCCGTCGAGCCGGAGCGCCTCGGCGTCGACTTCGCCACCGGCATCGGCGGGGTCTGGACGCTGCTCGACGCCTGGGACACGCTGCGCGAGAAGGGACCGCGCCGGGTGCTCCCGATGACGGTTCCGATGCTCATGCCGAACGCGGCATCCGCCGCCATCTCGATGAGCCTCGACGCGCGGGCCTTCGCCCGCACCGTCGCCTCGGCCTGCGCCTCGAGCACCGAATCGATAGTCAACGCCTACGAGCACCTCCAGGCCGATCTCGCCGACGTGGTCATCGCCGGCGGCTCGGAGAGCGCGATCCACGGGATCACGGTCGCCGCCTTCTCCTCGATGCAGGCGCTGTCCAGGCGCAACGACTCGCCGGAGACCGCCTCCCGGCCCTACGACGTCAGCCGCGACGGCTTCGTCATGGGCGAGGGTGCGGCCTGCATCGTGCTGGAGACCGAGGAGCACGCCAAGGCCCGGGGCGCCCGCATCTATGCCGAGCTCGCCGGCGGCGGCGTGACCAGTGACTCGTACCACATCACCGCCCCGGATCCCGAGGGTCTCGGCGCGTCCAGGGCGGTCAGGATCGCTCTGGACGAGGCAGAGGCGTCCACCGACGACGTCGCCCACATCAACGCCCACGCGACCAGCACGCCGGTCGGCGACATCGCGGAGTACAAGGCCCTGCTCTCGGTCTTCGGCGAGCGGGTGCACGGCATTCCGGTCTCGGCGACCAAGGCCTCCACCGGCCATCTCCTCGGCGGCACCGGAGCGCTCGAGGCGATCTTCACCATCCTCGCCCTGAAGGAGCGCACGGCGCCCCCGACGATCAACATCACCGAGCAGGATCCGGCCATCCCGCTGGATGTGGTGACAGCGCCGCGCGCGCTCGCCGATGGCGACATCCTGGCGATCAGCAACTCCTTCGGATTCGGCGGGCACAACGCCGTCGTCGCCTTCCGGAGCGTCTAAGCCGCTCGCGGCACCCTCCATGCGCATCGCGATCGTCAGCGACTACTTCCTCGACTACGTCGGAGGCGCCCAGACCTCCATGCGCCAGCAGCAGCTCGCGCTGCGGCAGGCCGGGCACCACGTGGTGATGGTCTCGGCCTCGCGCAGCCTCGCCGGGCCGAGGATCAGGCGGGTCGAGGACGGCATCCGCCTGCAGCCGAACTACACCGTCCCGGTGCTCCAGCTGCCGGTCATCCCCAACAGTCCGCGGGTGCGCGCGAAGCTCGAGTCGTACTTCCGCGAGGAGCGCATCGACGTGGTGCACCTCCAGACGGAGTACAGCCTGGCCTGGGCCGCGGCCGACGTGGCCGCCCGGATGGGCATCCCGGTGGTGCACACCGTGCACACCTTCTACTGGGCCAGCGAGAGCGGGCCGCAGGCCTCGATCGCCGGGTTCATGCGCTGGGGCCTGCAGGCGGTCACGAAGCACGAGATCTCGCGGCAGACCTTCACCGAGCGGCCGGCGGACAATGTGCTGCGCAACCTCACCCTCGGCATGGCCAAGCGGGCCGACCGGGTGATCTCGCCCTCCGCGCATCAGGCCCGCGACCTCGCGGATGCCGGGGTGCGAGAGCCGATCCACGTGCTGCCCAACCCGATCGCGACCTCCGATCGGCCGTCGTCCCCGCTGCGCGCCGGCCGTCGCCCGACCTTCCTCTGGGTCGCCCGCTGCGAGCCGATCAAGCGCCCCCTGGTGTTCGCCCGGGGCGCCGTCGAGGCCCTCGCCCGGCTCGGCGATCGCTTCGACGTGGAGTTCGTCGGCGACGGGTCCGACCTCGCCGAGCTGAAGGCCCTGGCCGCGAAGCACTCTCAGCTCAGGGTGCGCGGCTCTCTCCCCCATGACGCGGTGCTCGACCTGATGGATGACGCATCCGCCGTCGTGCTCAGCTCATACGGCTTCGACAACCAGCCGATGACCATCGCGGAGGCGGTGAGCCGGGAACGCGGCGTGCTCTACTGCGACCCCAAGCTCAAGGAGGGCCTCAAGAACTCCGGCTACCTCACGGCGGATCCCGGCGAGTCGGCCTTCGCCGACGCGATAGTGACCATGGTCGAGAATCCCGGCCTCCTGATCGAGCTCTCCCGAGGCGCGGCGATCGACCGCTCGTCCTTCTCCCCCGCCGAATACGTCAAGCGCGTCGTCGAGATCTACGAGGGATAGACGCGAGTCGGGACTCGTGGCGGGTTCCGGGAGGAAACAGGTCGCCACGGGTCCCGACTCGGAGAGCGGGGCGGGTGGCGCGGCAGTCAGCCGACCTTGTGCAGCCAGACCACCTGGTGATCGTCGCTGGCGTGCCGAAACGCCTCGAGCTCGTCGTCCCAGGCCTGGCCGAGCGCCAGCCGGAGCTCCCGGTGCAGCTCGAAGGCGTCGGATCCGGCGATCTCCATCGCGTAGCGCAGCCGGTCCTCCGGGATCACCACGTTGCCCGCACTGTCGGTCTGAGCGAAGAAGATGCCGAGGTCGGGGGTGTGCAGCCAGCGTCCGCCGTCCGAGCCGGCCGAGGGGTCCTCGGTCACCTCGAAGCGCAGGTGCTCCCAGCCGCGCAGGGCGGAGGCGAGCCGCGCTCCGGTGCCCTGGGCGCCCTCCCAGTAGTACTCGGTCCGCATGGCGCCCTTGAGCACGGGCTGGAGGGCCCAGTCGAAATTGACGGCACGATCGAGCGCCGCTCCTGCCGCCCACTCGACGTGAGGGCACAGCGCACGAGGAGCGGAGTGCACGTAGAGCACTCCGCGAGCCGGCACACCGCCGTGTGGTGCAGCCACGATCTTCTCCATTCCGTTGAGGTGCGACTTCCCCATCGACCTCGGAACCGACCCTGCTGACTGACCCGGTGCTGCGTATGAAATTGGACGGCGAACCGCTGCGTTCATTATGACTGCAGGACGCCGTGAATCACAACTGTGTGATTCCTCGGTTTCCTGTTCTCCCTGGGCGAACTGGAACCTATACTCGGTATAGATTTCGGAGGTGAGCGGGTGTCGGTGCGCGACGGGCTCCTCGCCATCCTGACCCTGGGCCCCGCATACGGGCTTCAGCTCCACGCCGAGCTGGCCAGCAGGGCGCCCCACCGCAAGCCGGTGAACGCCGGGCAGATCTACGGCACGCTCGACCGGCTCGCCCGGCAGGGCCTCATCGAGCCGGCCGGGCACACCGAGGACGCCCTGCCCCTCCATCGCCTCACGGAGCGCGGGCAGGAGGAGGCCGCGAGCTGGCTCGCCGCTCCGGTGCTCGACGCGCTGCCGGAGTGGACCGAGATGCTCGACCAGGTGCTCATCGCCAGCTCGATCGATCCGGTGGCCGCGATGGCCCTGGCGGAGGGCTACCGGCGCTGGTGGGAGGGGGACCTGGCACGCACCAGGACACCGGTCATCGACGACTCCTTCCCCGCCGATGCGCACCTGGCGCTCGTCGCCCGGGAGGCTCTCGCCGTGGCCGCCCTGGCCTGGCTGGGTGCCGCGGTGGCTGCGCTGGTCGACTTCGACAGCTTCCGCGGCCTGAGCGAGGTCCGGCCGAAACGCGGGCGCCGTCCGCGGGGCTGACGCTACTTCGCGTCGGAATACCGCTCGACGACGGCGACGGTCAGCGGGAACTCGACGCTCGTCGGGCCGAACATGAGCCGGGCTGCCTCCGCCGCGGTGCGGCGGAGCTCCGCCTCCACCCGCTCGGCATGCCGGGCGGGGGTGTGCACCACCAGCTCGTCGTGCATGAACAGCACCAGATGCGGGCCGGCGGTCAGCGGGGAGCCCGGGTCGATGGCGGCAAGCGCGTTCCTCAGGCCTGCCATCCAGCACAGCGCCCACTCCGCCGCGCTGCCCTGGACCACGAAGTTGCGAGTGAACCGTCCCCAGCTGCGCGCCTGGCCTCGCGCCGTCCTCGTCTCGGCATCCCCCGCCGACTCCCCGTACGCTCCGGCCTGAGCCTGCCGCCAGGCCGCTGACGGTCGCGGCGAGCTGCGGCCGAGCCGCGTGCTCACCACGCCGCCGCGCTCGCCCACCCGTGCGGCATCCTCGACCAGCGCGATGGCCCGGGGATAGGCACGGGCGAGCCTCGGCATCAGGCGCCCGCTCTCCCCCGTGGTCGAGCCGTACATCGCCCCCAGCATCGCCACCTTCGCCTGACCACGGTCGGAGACCGCTCCCGAGGCGACGATGCCCGCATACAGGTCGTGACCCGCCCCCGCCTCGGCCATGCCCCGGTCGCCGGAGAGGGCGGCCAGGATGCGCGGCTCCAGCTGCGACGCGTCGGCCACCACCAGTCTCCACCCGTCGTCGGCGACCACCGCCGTGCGCACCTGCCGGGGCAGCTGCAGCGCGCCGCCGCCACCGGTGCTCGCCCACCGGCCGGTGACCACTCCGCCGGGGACGTACTCCGGATGGAACCGGCCGTCGCGCACGTTGGCCTCGAGCCACTGCCAGCCGTTGGCGCTCAGCAGCCTGGCGAGCTTCTTGTACTCCAGCAGCGGCGCGATGGCCGGATGCTCGACCTCGCGCAGCTCCCAGCTCCTGGTCGAGCTGATGTTCAGCCCCAGCCGCCGCAGCGCCCGCAGCACCTCGGGCGGGGAGTCGGGGTTGAGGTCCGGCGTCTCCAGGATCGCGCGCAGGCGATCGGCGAGCTCGGCGAGGACGCGCGGCCTCACGCCCGCCGCCGGTCGCGGGCCGAGGGCCCTCCCCAGGATCGCCTCGTGGATGTCCGCCCGCCACGGGAGCCCGGCGAAGCGCATCTCCGCCGCGGCCAGGGCGCCGGCCGACTCGGCAGCGAGGAGGAGGGCCATCGACGATGGGTCGGCCGAGGCACCCACCGCCTCCTGCTGCAGCACGAGCTCGGCGAGCGGGTCCGGAGCGGGAGCTACGGCACCGTCGTCGATCTCGAACAGGGCGTCGGGGGCCGGCGGCGGCTCGACCGGCCGGGGCGCGTCCCAGGCCGAGGGCGGCGCGGCGGCCAGTCGGGACCCCGCGGTCGAGACGGCGTTCCGCAGGATCGCGTGGCAGAGCCGCAGGTCGATGCATCGCTCGACCCGGACCCCCGCCTCGAGCAGCCGCGGATACCACCACGCCGTGTCGTCCCAGACCCAGCGCGGATGCCCGGCCTCGAGCATCGCGACGGCAGCCGGAAGCCCGTCGAGCCGGACCTGCCGCTCGGGCGCCATCGGCGCCGACGAGTCGTCGAGCTCGCGGACGGTTGCGCCGCCGGGCGAGACGGAGAGCACGACGAACACCTGACCAGTGTGCACGCTCCCCCGGGCGTTCACCCGGCGCCGGCCCGTGCGGGATCAGGTGGAGTGCTACTCGTGCAGCAGCGAGCCGTCCTTCTTCAGGACGTTCTTCTCGCCCGCCTCGATCGGCACCGTGAACCGGTTCTGCTTCGGCGGCATCGGGCAGTTGAAGGCGTAGCTGAAGGCGCAGGGCGGGAGCACCGCGAGGTTGAAGTCGAGGGTGATCGTGCCGTCGGCATTGGGCGCCACGAACAGGAAGCGTCCGACGCTGTAGGTGCTGTCGCCGCTGGTGGCGTCGGAGAAGACCAGCTGCAGGGCGCGGCCCGACTTGAAGGCGGCGAGGTTGTAGTCGATCCCGTCCTTGCTGAAGGTGATCTCGCCGGGCACCACCTCGGCCCTGGTCGCCCCCTCGTCCTTCAGGTGCTCGAACTCGACGGTGCTGCCGCCGGGAATCTCGGTGAAGGCCGCGGTGATGATCCACTCGGGGTTGTAGGGGAAGGCGTCGATGGTGCCGAACTCCTGGATGGCCTCGGAGTTCGAGTCCCACACCCGCAGCGCGTAGCTGCCGTGCGCGCTCGCGATCACGAAGCCGCGCACCGTGTCGCTGAAGACGATGTCGCTGGGCTTCTCGTCATCCTTTCCGCGCACGGTGACAGTGCCATCCACCAGCTCGCCGTCGACGCGGATGCCGTCGGCCGCTGCCGCCGTCAGCAGCACGCCCGCCCCGCCGTCGGGCACGGGAGCCCAGGTGCCCGGCACGCCCCAGATCGTCTGCTCCGAGTCGATCCACTGGGTGTTGACCAGGGCGAGGCTGCCGGTCGGCTGCACGACCGACAGATCACGGCGCTCGCGAAAGGTCGCGAGCCTGGCCTCGGGCGTTGGTGCGGTAGCGGTGTCGGTCATGTCGTCCATCCTGGTCGAGTCCACCGACTCCAACCACCAGGGACACAGGAAAATGCCTCAGGGCTTCCAGACCATCAGCACGACGATGAGCAGGAGCAGCAGCGACGAGATGCCCGACCCCATGGCGATGCGGGGGTAGCTGCTGCGATCCGCCTGCCCGCCGTCGGCCAGTCCCGCTGCCGCCCTCTTCAGCGAGGGGACCACGAGGACGAGGGTGAGCACCACGGCGATCGCCCAGGCGACCAGCGAGATCCAGATCCAGGAGGTCGCGATGGACAGGTTGTACTTCGGGTCGGCGACGCCCATCAGGCCGAACCCGAACACGATGACCAGCACCGAGAGGTAGGTCATGATCGCGGTCGACTTGGCGAGAGTGCTCACCTGGCCCGCGTGGCCGGCGCGGACAGCGCGCAAGCCGGTCATGGGAAGGATGGCCAGGGGCCCGACGATGAAGACGGCGCCGACGACGTGGAGGATGGCGAGAACGGTTTCCATGTCCACATGATAGATGCGCCGCGCACGGCTGGCCGGGCCCTTCTCGCCCTCCCTGGAAATGGCGGTGGCCGGAACTCCCGAGGGATTCCGGCCACCGCGATGCGCCCTCGCAGGCGCTGCGCGCTCTAGAGCGGGCGGATGTTCTCCGCCTGCGGGCCCTTCGGGCCCTGCGCCAGGTCGAACTCGACCTTCTGGTTCTCGTCGAGGGACTTGTATCCGCTCGCGTTGATCGCCGAGTAGTGGGCGAAGACGTCGGGGCTGCCGTCGTCCGGGGCGATGAAGCCGAAGCCCTTTTCAGCGTTGAACCACTTCACGGTTCCTGATGCCATTTTTTTCTCCTTCAGGAGCTCTCGCGTGAACCCGACTTTCGGATCCACTCGTCGCGGTGTTATTCGTCCGCTCCCGAAGCGAGGGCCTGAATGGGGTCCAGGCTCGTCATTCAAGTTTGTGCGATCTACTGCAACTGCTGTGTTCAGAGTAGCCGACGGGCCCGATTTTGACAGTCCCCCTGGAAGAATGCGCGTAATAAGTCCACGAAAACGGTAATAACTTGTCGAAGTCCTCAGTCGGCGATGGGGCCCGGGTACTCGAGTTCGTCGATGAGCGCCGCCTCGCCCCGGTCGGATCCATCGGCGACCACGGGGCGAGGCGACAGCAGACCGCGGGTGCGGATGCGGAGCACGCGCACCAGCTCGTCGTCGGTCAGCTCGCCGGCCCCGTCGTCCGCCTCGGGCAGCATGACCAGCTGACTGGCCGGTCCGATCAGCAGGCTGGCGGTGACGACGGATCCGTCGTGTCTTCGCACCGGCATCTCGATGGCTGCCGCCGAGTCGTTATTCACGAGCGCCTCCGCGTAGCAGAGCAGCGCGTCCGCGATCTCGTCCCCTGTCAGCACCGAGCTACCGGCGTAGCTGATGCGTTTCATGCCTCACTTGATACGCGGCAGCCATCGGCATGGCAAGGCCCCTCCTGTGCTCGATGGCATCGACTATCAGGTTCTCCGCGGTGGCGGCCCGGGCCGAGGGGACGAAGAAGATCGAATCCCCTGCCCTGGTTTCGCCGGTCGTCCGCGCTACTCTGAGCGGGCCGGAGAGGGTCCGGCGCCGGACGCCGCCGTCTGAATCCGATCGTGGCGCCGCGTTCGCGAAGCCAGCGGGAGTCCACGTGCGGATCATGGTCACCGGTGCGAGCCAGGGCGGCATCGGCGGCGAGATCTGCCTGCGCCTGACCCGGGACGCGCTGCGACGCAGCGAACCGGTGAGCGTCGCCGCCTGCGCCACGGCTGACAGGCCCGCTCTGCGCGCGGTGGTCGACGAGCTGCACGAGCTCGGGGCGAGGGCGATCGCCCTCACCGGCGATCTCGCCGACCCCGAGGTTCCCGCCCGCCTGGTCGCGGATGCCGTCGAGTTCTGCGGCGGCCTGGATGTGCTGGCCTCGAACGCCGGGACGGCGAAGCGCGCTCCGCTGGCGACGGTCTCCCCCGAGGAGTGGGACCGGATCATGAACATCGACGCCAGGGCGAACTGGCTGCTCGCGAAGGCGGCGCATCCCGCACTGAAGGAGTCGCGAGGCGCGATCGTCATCACCGGCTCCGTCTCCGGCATCATGCCCCACCTCGGCTACGGCTCATACCCGGCCGCGAAGGCGGCGGTGGCGATGCTCGCGAGGGTGCTTGCCGCGCAGTTCGCCGCCGACGGCATCCGCGTCAACGTCGCCTCGCCCGGCCCGGTGCGCACCCCCATCAATCCGCACTACGACGACCCTGCGGTGCTCGCCGCACGGGAGGCGCTGATCCCGATGGGCCGCATGGGGGAGACAGCGGATGTCGCCGCTCTCGTCTCCTTCCTCGCCGGACCGGACTCCCGCTCCATCACCGGACAGAACATCCTCGTCGACGGAGGGATGCTCCGCTACAGCCTGCGCGGTCTCTACGCCGCACCGGAGCCGGCATGATGCGCGCGCTGGTGGCGGGCGTCGGCGCCTACGGCGACGCGCTGTGCCGGCGGCTCGCCCGGGACGCCGCCGACCGGGGCGACGAGCTGAGGCTCGCGGTCTGGGCGACCGAGCCGGTCGACGGCCTGCTGACCGGTCTCGACGCCGAGCTGCTCGTGCTGCCCGGCGACCCCGCGGATCCGCGGGCGCCCGCCGAGCTGGTGGCGCGCGCCGTCGAGTTCTGCGGAGGGCTGGATGCGCTGTTCTGCAACACCGGGACCTCCGGCGAGCCCCCGAGCCTGCTCGACGCGGCGCTCGAGGACTGGGACCGCTTCGCCGCGATCAATGTCCGCGCGCCGCTGCTGCTCGGCCAGGCGGCCTATCCGGCGCTCCGGCGCTCGAGGGGCGCGATCGCGATCATGGCCGATCTCGCCGGGACGCAGCCGGATCCGACCCACGGGCTGAGCAGCGCGAGTCGCGCCGGTGCGATCATGGTCGCCCGCATGCTGTCGCAGGACTGGGCGCCCGACGGAATCCAGGTGAACAGCGTGTCGCCGGATGGCGGAACCGTGGATGCCGAGGACGTCGCCTCGACCGTGGCCTTCCTCCTCGGACCCGACTCCGGCTACGTCACCGGCGAGGACTTCGTGCTGCGCGCGCGCTGAACCCGCCCGGCCCGAGGTGACATAGGCTGGCGGGGTTCGCCGGACGCCGTGGTCTGAAGCACCTCGGCTTCCGATCCGCCGAAGCGAAGGAGCTTCCATGTCCACCACCGACGACGAGATCGCCATCCGCGCCCTCATCATGCGCGCAGCCCTGGTACCGGACCAGGGCGAGCTCAGCGAATACCACGAGCTGTACACGGAGGACGGAACCTGGGGCGTCTCCGGCCAGCCCGCCGACGAGGGGGTCGAGAAGATCATCGCCGCGGCCGCGGGACGGCGCGAGGCGAAGACCGGCGGCCCCGGCTCCGGCACGCGGCACCTGGTCTTCCCGATGCGGATCACCGTGGACGGGGACACCGCGACCGGGACCACCTACCTGACGCTGATCGGCGAGGCGGCGGGCAGCCCGAAGATCCTCAGCTTCGGCGTCTACACCGACCGCTACGTCCGAACCGCCGACGGCTGGCGCATCAAGGAGCGGGTGATCACGCCGGAGGCGCTGCGCAAGTAGGGCGGCACGGACCATGGGGGGCGCTAGCGACGCGATCGCCTCACGCCGCGCCCTCTCCGCACGACGACCATCGTCACGATGCAGGCGATGATCCCCGCCGCGGCCACCACCAGGCCCACGACGCCGAGAAAGGTCTCGTCCATTGCCATCCCCTCCCGGTAGCGGCGCGAGATCGGGGAGGCGCGTACCCGATTCGCGCCTCCCCGTCGCCGGACTCGATCCGGCCTCCCCCGATGCTTCGAACCGCCGTCGAGGCCCCGAAGCGGGTTCCGCTCATATTCTCGCCGCATCCGGCGACGAATGCCACGGTCCCTCGCCCCGAATCCGACGCAGAGGATTGTGCACCCGCACAACCGGCGCTAACCTCTGCGCATGTCGACCATCACCGCTCGAACCCGCCCCGAGGACGCCGTTCTGTCCTCGGTGTCCAGCAATCCGGCTCTGCGAGGCCTGCGGGCGAACATCGAGGCGCTCACCGAGGTCGTCGCCGACGACATCTTCAGGGCGGATCCGGCATACCAGGACGGTGCGCTCTCCTACGACGAGGTGCGCGAGAGCGTGCGCACGAACCTGGTCGAGCTGCTCGCCGCCCTCGCCGGCGAGCCGGACTCCATCCAGCCGGCCCGCACCTCCGGACGGATCAAGGCGGAGGCCGGCATCCCCATGGAGAGCCTTCTGCACGCCTACCGGCTCGCGGGGATCCAGATCTGGAACGAGCTCGTCGCACGCTCGTCGACGGCGAGGGATCCGGCGGAGCTGCTTCGGCTCTCCTCCGAGGTGTGGGCCACCATCGATCGCTATTCGAACGCGGCAGCGGACGGCTACCGGCAGGTGGTCGAGGAGCGCGAGCGTCGCGACGAGCAGAGCCGGCGCGTGCTCCTGCTCGGCCTGCTCGAGGGGACCAGCCCGGCGAACCGCGACAGCATCCGCCGGACCCTGCTGCTGCCGGAGCACGCGAGCTTCCACGTCGTCGTGGCCGAGCTGAGCGAGACGCGAGACGACCCGGTCCCGTCGGCGACCGATCGCCACGATCCCGAGGCGACCATCCTGTGGGTGCAGTCGGCGGATGAGCACATCGGCCTCCTCGCCGCGGCCTCGGAGAGCGCGGCGGCCACGACCATCGAGCGGATGACCTCCGACTCGACGACCCGGATCGGGATCAGCCGCCCCTTCGCCGCGCTGGAGGACGCCGCGACCGCGCTCGACCAGGCCAGGGTCGCCATGCGCTGCATAGCCCCCGACGAGGTCGGCGCGGCGCGATACGGCGACGCGCCCCTGGACGCGATCCTGGCCTCCGACGTCGCGCAGGCCGGGGAGCTCGCGGGCGCCGTGCTCGCCGACATCGACACGCTGGAGCCCTGCGAGGCCGAGCTGATGCTCGACACGCTCCAGGCCTGGTTCGACGCGGCCGGATCGAGCGCGAAGGCCGCCGAGCGGCTGCACTGCCACCGCAACACCGTGATCAACCGCCTCGCCAGGATCGCCGAGCTCACCGGCCGCAGCACCGCCGACCCGCGCGATGCCGCCGAGCTCTACGCCGCGCTGCGCGCGCGACGGCTGCACAGCGCGGCGAGGTAGGGGCGAGAGGCTAGGAGGCGACCACCAGTCCCCCGTCGACCGGGATCACGACGCCGCTGACGAAGGACGCCGCCGGCGAGAGCAGGAAGCAGGCCACGTTGGCCATCTCATCCGGGCGGGCCGGCCGCTTCATCGGGTTGCGCTGGATCTGGGCCTGATAGCCGGGCATCGAGAGCCATGGGGCCGTGCGCGGGGTCAGCGTGAAGGACGGGGCGATCGCGTTCGAGCGGGGCCGGCCGGCCTCGCGCACCGCCAGGTGCTTGGCGTACCAGGCGATTCCGGCCTTCGCTATCGGGTAGAAGGACTGCACCAGCGCGCTGCCGGCGAGCCAGTTGCCGACGACCGACGAGGTGAACACGACGCTCTCCGCATCGTCCCGGCACGCGGTGAGCCACTCCTCGACGACGGTGACCATGGCGCCGATCGCGAGGTCCACGCTCTGCATGATCGGCGCATCGGTCTGACTGGCCGGCCCCGCGTTGTTGAACAGGTACTTGCACGGGCCGTGCTCCTTCGACTCGGCCAGTGCGGCGCGAACGGCATCGGCGTCGGCCACGTTCACCGCGTGCGCGGAGATCGATCCGCCCGCGGCCTCGACCTCGGCGACCACCGCGTCCGCCGCCGCCTCATCCATGTCCCAGAGCGCGATGTGCAGGCCCGCCGTGGCGAGACTGCGCACCGCCGCCCGGCCGATCCCGCTGGCTCCGCCGGTGACTATCGCCACGTCGCCCGGGGTGAAGCCCAGCCCTCTCAGGTCGCGGATCGGTCCTTCGGTGACTTCATACGACTCCATCGTCGTCCTTTCATAGCTATGACAGCACTGATCGGACGATACTCCCTCCGGGCGTCAGCGCTCCTCGGGAGTCCGGCGCTCGAAGGCGCGGATGGCCGCCCTGGCCTGGTCGGGGATGCGGATGCTCCGGTCCGCCTCGTAGTCGAACCAGACGATGACCGAGCTGGTGACCGCGGCGACCTCGTCGCCCACGAAGAGCGCGCCCTCCGAGGTCATGCTGCTCCCGCCCAGCGAGGCGATCCTGAACCCCATCTCGAAGTCTGTCGGGTGGTGGAGCTGCGCGACGAAATCGCACTCGATGTGCGCGACGATGATCGATCCGCTGGTCCAGCTTCCCGACCGATCGAACACGCGGTCGAGGTAGGCGATGCGGGCGCTCTCCTCGTAGGTGAAGTACATCGAGTTGTTGATGTGACCGAGCCGATCCTCGTCCCTCCACCGGGTCGACTGGGGCACGAGGTGGGCGAAGTCCTCACGGACAGGGCGACGGCGATCCATGGTTTCGAGCCTATCCAGCGCGATGTCACGGTCCCTCCAGTTGATTGTGCACAACTAGATTGCTCACAATGGCGTTATCGTCGAGACATGACCGCAGTGATCGCGCCGCTGATCGACGAGCAGATCTGCTTCGCGCTGTACAGCGCTCACCGCGCGCTCACCGCTCGCTACCGGAAGCTCCTCGCGCCCCTCGGCGTCACCTACCCGCAGTACCTCGTGCTGCTCGCGCTCTGGGAGCACGACGGGCTCAGCGTGTCCGGACTCGGAGACAGGCTGCAGCTCGACTCCGGCACCCTCTCCCCGCTGCTGCGCAGGCTCGAGGCCGCCGGCCTGCTGCGCCGGACCCGCTCGGACGACGACGAGCGGACGGTGATCGTCCGCCTCACCCGGAAGGGCGACGCGCTGCGTGCCGACACGGCGGGCATCCAGGACTCGATCTGTGCCGCCACCGGCCTGGAGCCCGATGTCCTCGGCGCCCTGCAGCGGCAGATCGCCGAGCTCGCCGAGCGCGTGCGCGCCGGCGTCGACCGACAGACCTGACACAGGATGCCGGACTTCCCGGCAGCACACGAAAGAAGAGGACCATGCCAACACGCACCGCACGCACCGCCTGGAACGGAACCCTCGAGGCCGGCTCCGGGCAGGTCGAGCTCTCCAGCTCGAAGCTCGGCACCTACGATGTCTCGTTCCCGAAGCGCTCGGCAGAGGAGGCCAACGGCTCCACCAGCCCGGAGGAGCTGCTCGCCGCTGCCCACTCCGCCTGCTACGCCATGCAGCTCTCGGCCCTGCTCGGCGGGGCCGGCGGCACCATCGAGGCGCTGGACGTGAAGGCTGACGTCTCGCTCGGGCCGGATCCGCAGGGCGGCTTCCGCCTCACCGGCATCACCCTGACCGTGCGCGGCGAGGTCACCGGTCTGGACGACGCGGCCTTCGTCGCCGCGGCGGAGGAGGCCAAGAAGGGCTGCCCGCTGAGCAAGGCGCTCACCGGCGTCGAGATCACGCTCGACGCCCAGCTCGAGAGGTAGCGAGAGCACGGCCCGGGATCCGTGGGTCCCGGGCCGCTTTCACCTGTGATGGACTCGTCGGGTGACATTCAGCAGTTTCGTCGCCGTCGGCGACAGCTTCACCGAGGGCATGGGCGACGAGCTCTCCGACGGCACGCCGCGCGGCTGGGCGGACCTGGTCGCGCTGGGGCTGGCCGTGGCATCCCCCGAGCCCGTCGGCTACGCCAATCTCGCCATCCGCGGGCGCCTGCTCGCCCCGATCGCCGGGGAGCAGATGGATGCAGCGATCGGCATGGTTCCGGAGCTGATCACGATCAACGGCGGGGGCAACGACATCCTGCGGCCCAGGGTCTCGATCGACGCGATCGCCGAGGAGCTGGCGGGTTCGGCGGAACGCGCCGCGGCCCACGGCATCCACGTGCTCGTGGTGAGCGGAGCCAACCCCAGCCGCCACATCCCGATGGGAGCTCGGGTGCAGGCGCGGGGAGACCTCCTCGCCGAGGCCGTCGTCTCCAGGCTCGCCGGCACCGGCATCCCCTTCGTCGACAACTGGACGGATGCCGAGCTCGCCGAGCTGAGGTTCTGGTCGCGCGATCGGCTGCACCTCGGCCCGGCGGACACCGCAGGGTCGCCGCCAGGGTCCTGGCCGCGCTGGAGGTCCCGGTGCCCGACTTCGGCGCCGAACCCGCCGAGCCCGCCCGCCCGCGGACCGCGGAGTACTGGCGGGAGTACGTGCTGCCCTGGATCGGACGGCGGCTCACCGGGCGGTCGTCCGGCGACAATCGCGAGCCCAAGCATCCGCGGCTCCAGCCGGTGACGGTCGAGGGCAGGTGACCCGCGCCAGCGAACCGCAGGATGGGGAGGACGACCGCCTCGGCGCGTCAGGCTTAGCGAATTCTTACAGCGGGACGCGAATGGTGAGTGCATGGAGCTTTCCGTGGTCATCCCGACGTTCAACGAGGCGCCCAACATCGCCCCCCTGGTGGAACGGCTCCTGGCCGCGATCGGCGATCGCGAGGCCGAGGTGATCTTCGTCGACGACTCCACCGACGACACCGCTGCGGTGATCGAACGCATCGCGTTCCGAAGCGAGGCGGCCATCCGGCTCATCCACCGGGACGAGGCGGTCGGCGGCCTGGCGGGGGCCGTGGTGACGGGGCTCGAGGCCGCTCTCGGCGAATGGTGCGTGGTCATGGACGGCGACCTCCAGCATCCGCCCGAGCTCCTTCCGCGCCTGCTAGCCGCGGGCGAGGAGGCAGCGGCGGATGTCGCCGTGGCCTCGCGCCACGTGACCGGCGGGTCGTCATCCGGCCTCCACGATCCGCTGAGGCACCTCGTCTCGAGCGCGGCGACCGTGCTCGCGCGCTCGATGTTCCCGCTGCGGCTGAGGGACTGCACCGACCCGATGACCGGATACTTCGCGATCAGGCGCTCGGCCGTCGACCTCTCGGCGCTCCGGCCGCGCGGCTTCAAGATCCTGCTGGAGATCCTGGCGCGGCGGCGCTATCGCGTGGTGGAGGTCCCGCTGCTCTTCGCCGAGCGCAACGCCGGTCATTCCAAGGCGACGGCCGCGCAGGGACTGCGATTCGTCTCGCAGCTCGCCGCGCTGCGGTTCGGCCGGCTCTCGGCCTTCGCCACCGTCGGAGCCCTGGGAGCCCTCGCCAATCTGCTGATCATGGGCGGCATGCAGCTGGCCGGGGTCTGGTATCCGATCGCGGCGCTGGTCGCCGCCGTGGTGACCATCCTCGGCAACTTCGTGCTGCTGGAGCGCTTCGTCTTCCACGACCTCAGGACCGCGCGGTTCGGCCTGCTCCGGCGCTTCACCCGCTCCTTCGCCTTCAACATGGGCGAGGCCGCGGTGCGCACCGGCGTGCTGTGGCTGATCGTGGAGACGACGGTCATCCCCAGCCTGCCCGCCCAGGCCGCGCTGATCGGCTTCGGGTTCATCGTGCGGTTCGTCTTCCACGCCAGGGTGATCTACCGACCCACCCCCGAGACGACGACGGCGGAGACTACGGCGACGGCGGTTCAGCAGCGGCAGCGGCCGGCCTGACGAGCTCGTAGATCACGCTCCGGTGCGTGGCATAGCTCGCGGACGTCGTGAAACCGAGCCCTTCGAGCGCCAGCAGTTCGTGATCGTCCAGGTGCTCGGGCGTCGAGTACTCGACCAGCCACAGCCGGACCACCCCGTCGAGACGACCCAGCTCGGCCGCCTTCGGGGTGCTGTACGCCGTGTCGTGCCACGAGGTGCCCGCCCAGTACGGCGTGTCCAGGGTGACATCGGCCAGACCGGCGAAGCCTGCGGGATAGGTGTGCATCGCCAGTCGCGGCCGGCGTGACGGCCGGTTGCGCTCGTCGAAGGCGACGGCATCGCCCGGCCTGGCGTGGGCGCCGACGACCGCGCTGATCACCGCCCAGTCGCTCTCGTTCTTCGCGTACGGCTGCCGCTGGGCGAGGTAGCCAGGAACCGCGACCCCCAGCACGACGGCCAGGCTGAGAAGCAGCGCCCAGGCCTTGCGCCCGGTGAGCCAGTCCAGCCCCAGCGCGATCAGGATGGCCGCCGCCGGCGCGCAGTAGGTGAGATAGCGCGGCGTGTAGACCGGGACCAGGAAGTACCCTCCGATGAGGACGACGGCGGGGATGAGCAGCCACGCGGCGGCGAGGAGATCGAGTCGGGGCATCCGGCCATCTCTCTGCGGCAGAGGACGGCGGCGTCCGCGGAACCAGGCGATGCCGGCGCAGACGATCAGCACCCAGGAGAGCGCCGCGAAGGGGATGGTGATGAACCAGGGGGCGACGAGAACGTTCGCCGGCGTGACCATCGGCCGGTGACCGAGATAGGCGATCTGCCCGCGTTCGGCAACGGCGGCGATCAGCACCGGCAGCCCCAACGCGATCCCGATCCCCGCGAACCTCAGCCATCGCATGGTGAAGGCCCTGGGCATCCGCATCGCCAGGAGGACCACGCCGTGCACGACCACCAGCAGCGCGAGGTAGAGGAAGACATAGACGCCGGCGGCCAGCACCAGCGAGTAGGCGATCCACAGGGCCCTGCGCCGCGGCTCCCGCGAGATCAGCTCGACGAGCAGCATGGTGAGCAGCGTCGCGACGAGCGCGCTGAACGCGTATGACCGGACCTCGGAGCCGGCGATCGTCAGCCTCGGCAGCACGCAGGTCAGGATGCCGGCGGCGACGGCCACCCTCCTCGAGCCGAGCCTGCCCGCGATCACCGTGACCAGCGCCGCCGTGCCGCCGATGGCGAAAGCGCTCGGCAGGCGCATGACGAAGGGATCGCTCCCGACCAGGTCGATCCAGAAATGGAGACCGAGATAGTAGGTTCCGTGCACGGCGTCGACATGTCCGAGCATCGCGAACAGGCTCGGGATGCTGCGCTGGGCCGACATGACGCTCGCGGCCTCGTCCCCCCAGAGGGACGGTATCCAGGAGCCGGTCGCCGAGACCGCGGTACCGGCGATCCCGATGACCAGCGCGATCCACGTGAGCGGGTGAGGTCGGAACGACCGACGCCGCCTCGCGCCAGCCCGCACCGTGGACTGCAGGGCTGTGCTCATCGCTCTAGTCCATCGAGACGGCTCTCAGAAAGATCGAAGAATCGCACCATCGGCCGCCGTATCCGGCTCACAGTCGGGTGTGCGCGACGGGGACGGAGAACGCGATCTCGGTGCCGTTCTCCGAGCTGTCGACGACGCTGACCGATCCGCCGTTGCGCACGACGATGTCGCGCACCAGGGACAGGCCGATGCCGAAGCCGGTCCTGGTGCTCCCGCCGCCGTCGACGGCGGGACCGGCATGGGCGAACCTGTCGAAGACCCGGCTGGGGTCTATTCCGCGGATACCCGGCCCGTGGTCGCGCACCGACACCCTGGCCATCCCCTTGACCACGGCCAGCTCGACCCGGATCGTCGATCCGTCGGGCGAGAAGCGCAGCGCGTTGTCGAGCAGCGCGACCATGCAGCGGTTGGCGCTGGCTGCGGGGAGAAAGGTCTCGACCTCATCCGGATGGCTGAACTCGATCTCCACGCCACGCTCGGCGCCGAGCACCCGCATCGACTCGACGGCGAGCCGGACGACCGGCCCCAGGGGCACGGCGGCAGGGCTTCCGCTGGGCCGGGAGCCCGCGGCCTCGACGGACTCCAGAAGGTCGTTGACGACCACGATCAGCGACCTCGTGTCGCCGCGCAGGTCCTCGACGATCGACACCGAGGGATCCCCGGCTGGCAGGCTCCGCTGCAGCAGCTGGAGGCGGGCGTCGAGCACCGTCAGCGGCGTGCGCAGCTCGTGGCTCGCATCCGCCACGAAGTTCCGCTGGATGCGCAGGGCCTCCCCGAGCGGCTTCACCGCCCTCCGGGTCACGAACCAGCTGAGCACGCCGGCGATCACGATGAGGGCCAGCCCGAGGAGGATCGCGACACGGAGCACGATCTCGGCGCTCACGTCGAGGTCGGCGTTGTCCGGCACCGCCTCGAAGAGCTCGGACGGCTTCACGCGCGAGTCGACGAACACGAACACGCCCAGCACGATCGCCAGCACCACAGCGGCGAATGCGACGGTGATCTGCAGGCCGACCATGCGGGAGGCGCGGCGAACCGCACGGGTGTCCCCGTCGACGAAGCTCCTGCGATCGGTCACAGCTGTCCCAGCCGGTAGCCCTGGCCCCGGACGGTGAGCACGATCCCGGCGTCCGTCTTGCGGCGCAGATAGTGGACATAGGTGTCAACGGTCCCCGGCTGGTCGTCCGCGCTGAACACGGCGTCGAGGATCTGCTGGCGGGAGAACGTGCGCGAGGGGTGCTCGGCGAACAGACGCAGGAGAGTGCTCTCGCGCTCGGTGAGCAGACTCCGCTCGTCATACGGGGAATAGAGGGTGCGGCTCTCGGGATAGAACTCCCAGTCGCCGATGGGGATCGGCTCGCCCTCCCCGGTGTAGACCCGCCGGATCGCCCTCAGCCGCGCGAACAGCTCCTCGAAATCGAAGGGCTTCACGAGGTAGTCGTCGGCGCCGACATCGAGGCCGTCGACCTTGTCGCGGACCGTGCCGAGAGCGGTGAGCATGAGGATCGGCGTCGTGACCCGCTTGAGCCTCAGCGACCTGATCACGGCGATGCCGTCGATCGACGGGAGACGTCGGTCGATCACCATCGCCTCGAACTCCGCGCCCATGGCGGTGTTCAGCCCGTCCTGGCCGTCGGCGACCAGCGTCACCTGGTAGACCTCGGACAGCACCTCTCGTACGAGCGGACCCAGCTTCGGATCGTCCTCGATCAGCAGCAGGCGCGGAAGGATCGCTGCGGCGTCCATGGTCACAATCTAGGTGCGCGCCGGCCGATGCGCCACGAATCGCCGTGAGAGCGCGGCCACCAGCGCAACCGCCGCGGCGGTGTAGACGAGCGCGGCGACCACGTCGGTCACGTAGTGCACGCCCAGGTAGGCACGGGACCACGCGGTCGCGAGCGCCATCACCACGGCGAGCCCGATCGCGGCGTTGCGCCAGCGCCCCCGCGCCGCGATCACGACGAGAGCCAGCCCGAGCGACGCGGCGAAGGCGACGTGGCCGCTCGGATAGCTGTAGGAGCCCGGCGTGACGATCAGGGGGTTCAGCAGCTGGGTGGAGTCCGGGCGAGGCCGGTGCACTATCGCCTTGACCAGGTCGCTGCCCAGCCAGGAGATCGCGACGAGGAGGACGAATTCGATCGTCATCCGGACGTCCCGCCTGACGGCCAGGAGCGCCACCGCGACCACGACGGTGATCCCGATCGCCCGCGGCGGGGCGAACAGCCAGTCGATCCCCACCGCTATCGCGTCGAGGACCGGGTTGTGCGCCGCCGAGAGGGAGCGCAGGATCGAGAGGTCGCCCGCCGTCCAGGCGGTGGAACGCGCCACGACGAGGCCGAACACCGCGACCGCGGCGATGACGACCAGGCCTGCGGCGATGGGCGGCACGAGTCGTCTGGTCATCCACCGATCCTCGCCGCTGTCGGCTGAGGAAGCTCTAAGAAAGGCCGTCCGCCCGGATCAGTCGAGACGCTCCAGCACCCGGACGGCATGGCCGTATGCGCCCTTCAGCGCGAGCTCCGCGCCCTCGCCCAGCTGCGCGCCGGCGATCAGCCGATCGCGCAGCGCGACGAGCGTCACCAGTCCGTCCCCGAAGCCCTTGGCGAACCGCTTCTGCCCCACCAAGCCGGCCACCGTCGGCGAGAACTGAGGATAGTCGGTGAGGTCGGCGCGCAGCGCCAGCTCTCGGACGCCGGCCTCGAGGGCGATGCCGGCGAGGATCAGGGTGGCCCGGGCATCCGCCTCGTCCTTCGGCGGATCGACCCACCAGCGCGGAGCGGCCTGGGCGAGGCCGGCATTCACCCGCTGCGGGACGTCCTGCACCCTGATCAGATCGGCCGCGGCCTTAGCCGCCTCCGTCGTCACCTCGGGGATGGGATCCAGCTCGAGCTGGCCGATCTTGAGTCCGTAGTGGCCGAGGTAGATCCGCTGGGCCGCGGCCCCGGCGAGGAAACCGGCGAGCAGTGCCAGGAGGAACTGCAGGATCCAGAAGGTGGCCGGGTTCTCGAATGCCCGCCCCAGGAGCGATCGATCGGCGGCCGGGCCGGTCGTGGTCGTCTCCACGCTCCCCGAGCTCTCCTCGACGGTGTCCTTGCCCGGCGCGGTCCCGCCGGTCTCCCTGGTCGTCGTCGTGCTCGGACCGGTGCTGACGGAGACCCTGGTCGGCTCCCCCGCCGCCTTCTCGGCCGCGAGGGCGGATGGCAGGCCCAGGAACAGGGCGGCGATCGCGCCGGCGAAGACCAGGATCGCGACGACCAGCGCCGTCGTGTTGGCGCGCTTGCGGCGTCGCGCTGCCTCAGAGGATGTCATCGATGCTCCAGATGCGGGTCCGGCTCATCCTGATGGACCCGGGTCGGGTCGGTCAAGTGGCTCTCCGACTCCGCGCAGGACGGTTCGGCCGGCACCGCTCGCGGCATCGGGTACCGGACGCACGCCGACGTGTCGTAGGGCGGACGGGACTTGAACCCGTGACCGACGGATTATGAGTCCGCTGCTCTAACCGGCTGAGCTACCGCCCCGCGCTGGCCCGCCGTCAGGAGTGCTGTTCGCCGAGCGACGCGTCGGTGATCGGATCGATCACCGGTTCCCCACGATACAGGGCCTCGAAGGTGCTCAGCGTGCGCTGGATGTCGTGCGGTTCGATATAGCGCAGGCTGGTCTTCTTCATCGCCGTGATCTGCTCCTCCGGCATCGTGAGCACGGTGGTGAGCTTCTCCGCGAGGTCGTCGGGGTTGCCCGGTTCGAACAGGAATCCGTTCTCGCCGTCGTGCACCAGGTGCGGCAGCGCCATGGCGTTCGCGGCGACGATCGGCAGACCCGAGGCCATGGCCTCCAGGGTGGCGATGCTCTGGAGCTCCGCGACCGACGGCATCACGAAGACCGAGCCGGCGGTCAGCTTCGCGCGCAGCTCGGCGTCGCTCACATAGCCGGTGAAGTGCACCCGGTCGGCGATGCCGAGCTGCTTCGCGAGCGAGGCGAGGTCCTTCATCAGGTCGCCGCCGCCCACGACGTCGAGCTTGGCGTCCAGCGCCGGGTCCAGCTTCGCCACGGCCCGGATCAGGACATCGATGTGCTTCTCGGAGGTCACCCGGCCGACGAACACGATCCGGTTCTCGGCGCGCTTCTCGAAGCTCGGGGTGTAGAGCGAGGCGTCGATGCCGCAGGAGATGGCGTGGACCCCGGTGATCCCGGTCTCCCGCTCCAGGAAGTCCGCCGCCTTCCGGCTGGGCGAGGTGACGGCGGACACCATGCTGTAGGTCTTCGCCGCGTCCGCCCACTCGAGCTTGGCCACCCAGCGGTTCAGCCAGTTGGGCAGCGGCGAGTGCTCGATCAGGTTCTCCGGCATGAAGTGGTTGGTGGCCACAACGGGGATGCCGCGGAGCTTGGCCTGCCGGGTGAGCCCCCTGCCCACCACGATGTGGGACTGGATGTGCGCGACATCGGGCTGGAACTCGTCCAGGATCCGGGCCGCGTGCGCCTGACTGCGCCAGGGCATGACGAACCGCAGCCACTCGTGGGTGGGCCAGCGGATGGAGAAGAGCCGCCAGACCGGGAAGGACGAGCCCTCGTGGGTCTCGGTGAAATAGCCGTGCTTGCTCGAGGCCGCGGGTGAGACGACCCTGACGTCGTGGCCGCGCTCGACCAGTCCCGCGGCGAGACGCGCCGAGAAGGTCGCGGCACCGTTCACGTCGGGCGGGAAGGTATCGACCCCGATCAGGATCTTGAGCGGGCGCTTCGAGGTTTCAGCCACTGTGGCGGGCATCCCTTGAGAGTGTGGGCAACGACCGTACCGAGTTTAGCCTTGGACCTGCGGATGATGCTTGGCCAGCTGGAACACGCCGTAGACCGCCAGCGCGGCGGCGAGCACGAAGGCGGGAGCGGCGAACCATGGCGCGCCCGCGGCCTCCTGCAGCACGACGATGCCGATGGTGACGGCGACTATCGGGTCGATGACGGTGAGTCCCGCGATCACCAGATCGGGCGGGCCGGACGAGTACGCGGTCTGCACGAAGTAGCCGCCGAGGGCGGTGGCGGCGATGAGCGCGACGATGCAGAGCGCGGTCAGCCACTCGAAGCCCCCGGTGTCCGGTCCGGCGATCACCAGGGTCTTGATCCGGTCGATCACCACCTTGGCGAGGGTGGCCACGAAGCCGTAGAGCACTCCCGCGCCGACGATGAAGATGATCGCCTTGAACCGCTTGCGCAGGAAGGCGAAGGCGAGCACGAACAGGACGGTGATCGCCAGCAGCAGGAGCAGCACGATCACCAGCTGGAGCTGCGTCACCTCCTTCGACTCCGTCGTGAAGGAGGCGATGGTGACGAAGATGCCGACGCCGATGATGCAGAACGCGATGGCACGGATCGTCGGCGCGGTCAGCCTCACCTTGGACACCCTGGCGTTCACGATCGAGGTGATCACCAGGGCGACCGCGCCGAGCGGCTGGACGACGGTGATCGGGGCGAGGTACAGGGCGGTCAGCTGGAACACCACGGCGAGCCCGAGCATTAGGGTGCCGAGGACCCAGGCCGGCCGCGCGAGCAGCGACAGCAGCTGACGCAGGCTCAGGCCTTTCGACGCCTCGGTGTCGCTGCCCCGATCCACGGCCACCACGCCGCCGTGCTGGAGCTGCGCCCCGACCGCGAGGAAGACCGCGCCGATCAGGGCGACGGGGATGCCGAGGCCGGCGAGCGGAGTCAGCGAGAGC
>Ga0182749_1000794_pt1 | contig 26918 bp, 22 predicted proteins | sample eDN3rd37CKraftMG_FD_128875 | JGI IMG/M metagenome (GOLD analysis project Ga0182749, IMG submission 128875) | Enriched Miracle-Growth compost microbial communities from Emeryville, California, USA - eDNA 3rd pass 37_C Kraft MG (version 2) (version 2) ...
AGATGGTCCGCGGCACGGTCATCCTTCCGCACGGCACGGGCAAGACCGCCCGCGTCATCGTCTTCGCGACGGGTCCGGCCGCTGAGGCCGCCATCGCCGCGGGCGCCGACGAGGTCGGCGGCGCCGAGCTCATCGAGAAGGTCGCCGGGGGCTGGACCGCGTTCGACGCGGCCGTCGCGACGCCCGAGCTCATGGGTCAGGTCGGCCGTCTCGGCAAGGTGCTGGGTCCCCGTGGCCTCATGCCCAACCCGAAGACCGGCACCGTGACGCCCAACCCGGCCAAGGCTGTCGAGGACATCAAGGGCGGAAAGATCGAGTTCCGCGTCGACAAGCACGCCAACGTGCACTTCGTCGTCGGCAAGGCCTCGTTCACGGCCGAGCAGCTCGACGAGAACCTCAAGGCCGCGCTCGAGGAGATCGTGCGCCTCAAGCCGTCGAGCTCGAAGGGCCGCTACATCCAGAAGGGCGCCGTGTCGACCACGTTCGGCCCCGGCATCCCGCTGGACGTCAACGCCATCTGACGCTCAGACGACATCACGAAGGGGCCTCACCCGCACGGGTGAGGCCCCTTTCGTGTGCCTGGCGCCGGCGGACAGGCGCTGACGACGCATCCCCGCACCGCGCCCGCGCCGCGCCTCAGCGCCGGGACAGGCGCTCGGCGAGGATCTCCGCGAGGTGGCGGCCCTGGCGGCCGGCCAGCTGGTCGGCCTGCGTGCGGCAGGAGAACCCGTCGGCAATGAACTCGCCGTCGGGGTTCCGGCGCAGCGCGGGGAGGAGCTCGTTCTCGGCGACGGCGACGGACACCTCGTAGTGCCCGCGCTCCATGCCGAAGTTCCCGGCCATGCCGCAGCATCCCGACACCGTGTCGATGCGCGCGCCGTTCTCGGTCAGGAGGCGCTCGTCCGCGCCCCAGCCCATTACGGCGTGGTGGTGGCAGTGCGGCTGGACGACGGCCTCGACGTCCGCGAGCGACGGCGGCGTCCAGGTGCCGGCGTGGGGTGCGGCGGGGTCCTCGAGGAACTCGGCCAGGGTGCGCACGGATGCCGCCACGCGCGCTGAGCGCGGGTCGTCGGGGAGGAGCTCGAGCACATCGGAGCGGAGCACGGCCGTGCACGACGGCTCGAGGCCGACGACGGGCAGGCCGCGGTCCACGAGCGGCTCGAGCGCGTCGAGGCTCGACCGCAGCAGGCGGCGTGCGGTGTCGAGCTGCCCGGTGGAGATCCAGGTGAGCCCGCAGCACTCCTTGCGCGCGGTCAGGACGACGTCGTAGCCGGCATCCTCCAGCACGGCCACGGCGGCCTCGGCGATCTCGGGAGAGAATCCGTCGGTGAACGAGTCGATCCACAGGACGACCTCGGGTCGACTCCCCCGCGGCGGAGGCGTCTCGCGGCCGCCGGCCGCCCGGCGGCGCCACCGCGACCGGAAGGTGCGACGGGCGAATGGCGGGATGGTGCGGCGCGGATCCGCGCCGGCGAGGACCAGGCCCAGCCGGACGAGGGGACGCACCCGCGTGAGGGCGTTGACGATCCCCGCGAACGGAGCCGCGAGCCGCAGCCACAGCGGCAGTCGGCCGATCGCGTAGTGGCTCGCGGGGCGGATCCGCCCCCGGTATCGCCGGTCGAGCACCTCCGACTTGTAGGCGGCCATGTCGACGCCGGCCGGGCAGTCGCTGCTGCACGCCTTGCACGACAGGCAGAGGTCGAGCGATTCGGCGACCTCGTCGCTGCGCCACCCCCCGGTGATGAGGGAGCCGTTGATCATCTCCTGCAGCACGCGGGCGCGACCGCGCGTGGAGTCCTTCTCGTCGCGCGTCGCCTGATACGACGGGCACATGAAGCCGCCGGCGGGCGAGTTGTCGGCCCGGCACTTGCCGACGCCGACGCAGCGGTGGACGGCGCGGGAGAAGTCGCCGTGGTCGTGCAGCAGCGCGAGGCCGGTCGAGCGCACGGGTCCGACCCCGGGGAGGCGCAGGTCGTCCGTGAGCGAGGCGGCGTCGACGACGATGCCGGGGTTGAGGATGCCCTGCGGGTCGAAGATCGCCTTGAAGTCCGCGAACGCGCGCAGCGCCTCCGGCGAGTACATGCGGGGGAGCAGCTCGCCGCGGGCGCGGCCGTCGCCGTGCTCGCCGGAGAGGGATCCGCCGTGACGGGCGACGAGATCGGCCGCCTCCTCGAGGAACAGGCGGAACCGCTCGGGAGCGGTGCCGAGGGGGAAGTCGAGTCGCGTGTGGATGCATCCGTCGCCGACGTGCCCGTAAGAGAGGCCCTGTACGCCGAGGCGGGCCTTGAGCTCCTCGAAGTCGCGCAGGTACGCGCCGAGGCGCTCGGGGGGAACGGCCGCGTCCTCCCATCCCGGCCACGTGGGCTCGCCCGCCGGGGTGCGCCCGGCGAGCCCCACGCCGTCCTCCCGGATGCGCCACAGGTCGCGCGCCTCCGCCACGTCGGCGACGACGCGTGCGTCGACGGCGGATGCCGCCGACGCGATCCGCTCCGCCTCCGCCACCGCGCCCTGCGCGTCCACACCGGCCGTCTCGACGAACAGCCATGCACCGCCGCCGGGAAGGGCTGGGACGTCCCCGCGGTGCTGCTGGACGACCTCCACGAGGAAGCGGTCCATGCTCTCGATCGCCAGCGGCTTGAGCGGGAGCAGGGCCGTCACGTCGTCGGCGGCCGTGGGCATGTCGGGGTATCCGAGGACGACGAGCGCGGTCGCCGCGGGCAGCGGCACGAGCGACACGGTCGCCTCGAGGAGGATGCCGCAGGTCCCCTCCGTGCCGACGAGCGCCTTCGCGAGGTCGCGCCCGCGCTCGGGGAGGAGATGCTCGAGCGAGAACCCCGAGACCTGGCGTCCGAAGCGGCCGAACTCCGTGCGGATCGTCGCCAGGTTGCGGCGCACGAGGTCATCGAGCTCCGGGTGGTCGGCGAAGCCCGTGGACACGTCCGCGACGCGACCGGTCCCGTCGACCATCCGCAGCGCCACGACGTTGTCGGCGGTCCGCCCCCACTGGACGGCGCGCGGGCCGCACGCGTTGTTGCCGATCATGCCGCCGATCGTGCAGCGGGACTGGGTCGACGGGTCCGGGCCGAACCGGAGTCCGTGCGCAGCGGCGGCGCGCTGCAGGTCGGCCAGGACGACGCCCGGCTGCACCCGCGCCGTGCGGCCCACCGGGTCGATCTCCACGACGGCGTTCAGGTGGCGGGAGAAGTCCAGCACCCAGCCCGGGCCGATCGCGTTGCCGGCCACCGACGTGCCCGCACCCCGCGCCGTCACGGGTGTTCCGCTCTCCACGGCGGCGCGGACGATCGCGATGACGTCGTCCTCGCACGCGGGGAAGAACACCGCCTCGGGCACGACGCGGTAGTTCGAGGCGTCGGACGAGTACTCGGCGCGGCGACGCGTCGAGGTGTCGACCTCGCCGACGAGACGGTCGGCGAGATCGGCGAGCGGGGCGGGGGCGCGGACCGTCATGCCGTCGGGATGAACTTCTGCACCGTGAAGCGCTGCTTGCGGCCCTGGTAGCTCGAGCTCACTTCCGCCACGTAGAGGTTGCCCTGCGTGTCGACGTCGATGCCGTGCGGGGCCAGCAGGAGGCCGGGCTCGGTGTCGTGCTCCTCGCGGATGCGCTCGTTGCCGTAGGTGCCCAGGACCTCCCCGGACGGGCTCAGGATGCTGATCCGCGCGGGCGTGCCCTCGGTCTCCGTTCCGCGGCGCGGCGTCGGCTCCCAGCGCTTCCAGGGCAGCTCGCACACCGCGAGTCGGCCGTCGGGCAGCTCGGCGAGGCCGGTGGGACGGCGCACGTCCTCGAAGGACGCGAGCCATTCGCCCTCGGGGGAGAACACCTGCAGGCGGTCCGCCTCGCGGTCCGCGACGACGACCGTGCCGTCGCGGCGCACGATGACCGCGTGGGGCAGCTTGAACTCGCCGGGGCCCACGCCGGGGTCGCCCCACGAGCGGATGAGGGCGCCGTCCGGGTCGAAGTGGTGCACACGCGCGTTGCCGTAGCCGTCGGAGACGTAGAACGACCCGTCGGGCGCGAAGGCGGCCTTGGTCGGGCGGTTGAACGGGCGGCCGCTGCGGGTCACGGTGGCGGTCCAGCCCGGAACCGGGTTGTCCGTCGTCATCCCGGTGTCGGCCGGCTTGTTCTTCTTGCCGACCGTCTGCAGCAGCTCGCCGTCGGGCGAGAAGAAGCGCACGATGTGGGTGTCGCCGTCGACGATCGCGACGCGCCCGTCGGCGGCCACGGTGATGCCGTGCGGCCGGGACGACAGGGGCTGCTTCTCCGGCTCGTTGTCCTTCAGCCGCTTCTTCTCGCGCTCGAGCCGGTCCCGCTCGCGCAGGCGCAGGTCGCGCTCGCGGTTGCGGCGGTCCCGCTCGAGGCGGCGCCGCTCGCGCTCGGGCGTGGGTGTCAGACGGGCGAGGCGCTCGGGATCGTCCTCGTCCTCACCCCACGCCCACCAGGACAGGAGATTCCCGTCGGGGTCGACGACCACCACCGCTGACGGGTCGCCCCGTCCGAGCAGGTGGATGCGGTCGCCCGCACCCACCGAGACGTCCGCCCACTCCCACGGCGAGGCCGCCGTGCCGAGCAGCCGCGGACCCCAGCCGGGCGACGGGCGCCACGGGAAGTCGCCGGTGACGACCGGCTTCGCCTGCGTCCACGTCCGTTCGATGACCATGTCTTACCGATCGAAGCAGATCGTGAGCTTCACGTCACCGTGGCCCTGGTCGCGCGCGACCTCCATCGCCCGCGGCATCTCCTCCAGGGAGAACTCGCGACCGAGGCAGTAGGACACGTCGATGCGTCCCTCGTGGATGTCGCGCACCGCGTCGCGGAACGACACGAGACCCGGCTCGCCCTGCGTGCCGCTGGCCCACTGGATCCGCGCGGCCTTGCGGAACGCGTCGAACATCGGGAACGGGGCGTCCCCGTCGACCTCGGGGAACCCGAAGAACCCGACGGTGCCGAACATCCGGACGGCGGCGATCGTGTCGGCACGGCAGCGGTCGTAGCCGGCGGCCTCGATCACGAGGTCGGCGCCCACGCCGTCGGTCGCGGCGAGGACGGCCTCGGCGAGGGACTCCTCGGGCGCGTGCACCGTCTCGGCGCCCAGTCGCGCCGCGACGGCGAGACGGTCGGCGTTGAGGTCGGAGACGATGACCCGCTCGAAGCCCAGGCGGAGCGCCTGCTGCAGGAAGAACAGCCCCGCGCTGCCGGCGCCGATGATCGCGCACGTGCGCGTGGTCATGCCGGTGTTGCCGGTCTCCGGCCAGAACAGGCGCATGGCGAACAGCGTCGTGCCGTACTGCTGGGCCATGAGGATGGCGGCGTCGTCGGCGTCGTCGGGGATCGGCACCACCTGCGTGTCGCTGAGCAGCTGCCGCTCCGCGAAGCATCCGCCGATGTTGCCGACGGGCACCGTGAGGACGCGCGTGCCGACGGGGTACTCCTCCGAGTGCGAGTCGACGACGACGCCGACCCCCTCGTGGCCGGGGTAGCCGGGACGCCCGAGGCCGTCGGGGTTGTGGAACCCGTGGTAGACGGAGTGCACGTCCGATCCGCAGATGGAGGCGCGGGTCATCTCGACGACGAGCTCCCCGGGGCGCTGGGCGACCGGGTCGGGAAAGGTCCCGACCTCGACGCGGTTCGGTTCGGGGACGAAGGCGGCTCTCATCGCCGGCTCCTTTCGTGGGCGGGCGCACGGCGGACGTGGCGTCGCGTGGCGTGGCGGGGCTGGTCAGACGGCGTCGACATGGAGGTTGCCGATCGCCTTGGAGTCCTGGAAGTCGCGGATGCCGTCGAGGCCCTGCTCGCGTCCGTAGCCGGACGCGCGCATCCCGCCGAACGGGGCGCGCAGGTCCAGGCGGTTGGCGCCGTGGTCATTGACGAAGACGACGCCGACCTGCAGGCGATCGGCGACCCGGCGCACACGAGCGGGGTCGGCCGACCAGACCGAGGCGCACAGTCCGCCCCACGTCGCGTCGGCGGCGGTGATCGCCTCCTCCTCGGTGTCGAACGGGATGATCGGGGCCACCGGGCCGAACTGCTCCTCCGTCACGACGCGCAGGCTCGGGTCGGGGTCGAGCACGAGGGCGGGACGCACGAAGCGTCCGCGGGGGAGCCCGGGCGGCAGCGCGCCGAACTGCCGCACGTCGGCGCCGGCAGCCCGGGCCTCCGCGATGAGCTCCTCGACGAACTCCTTCTGACGCTGCTGGTGCAGCGGGCCCATGGTGGTCGCCTCGCTGAGCCCGTGCCCGAGCACGACCCGCTCGAGACGGTCGGACAGTCCCTTGACGACCTCGTCGAAGCGCGAGCGGTGCACGTAGATGCGCTTCGCGTTCATGCACACCTGCCCCGCGGTGTCGAAGACGCCCTGGTACAGGCGGTCGTACGCGGCGTCGTCGAGCTGCGCGTCGTCGAAGATGATCGCCGCGTCGTTTCCGCCGAGCTCGAGCGTGACGCGGGTAAGCGCCCCCGCGGCCATCTGCGCGATGCGACGACCTCCCGCGACGCTGCCGGTGAACGACACCTTCGCGACGTCGTCGTGCTCGATGAGCGGGGCCATCTCCGCGTCGTTGCCGGTCACCACGTTGAGCACGCCCCGGGGGAGGCGCTCGGCGGCGCGGCTGAGAGCACGCGTCATCGCGAGAGGCGTCGAGGGCGGCGGCTTGATGATCACGGTGTTGCCCGCCAGGAGGGCGTACGGCAGGGAGGCGCCGAGGATCGCGATCGGCCAGCTGAACGGCACGATGATCGTGACCACGCCCAGCGGCTGGTGCAGCACGGTCGTGGTGACGGGCGGGCCGATGAGCACGCGCTCCTCGTCGACCTCGTCGACGTGCGCGAGCGCCTCGTCCGTGCGCAGGTCGAGGACGAGGAAGTCGACCCAGGACTCGCTGAACGGCTTGCCGTTCTCCTGGGTGAGCAGGCGCGCGTCCTCGTCGCGGTACTCGACGAGCGCGTCCATCGCCTCGCGGATGCGTCGGGCGCGCTCGCGGGGCGTCATGCGCGACCACTCGGGGAACGCGGTGCGGGCCGCGACCACGGCGTCGACGGCGTCCTGCCGGGTCGCCGCTGCCGCCGAGCCGACGAGGGTGTCCGGGTCCGCCGGGTCGAAGACGTCGACGACACCGTCGCCGTCACGGCGTCTCCCGTCGATGAACAGCTGCGTCCGGACGGGGCTTGCGATCGTCAGTGATCCCATCAATCCACCACTAAATTGTTGACAATAGTGTCATAATCTTGCCGCACAATCCCGTCACAGGCAAGAGCGACAAGAAGTCGGCGCCGGTTGGGTGGGCCGTCAGTACACTGGTCGCCAGATCAGAGAGGGGTGCGCGTGAGCGGAACACTGCCGGGCACGACGCGCGGCGTGGAACTCGTCGACCGGCTGGCCCGCGACATCCGAGAGGGCGTCTACCATCCGCGGGAGCGGCTCATCGAGGTCGAGCTGTGCGAGCGCTACGGCGCATCCCGGAACGCCGTCCGCGCGGCCCTCATCGAACTGGCCGCGCTGGGCCTCGTCGAGCGCGAGGCGAACCGGGGGGCACGCGTGCGGCCGGTCTCCATCGACGAGGCCATCGAGTCCGCGGAGGTGCGCTTCTCCCTCCAGGCCATGTGCGCCGGCCGGGCCGCGACGCGCGTCACGGATGAGGACCGCCGCGAGCTCACCGGCCTCATCGCGGAGCTGCGGGATGCCGTCGAGAACGGCGACCGGGGGCGCACCGCGACGGCGAACAGCGAGATCTCGCGCGTCATCCGCCGGATCAGCGGGCACACGACGGCGACCCGCATCATCGAGTCGCTGCAGGCGCAGACCCCGCTCAACCACTACCCGTACCAGCTCCCCGACCGACGCTTCGACTCGATGCACGAGTACGAGGACATCGTCGAGGCCGTCGTCGCGGGGGACGAGGAGGCGGCGCTCGCGGCCGCATACCGTCACCGGGACAACGTCCTCGCCGCGCTGCGTGGCATCCGGGACGCCCTGGCCGAGGAGCGGGCGCCGGAGTGAGCCTGCGAGCCGCGCCCGTCAGACCGCCGCGGCGCCGGTGAGGAAGTCCGCGGCGCGCTCGCCGATGAGGACGGCCGTGAGGTAGGTGTTGGCGCGCGGCACGATCGGGCACACGGACAGGTCGGCGACGGTGAGCGCGTCGATCCCGTGCACGCGCAGGCGCGTGTCCACCACCGACGACCCGGCCGGGCCCATCGCCGCGCCGCCGCTCAGGTGCGACGTGTCGCTCGCGCAGGCGCGCAGCCATGCGTCGACCTCGCCGTCGCTCCCGGCGTCCACGACCCGGCCGAACCGGTCGCGCACGGCGCCGTGCGGCGCGAAGAGCGCGCGCGCCGACCGCACGGCGTGCCGCGCCAGCTCGCGGTCGCGCGGATCGCTCAGCAGGTCGAGGCGGATGTCGAGCGGAGCGTCCGGGTCGGGGGACGTGATGCGGCTCGACCCGCGACTCACACAGCGCGCGAGCTTGACGCCGAACGCGGTCTCCCGCGCCTCCGGCGAGGCGGGGTTCGCCGCGACGACGAGGAGATCGCCGGGGCGGGAGTGGGCGAGCCCGGAGGAGTAGCGCAGCGTCACGTTGCCCCGGGCACCGTTGGCGGCGGGGACGGCGTCCTCGTGCGGCACCTGCAGCCAGAACCCGACGTGATCCTGCACGCCGAAGCCCACCGGCAGGTCGGCGACGAGCGGGATCCCGAGCTCCGCGAGGAGCGCGGCCGGCCCGATGCCTGAGCGCTGCAGGATGCCGGGGGTCGCCGCGCCGCCTGCGGCCAGCACGATCTCATCGCCCTCCACGACCACGGGGTCGCCGTCCGGCCCGCGCACCACGACGCCGTACGCGCGCCCGTCGCGCACGAGCACGCGGTCGACCCGCGACTCGGGGCGGACCGCGATGACGCCGGAGGGCCGCCACGGCTCGACGTACGCGTCGTAGCTCGTCACGCGGACGCCGAGGCGGATGTGGCTGGCGGTGCGGGAGAACCCGAGGGCGCCGACGCGGTGGTAGTCGGGCTCCCAGGCGTGGCCGGCGGCTGCGGCGGCGTCGGCGAGCAGACGGTCGCCGGAGCCCCATTCGGACTCCGCGCGGCGGACGACGGGAACGGGGCCGCCCAGGCCGTGCACGACCGGATCGGTCGCGCCGAAGTCGCGGTCGTCCTCCAGGCGACGGAAGACGGGCAGGACGTCGTCCCAGCCCCATCCGTCGCACCCGAGCTCGACCCAGTGCGCGAACTCGTCGGCGGGCGGGCGGATCGCCACGAGGCCGTTGAGCGCCGACGTGCCGCCCATCCCGTGGCCCCTCAGGTACGGAGCGGGTCCGGCGCCGGCGAACCGCTCGGCGACGACGCCCGGAGCGGCGAAGCGGCTGGGGGCCCGGCCGTCCACGCGCCAGGCGAAGACGTCGTCCGGCGGGCGACGGATCTCGTCGGGGCAGGACTCGCTGCGCCAGTCCGGCCCGGCCTCGACGAGCGTGACCGTATGGCCACGCTCGGCGAGCCGACCGGCGACGGCGGAGCCGGCGGAGCCGGCCCCGACGACCACCGCGTGCACTACAGTCCCAGCTTCGCCTTCAGCTCGGCCGGCATGCGGTCCATGGGGAACGGCCACACGTAGTCCGGTCCGCCCACGAACGTCTGGTCCACGCGTGCCGCGCGGGCGAGGACGTCCAGCGTCGCGGCGTCGACCTGCCGGTCGAGCATCGCCGCGTCCTGGCGCAGCTCGGCCGAGGACTTCACGCCGATCACGACGACGTCGATGAGCGGCTCCGCCAGGGCGAACGCCATCGCCGCCTCGGGCAGCGCGAGCCCGGCCTCGTCGGCGGCCGCCTGCAGGGCGCCGACCGCCTCGACGACCTCGGGCTGGGCCTCCCAGAAGCTGTACAGCGGCTTGTCCACGCCGCGCACGCCCGTCGCGAGGATGTCGCCCGCGAACGGCGAGGTGAGGATCGTGCCGATGTTCCGCTCCTTCGCGCGCTCGAGCAGCGCCGACGTCTTCGCGGACTGGTTCAGCAGCGTGTACAGGCGGGGGAACTGGATGACGTCGAACTCGTCCGACTCGACGGCCGCCAGCAGCGGCGGCAGCGTGCCGGTCGCGATGCCGATCGACCCGACGAGACCCTCGTCCTGCAGACGGCGCAGCTCGGGGAGGGCGCCGTCGTGCGCGCGGATCGCCGCGAGGTCCTCGTCGCCGCGCGGGTCGTGGAGCATGAACAGCGGGATCGAGTCGATGCCGAACGCCGCGAGGCTGCGCTCGACCGAGTCCCGCACCTGCGCGCCGGAGAAGCCCTTCCCGTGCCCGAACTTCGTCGAGACGAGAAGGTCCGCCGGGGCGTTGTCCAGCGAGCGGATGACGCGACCGAGGAGCTCCTCGTTGTCGTACACCTCCGCGGAGTCCAGGAGCGTGATGCCGAGGTCGAACGCCGTGTGCAGCACATCGGCGACCTCCTGCTCGTCCGTCACCTGGACGGCCGGGTGGGCGCCGCCGTTGGCGAGCCCCCACGCGCCGAGGCCGATGCGGGAGGTGGTCAGCCCGGTCCGGCCGAGCGTCGTCGTGTGCCCGGTCACTTGTTCACCACGTCCTTGAGCTCCTCGGGCGCCCGCTCGGCGGGGAACGGCCATACGAAGTCGGGGCCGCCCAGCAGGTGCTCGTCGACGGCGCCGGCCTCGGCGATCGACTCGAGCTGGTCGCGCGTGAGCCCCGTGTTCAGCGAGGCGACGTTCTGCTCGAGCTCCTGCGGGGAGCGCACGCCGATCACCGCGACGTCGATGAGGGGCTCGCTCGCGACGAAGGCGACGGCGGCCTGGGCGATCGTGACGCCCAGCTCGTCGGTGCGGTCCTGCATGCGGCCCACGGCCTCGACGACCTCGGGCTGGGCGGGCCAGTACGCGTAGAGGGGCTTGTCCACGCCGCGCACACCGGTCGCGAGGATGTTGCCGGTGAACGGCGCCGCGAGCTGCGTGCCCATGCCCTTCTCCCGCGCGCGGTCCAGCAGGCCGGACGTCTTGGCGGCGCGGTTGATGAGCGTGTACAGACGCGGGAACTGGATGACGTCGAACTCGCCGGAGTCGACGGCGCGGTCGAGCGGCCGCATGGTGCCGGTCGCGACGCCGATCGATCCGACGAGCCCCTCGTCCTGCAGTCGGCGCAGACCCTCGAGCGCTCCGCCGGGTCCGAACACGATGTCCATGTCCTCGTCGTTGCGGGGGTCGTGCAGCATCATGAGCGGGATGGACTCGAGCGACAGCAGCGACAGCGACTGCTCCACGGAGGCGCGCACGCCGTCGGCGGTGAACGGCTTGCCGTGGCCGTACTTCGTCGCGATGACGAGGTCCTCCGGCTTGTTGCGCACCTGCGTCAGCAGGCGCCCCAGCCGCCCCTCGTTCTCGTACATGTCGGCCGAGTCGAGGTAGTTGATGCCGGCGTCGAACGCGGCCTCGAGGACGCTGATGATCGTCTCGTCGTCGCCGATCGTCGCGGCCGCGGCCGCCTTGCCGATGCCCCATGTCCCCAGGGACAGCTGGGAGGTCTCGATACCCGTGCTGCCGATCTGGACGCGGGGGACGCTCGATCCGGGGCTCTTCCGGTCCGGCGCGCTCACCGCGGGATCTCCACGTCGCCGATCGAGCGGGCGCTGAGCGCGTCCCACACGCTCTGCGGCACGTCGCGCCCGATCGTGGGCTCGCCCTGGTTCTTGTGGTTCAGGTGGCCGTCGCGCTTGCCGTCCTCGAGCGGCATCGCCATCACGATGGCGTTCATCGCCTCCTCGGGGTCCAGGGCGCCGTGCGGGATCCCCTTGCCGGCGGCGAGCAGGTCGCCGGGCCCGACCGGGATGCGCATGCCGTTGTAGTCGAGCGTGAAGTGGCCGCGGAAGATCACCCAGTACTCGTCGCCGTCGTGGTAGTGGTAGTCGCACGCGTTGCCGGGGCGGAACATGCAGATCTCATTGCGGATCGTGTGGTCCCAGTGGCCCATGACGCGCACCAGCTCGGCCATCGACTGGCCGCTGTTGGTGATGGTCGCGCCGGAGGCGGGGATGTCGTAGTAGTCGCGCTTGTGGAGCGTGAAGCGTCCGTGCTCGCTCTCCACCTGCACCTGGCCGGACACGACGGTGATGCGGTCCTTCGGCGTCGTGGGGTCGATGCGCACGCTCGAGGCCAGCGGGCTGTCCTGGTAGTAGCCCCAGTAGGCGACGTGGCCGCTGTCGTCGGGCGCGACGGAATGGTTGTTCATGACCATCACGCGTCCCAGGTGGATGAACTCGAAGTCCTCGATCTCGACCCACGGGAGGCGCTCGGTCTGCAGCGTTTCTCGGGTGTAGATGGGCATGTGCTCTCTCTTCTCTGCGATTCCGGCGGCGACTCAGGCGCGCAGGACGGGGCTCTTGAACGATGCGATCTCGGCGGCGACGTACTCCTCGACCGGGATGCGCTCGATCGCGGACTCGGCGTGGATGCCTTGGACGTCGGTGTTCGCGTACAGGTGCTCGGTGTCGGCCGGGCGGGCGAACGGACCGCCGTGCGCGATCACGAACACGTCGGGGTTGGCGGCGCGCGCCGATTCGATCACGGCCTGGACATGGTCGGCCGCCGCCTCGGGCGAGAGGCTGCTCTCGGCATCCGGGCTCGGCCCGACCGCACCGCCCTGCGTGAGACCGCAGCGCGCAATGATGAGATCGGCGCCCGCGGCCGCGAGGTCCGCCGCGAAGCCGGCGTCGTAGGCCTGGCCGACGGTGAAGATCTCCCGGCGGCGCGCCTCGGCGAGCAGCTCGAGCTCGCGATCCGAGCCCATGCCGACGTCGTTGCGCGCACGACCCCAGTTGCCCGTGTATGCGAGCGCCGTGGGGAAGTTGGTGATGCCGTTGATCCCGCGCGCGACGTAGTCGTCGATGACGCGGAAGAGGCGCCGGCGCTGACCGTCCGTCGCGTCGATGCCGGCGATGATCGGCGTGCGGTCGACGACGTTGTCGATCTCGGGGTACATGCTCAGCGTCATGTCGATGGGGTTGCCGATGTAGATCGACGTGGGCACGCCCAGGTTGCGCGAGCGGCTGTTCGCGTGCACGAAGATGAGGTCGGCTCCGGCGACCTCGGCGCACTTCGCGATGATGCCGACGCCGGCGGCGACCGACACGATCGGCCGCTGCGCGGCGAGGGTGGCGTTGAGCCGGTCGATGATCTGCGCGCGGGTGAAATCGCGCTCGGGGATCGAGGTGATGGTCATGGCGGCTCCTCTCACTTCGCCTGGAGGGCGACGCGCGGCGTGTAGGACTGGAAGGCGGCGACGGTCTCGAGGACGGCGCGCTCGACGGGGATGCGCTCGGCGCTGGAGGCGCCGAGGAATCCCTGCGCGTCCGTCGTGTCGTAGAGGTACTGCAGGTCCTCGGGGCTGGAGAGCGGACCGCCGTGCGCGAGGCAGATGATGTCGGGGTTCTCCTTGCGGGCGAGCTCGATGAGGTGCTGCACGTGCCGGCAGCTCTCCTCGAGGTTCATCGCGGACTTGCCAGCTCCGGCGAGGCCGCCCGTTGTCCATCCCGCGTGGGGGACGACGACGTCGGCGCCGGCGGCGGCCAGGCCCTGCGTCTGCTCGGCGGTGTAGCCGTAGCAGATCGTGAAGAAGTCGCGCTCGCGGGCGCGCTTGACCATCTCGAAGTCGAGCTGCAGCCCGAGTCCGACGTCGTTGCGGTCGGGCTGGGCGAAGGAGGTGGGGAAGTTGATGAGACCGTCGTAGCCGGCGGCCTGGTAGTCGTCGATCAGCCGATCGATGTCGTTCCAGTACGTCGGGTCCTGGGCCTCCGCGCCGCCGATGATCGGGGTGTCCCGCACGGTGTTGGCGATCTCGCGGTACATGCCGAGCGTCGTCGGGTTCGCGTGGTTGAGGAGGTGGTTCGTCGCCAGGCCCATGAGGCGCGTGCGCCCCGTGTTGTAGACGATGATGAGGTCCGCGCCGCCCGCGGCGGCCGACCTCGCGATGAGACCGGAGCTGCTGCCTGCACCCACGATGGGGCGGCGCTGCTCGAGCTGCGATCGCAGCCGCTCCAGGATCTGGGTCCGTGTGAATCGGGCCATTGACTACTCCTTCCGGTCGTGTCGCGGACGGTCGAGCATCGCCAGCAGCGTGTGGGCTGCGTCGCGCGCGAACTCCGCGTCGTTGATGTGCCGAGGGGACGCGATGACCCGGTCCTCCCCGAGGGCGGTCCGCACGGCGTCTTCGAAGGCCGCGTCCGCGGCCGTGTCCTCGAAGTCGCCGCCGGCGATGTCGAGCGACGAGAAGCCGCCACGGGGCACGAGCACCGTGGCCGGAGCGATCGCCGAGGCGAGGCGCTCGCCGATCCACCGGCCGACGGCCGCGCTCTCCTCCGCGCTGGTGCGCACGAGGGGCACCGTCGGGAGGTGCCAGTGGGCGGCGCGGTCGGAGAACTCGTCGGGGATCGGCGGGAGGACGTTGATCACGTCGACCGCCCCGGGGACGACGACCTGGGGCACGCCGTGCTCGGCGGCGGCGCGCAGGCGCTCCGGGCCGGCGTCGCACAGGCCTCCGGCGAGGTTCTGCGCGAGCTCGGTGGTGGTCCAGTCGAGGACGCCGACGAAGCGTCCGTCGGCGATGAGCCGCTCCATGGTGCGGCCGCCCGCGCCGGTGGCGTGGAAGACGACGACGTCGTAGCCGGCGGACTCGAGCGTGGCCCGCGCGACGTCGCCGCCCGCGGTGGTCACGCCGAACATCGTCATCGCGATGGCGGGGCGCGGCTCCTCGGCGCGTCGGCGACCGCGCGCGGCGACCATGCCTGCGACGGCGGCGGCGGCGTTGGCCAGGCCAGTCCGCAGCAGCTCGTTGAGCCCGGCCACGTCCACGACGCTCGGCAGGAACAGGATGTCGTGCTCGCCGGAGGTCTTCACGACGGTCGTGAGAACGACCTTGGGGAAGCCGAAGGGGAGGGTCTCCAGGGCGCGCTGCGACATCCAGCCGCCGGTGCCGCCGCCGATCCCGACGACCCCGTCGATCGCGCCGTCCGCGATGAGATCACGCAGCACGGCGGCGGCGGCTTCGGCGGTCGTGGTCATGGCCTGGGTGCGATCGTCGCCACGGGCGTCGACGGCGCCGCGCCGCGCGAGGTCGGCGCGGGTGACATCGGCGTCGTCCGGCGAGTCGCCGGTGAGGGCCGTGTCGATGAGGAGCGGGGAGACGCCGTGGGAGCGCAGCTCATCGGCCAGGTGGCGCGCTTCGCTTCCCTTGGTGTCGAGTGTCGCGAGGACGGCGACGCGCGGCGTCTCGCTGTCGTGCAGGCTCGTCAACTCGGAACTCCGTCGTTTCGGGGTCGTCGCCGAGTCCTCCGTGGACCCGGTCCTGCACCACCGTAGAAGTTCGCAACCTTGTTGTCAACGGGATTGTCAACATTATTGTGACTAAGCCGACGCCGCCCGTGCGTCGCGATAGTCCGCGAGGAAGCGGACGATCTTGTCGACGTGCGCGCGCATGCCCGCCTCCGCGGCGGCGGCGTCGCCGGCGATGATCGCGTCGCCGATCGCGATGTGGTCCTCGGCGGAGTCCTCGAACGAGTCGCCCTCGAAGGCGGCGGGGAAGTGGCGCTGGAGGTTGTGCAGCCGGATCTGGGCCAGCTGGCGCCGGGCGCCCTCGTGGCGCGCGAAGTCGATGATCGTCTCGTGGAAGCCGATGCTCGCCTGGCGGTAGCTGTGCACGTCGCCGGTGGAGACCGCGAAGCGCATCACTCGGATGGCCTCCGCGATGCGGGCGTGCTCCTCGGGTGTCGCGTGCAGGGCCGCGTCCCGCGCGCAGATCGCCTCGAGCTCGCGTCGCACCTCGGCGAGCTCGATGCCCTCCTCGATCGAGAGGCTGCGCACGCTGGCACCTCGGTTGGGGGTGCGCTCGATGAGCCCGTCGGCAGCCAGTAGGACGAGCGCGCTGCGGACGGTGGCGCGGGGGAAGCCGTAGCGTGCCACGAGATCGCTCTCCACGAGGCGCTCCCGCGGGTGGTACTCACCCCGCCGCAGATCGGTGCGGAGGATCGAGGCGAGTCGCAGTGCCGGATCCGTGCCCATGGGGTCTCCTTCGAGTCGTCGACCGGCGGAATGGTCGTCAGTCTAATCACGGCGGCGACAGTCGTGCGCACAAGATTGTTGACAATGTGGTTGACGGCATGGTCGACCAGCCCATATGCTCCCGACAGACGTTTGACCGACCCGTACCGAGCATCAAGGAGGCTGCCGGGTGCCGCTCTATGCGAACCGCGAGGAACTGAGGAATCGCCCCGCCAGTGATGGCTGGGTCGACATCGACGATGTGGAGATCTTCACGCTCGGCAACGCCGACCGCGTGGCGGAGGGCGAGGAGCCTCTTCCGCAGACCTGGCCGGACCCGGTCACCGACCCCGAGGCCAGCCTGCACACGTCGCACAACATCGCCGCCGCGCGCCGCGTCGTGCCGACCACGCCCAAGGAGCGCCTGGTCGTCATCTCCGGCGAGGCCGTCGTCGAGACCGAGAACGCCCGCGTCACGCTCAAGCGGATGCAGTGGATCGACGTGCCGCCGAGCGGCGCGGTGATCCGCAACAACCTCAGCCCCGGACCCGAGGGGCACCGAGGCCAGGTCGAGGTCGCGCGCATCGCGGGGCACTGGAAGGAAGTCATCCGCACCGCGATCTTCACGTTCGGCCCCGGCCGGCCGTGCGACTACCACTACCACGACGGGGACGAGTACTGGTTCGTCTTCCGCGGGCACTTCACCCTCCGCTACCGCGGGGAGGACCACGAGGTCCGTCCCGGCGCAGTGCTCGCAGCGGGGATGGGCGAGGAACACGGCGTCCTCGATCCGTCCGAGACCTTCGAGGGCATCGGCTTCGCCACGCAGCTCGAGGGCGAGTGCCGCGATGGTCACCTCTGGCGCGGCGTCCACGGCGATCCCGTGGAGACGCGCTGAGCAGACAACTTCATATCGCCCTGAATCACCCATGCACCACGACGCACCCGCGTCATTGAGAGAAGAGAGAGCACGTCAATGAAGATGTCCCGACTTCGTGTCGCCGCCGTCGCGGCGATCTCGGCAGCGGCACTCACGCTCGCCGGCTGCTCGGGCGGGGGAGACACCCCGGCCAGCCCCACTCCCGCCGCCGACACCCCGGCCCAGGGCGGCGACCTGGAGATCCTCGTCGCCGGCACCATGCCGACCTGGGACCCGGGCGCCTCCACGGGCTCGTTCCCCGGCGTCAACTGGGACCGCCTGTACGCCGCGTACGGCGCCCTGCTGTCGGTCAACGTCGACGGCACCATCGAGTACGGATTCGCCGAGAGCCTCAAGACCGAGGACGGCGGCGCGACCTGGACGCTGAAGCTCAAGCCGGGCATCACGTTCACGGACGGCGAGGCGTACGACGCCAAGGCGGTCAAGGCCAACTGGGATCGCTTCGCCGACCCGGCCTACGCGCTCGGCGCGATCGCGGTCGCCGGCACGTTCGAGACCGAGGTCGTCGACGACACGACGCTCAAGATCACGCCGAAGGAGGCGAACCCGGTCCTGGACATCCAGATCGCGAACGCCATCCCGTTCATCGCCTCCCCGAAGTCGCTGACCGGTCCGGGCGAGAACCTCACCGAGCCCGTCGGTGCGGGGCCCTTCGTCCTCGAGAAGTGGGACACCGCCGTCGGTGAGACCCTCACCAAGAACGAGGACTACTACGCCGAGGGTCTCCCGTACCTCGACAGCCTCACCTTCACGCTCGTCGCCGACCCGGCGCAGCGCGTGTCGACGGTCGTCCAGGGCGGCGCGAACATCATGAACGGCTACCCGTTCCAGTGGGTCGCGGACGCCGACAACCCCGCCGTGGGCGTGTTCCCGGTGGCGTCGGGCGGCATCCGTCACTTCGTCTTCAACACGACCAGCGACCTGTTCAGCGACGTGCGCGCCCGCCAGGCCGTGCAGCTCGCCGTCAACCCGGACGAGATGGTCCAGACGCTGACGCAGGACCCGTCGGCCAAGGGCAGCACCGCGCTGTTCCCCGAGACGTCGCCGTACTACGACGCATCGCTGTCGCTGCCCAAGCAGGACACGGATGCCGCGCAGAAGCTCGTCGACGAGGTCACCGCGGACGGAAAGGACTTCACCGTCGACCTGCTGGTCGCGGGCGTGCCCGAGCTCGTGCGCGCCGGTGAGCTGCTCCAGCTCGAGCTGCAGAAGCTCGACGGCGTCAAGGTCAACCTGAACCAGATCCCGATCCCCGAGTGGCGTGCCGAGGCGTTCGACAAGGACAACTTCGACATCACCTTCTACCCGGGCGTCTTCGACCTCGACAGCCCGCAGGTCGGGATGTGGGCCCTGTTCGGCCCCGGCGGCCTGGACAACTTCGCGAACTTCGACAACGCCGAGATGAACAAGGCGCTCGTCGAGGCGCAGGAGGCCACGACGGACGACGGGCGCGCCGCCGCCCTCAAGAAGGTCCAGGAGGTCTACACGTCGGAGGTCCCGATCGTCGTCTTCGGAATCGACTACCGATCGTTCCTGCACACGGCGGACGTCGTCGGGTTCCAGTCGATGGGCCGCGGGGCTCTGTACACTGACCGGCTCGGGTTCAAAGCCGAGTGACATGTAGGTGCGGCGCCCGGGCGCGATCCGCCCGGGCGCCGCACCGTTCCCCCCCATCGATTTCGGAGAGCGACATGAAGGCGACGCTTCGCGCCATCGGCAGCCGGCTCCTGTACGGCATACCGGTGCTCGCCATCGTCACCCTCGGCGCCGCGGCGCTCATGGATCTGATGCCCGGCTCGCCGGGACAGGCGATCCTCGGCGACGCGGCGACGGCAGAGCAGGTGGCGGCGATCAACGCCCAGCTCGGGTACGACCAGCCGTTCTGGCAGCGCTACCTCGACTGGGTCGGCGCGGCCCTGCGCGGCGACTTCGGCGTCACCCTGTTCACGAAGGAGCCCGTCTCCGAGGTCCTGCTGCGGCGACTGGCCGTCACCGCGCAGCTGGCGCTCATGGCCCTCGTGATGGCGCTCGTCATCGCCCTCCCGCTCGCCCTCATCGCGGCGCTGCGTCCCGGCAAGCTCCTCGACCGCGTGTTCGGATTCGTCACGTCGGCGCTGCTGAGCATCCCCTCGTTCGTCAGCGTCGTGCTCGTCTCCCTCGTCTTCGTCGTGTGGCTGCGCGCCTTCCCCGCGACCGGCTGGGTCCCGCCGACCGAGGACCTCGCCGCCAACCTCCGCTATGCGTTCCTGCCCGCCCTGGCGCTGAGCATCGCGGAGGGCGCGTTCTTCTACCGCGTGATCCGGTCCGACCTGACCGGCACGCTGCGCGAGGACTACATCCTCGTCGCGCGCGCCAAGGGCCTGCCGCGCACGCACATCCTGACCCGCCACGCGCTGCGGCCGTCGCTGTCGTCGCTCGTGACCGTCATGGGGCTGTCCCTCGGACGCCTGCTGGGCGGCGCCGTGATCGTCGAGTTCTTCTTCGCCGTCCCCGGTCTCGGCGCCGAGGCGGTCAACGCCGTCTCCATCAAGGACATGCCGATGATCCAGGGAATCGTGACCGTCTGCGTCCTCGCCTACGTGCTGATCTTCATCGTGGTCGATCTCGCGTACGCCTGGATCGACCCGAGGGTGAGTGTGCGATGACCCAGCTCAGCAACGGCCCCAGCCCGCGCACGCAGGGCCTCAACGCCGTCATCCGCCCCAAGCGGTTCGGCACCTCGCTTCCGCTGATCCCGCGCATCAAGCCGCGCCGTCCCCGCACGGTGCGCCGCGGCGCCTTCTGGTTCGCGGTGGCCTGGCTGACCCTGCTGGTGCTCGCCGCGGTCTTCGCCGACGTCATCCCGGGCCTCCCCGCGTACGACGAGAAGATCGGGACGTTCGCGCAGCCGCCGGACCTCACTGTCGGCGGGCTGCTGGGAACCGACGGCGTCGGGCGGAGCAACCTCTCCCGCATCATCTACGGCGCGCGCGTCTCCCTCACGATCGCCATCGTGTCCACGCTCATCGGCCTCGTCATCGGCCTCGTCGTGGGAATGATCGGCGGCTACTACCGCGGAGCCTGGGAGGCGACGGCCAACATCATCGCCAACACGCTGTCCGCCCTCCCGCCGCTCCTGCTCCTGCTCGCGCTCGTCTCGGCGATCGGCGCCTCGCTGTTCGGCATCACGATCGCGCTGGGCGTGGTCATCGCCGACCTCTACATCCGCGTCACGAAGGGCGCCGTGATCGGCAATGTGAACCGCGAGTACGTCCTCGCCGCGCGTGCCCTGGGCGCCGGCGACGTGCGGATCATGACGCGCGAGATCCTCCCGAACCTCGTGCCCGTCCTCGCCTCGATCATCCCGATGGCGATGGCGATCATGATCGTCGTCGAGGGATCGCTGAGCTTCCTCGGCTACGGCATCCCGGCCCCCACGCCGAGCTGGGGCGGCATGATCGCGGCGGGCGCCGACATCATGCGCCAGTTCCCGCTGGTGATCTTCTGGCCGGTGGTGACCCTGTTCCTGACGGTGTTCTCGTTCAACACGATCGGTGACCACCTCGCGAGCCGGACCGACGTGAGAGAGGCGAAGCTGTGACCGCGACGGGAACCGACACGCTGCTCGCGGTCGAGGACCTCACCCTCGAGCTGGATGCCGCCCAGGGCACCGCGCACATCCTGCGGGGCGTCTCGATGAGCGTCCCGCGCGGCCGGACCCTCGGGATCGTCGGTGAGTCCGGCTCCGGGAAGTCGATGCTGCTGCGCACCGTCCTCGGGCTCACGCCCGCGGGCGCGCGCGTGGGCGGGGCCATGAGCTTCGACGGCGAGGACCTCAGCGCGCTGCACCCCGAGGCGCGGCGCACGATGCTGGGGCGGCGCGTTGGGGTCGTCTTCCAGAACCCGATGACCTCGCTCAACCCCGTCCGCACGATCGGCGCGCAGATGGCCGAGGCGGTCCGGTTCCACCAGAAGCTGTCGAAGGCGCAGGCGCGCGACGTGTCGGTGGACCTCCTCGACCAGGTGGGCATCGTGAATCCGCGCCAGCGCATCCGCGACTTTCCGCACCAGTTCTCCGGGGGCATGCGCCAGCGCGTCATGATCGCGATGGCCCTCACCTGCTCGCCCGACCTGCTCATCGCCGACGAGGCGACCACGGCGCTCGACGTGACCGTCCAGAAGGGCATCCTCGACCTGCTGCAGCGCATCCAGGAGGAGCGGCGGATGTCGATGATCCTCGTGTCGCACGACCTCAGCGTGGTCGCGGGACGCACCGACGACGTCATCGTCATGTACGGCGGGCGCATCGTCGACCGCCGTGCCACGTCGGCGCTGTTCACGCCGCCCGTGCATCCGTACACGCGCGCGCTCATGCTCGCGATCCCGCGGCTGGACATGGAGGCGCACACCCGCCTGCCCGCGCTGGGCGGCAACCCGCCGAGCGTGTTCGACCCGCTGCTCAGCCCGGCCGAGGCGGACGAGCGGGACGCCCGGCGGTGGGCCACGATCTCGTCGGACATCGTCGAGCCCGGCGACGTCGTCGATCCCGACGAGGAGCGGATCTTCCGTCCCGAGCCGGTCGTCCCCGGCTCCGAGATCGGCGCCGTCGGCACGCTCGCCGCGGAGCAGCAGGCCGGCGTCGCCGAGGGCGGGGACCGCGACGTGGCGGTCGACACGATCTTCGAGGATGTCGCGCGCGACGCCGACGCGGAGGAGGGCACCCGATGAGCACCGTCACCGACACGCCCACCCGGGCGGCATGGCTTCGCGATGACGCCCTGCTGACCCTGGACGACGTGCACTGCGCCTTCAAGACCGCGTCCGGGCGCGTCCACGCGGTCCGCGGGGTCACGTTCGACGTGCGACCGGGCGAGACCCTCGGACTCGTCGGCGAGTCCGGGTGCGGCAAGACCACGACCGGGCGCGCGATCCTGCGTCTGCCCGGGCCGACCTCTGGCACCGTCTCCTTCCGCGGCGAGGACATGGAGTCGCTGTCGTCGGGACGGATGCGGGCCGCGCGCCGCAAGCTGCAGATGATCTTCCAGGATCCGCTGTCGGCCTTCAATCCGCGACGCAAGGTCGTCGACATCGTCGGCGAGGGCCTGGACATCCAGGGCGTTCCGCGCAGCGAGCGCACCGATCGCATCGCCGCGGCGCTCGAGCAGGTCGGCATGAGCCTGGCCGCCGTCGGCGACCGCCGACCGCACGAGCTGTCCGGCGGCCAGTGCCAGCGCATCTCCATCGCGCGCGCCCTCGCCGTGGGCCCCGACCTCATCGTGTGCGACGAGCCCGTGGCATCCCTCGACGTGTCCGTGCAGGCGCGCGTGCTCAACGTCCTGCAGGAGATCCGCGAGCGCAACGGACTGTCCCTCGTCTTCGTCTCGCACGACCTCGCCGTGGTCAAGGTGATGAGCGACCGGGTCGCGGTCATGTACCGCGGCCGCATCGTCGAGATCGGCCCGGCCGACTCCGTCTACCGGACGCCGCTGCACCCCTACACGCGGCGCCTCCTCGACGCCGTTCCCGTCATCGATCCGGCCGAGCGCGTCTGGACCGGCGCGGACGACGCGGAGGACGACTGGCGCACCGTCGACCGCGCGCTCGTCGAGAGGGCCCCGGGGCACTTCGCGGCGCTGGGCGAGATCGTCCACGATGGGGAGCAGGTCCCGTGACGCTGCGGATCGCCGTCGCGGCCGCGGGCTCGCACATCTTCCAGGCCGCGCACATCCCCGCCATCGAGGCGACCGGCACCGAGGTCGTGGGGGTCTTCGACGTCGACGCCGCGCGCGCCGCGGTCGCGGCCGAGCGCTTCGGGTGCCCCGTCGTCCCCGACCTCCCGTCGCTGCTGGCCGTCCCGGCGGACGCCGTCGTGGTGTGCGCCCCGCACCCGCTGCACGCGGGCATCATCCGCGAGTCCCTGCGCGCCGGCCGCGCCGTCCTCGTCGAGAAGCCGCTGGCCCCCCGCCTGACCGAGGTCGACGAGATCATCGCGGCATCGGCGGCGACGCGCCTGCCGGTCGGCGTCATCCATCAGCATCGGCTCCGCGACGATGTCGTCGCCGCCCGGCGCATGCTGCGCGACGGCGCCCTCGGCCGCATGCACCGCGCGGTCCTCGTCGCGAGCTACCCCAAGCGCTCCGTCTACTACACCGACACGCCGTGGCGCGGGACGTGGGCCGGGGAGGGCGGCGGCGTGCTGCTGAACCAGGGCCTGCACGACATCGACCTCCTCGTGCACCTGCTGGGTCTGCCCGCACGCGTCACCGGGTCGCTCCGGACCGCCGTGCACCCCATCGAGGCGGAGGACGCCGCCGAGCTGCTGCTCGAGTGGCGTGACGGCATGACCGCCTCCGTCCACGTGACGAGCGCGGCGTCCCTCGACGGCAACCGCCTCGAGCTGCACGGCTCGCGGGGGTCCCTGCGGCTGTCCGCCCGCGGCCTCGAGCGGCGTGCGGCGGCCGAGGACTTCGACGCGTTCGCGGCGGCGCCCGGGGGCCACTTCGACGCCTTCCCGGTGGAGGAGTGGCGTCGGACCGTCCCTCCGGGGCGGGGCGACCACGCCGAGGTGTACGCCGACTTCGCGGAGGCGCTCGCGCAGGGACGTGCGCCGCGCACGGACGCGCAGGCCGCGCGCGGCGCGGTCGAGGTGATCGCCGCCGCAGCACTGGCGTCGCACGCGCGGGAATGGGTCGCGCTCCCCGTCGACCCCGCCCGCGCCGACGCCCTCCTGGACGCGCGCATCGCGCGCGCGACCGCAGACCGACGTGAAGAGACCCCCGTTCCGGGAGGAGCCCGATGAGAGTCCCCGTGGCCAGCAGGCTGAACAACTTCCGCGACCTCGGCGGGATCCCCGTCGGGGGCGGGGTGATCGCCCGGGGGCGGGTGTTCCGCAGCGACGACGTGTCGACCGTGCCTCCCGAGGAGGCGGCGGAGCTGTGGGAGCGCGGCATCCGCACGATCATCGACCTGCGCTCGCCCGAGGAGGCGGACCACACCGGCCGGGGACCGCTCGGCGACTATGACATCGCCTACCTGCGCCTCCCGCTGCTGCGCGGGGGCGCGGAGCCGGAGGAGTTCCTGCGGCATCTGCGTGAGGACTCGGCGACGCCGGAGATCGTCGGCGGCTACTACGCGTCGACGTTCGTCGTCGAGGCCGAGACGATCGTCGCCGCGCTGCGCACGATCGCGGCTGCCCAGGGCGGCGTCGTGTTCCACTGCGCCGCGGGCAAGGACCGCACCGGCATCATGGCGGCGGGCGTGCTGGCCGCGCTCGGCGCCGACGACGACGCGATCGCCCAGGACTACGCGCGCTCGGCGGCGGCCGTCCCGCGGATCATGGCGCGCGTCAGCGCCTCCATCGGGCACCTCATGGGCGAGTCCGACGAGTACTTCCGCGCCGTCGCCGAGGGCAGCGCGACGGTCAGCCCGCTGCTGGGTGCCGACCGCGACGCGATGATCGCCATGCTGCGCCGCCTGCGCGAGGAGCACGGCGGTCCGGCCGCCGTGCTCGCCGCCGCGGGATTCGACGACGAGGATGCGCGGAGCCTGCGCCGGATCGTGGAGGCCCACGCAGACGCGCGAGGAGGGGCGCGGTGACCGCCGACGGCACCGCAGCGGCAGCACCCGGCATGGTGCGGGTCGGCGCAGCGGAGATGGAGCAGCGCGCGACCGCGTTCCTCGTCGCGCACGGCTCCCCCGAGTGGTCCGCCCGCGTGCAGGCCGCGCACCTCGTCGAGGCGGAGCTGCGCGGGCATCCCTCCCATGGCCTGCGGCGCCTCATCGTGCTCGCCGGCCGCATCGACAGCGGGCTGATCGATCCCGGTGCCGAGCCGCAGCTGGAGTGGGTCGCCTCCGCCGCCCTGCGGGTCGACGGACGACGCGGGTTCGGACCCGTCGCCGCGCACCGCGCGATCGACGCCGTGATCGAGCGCCTTCCGCAGACGGGCACGGTCGCCGTCTCGCTGCATCGCACCCATCACCTCGGCATGCTCGCGCCGTACGTGGAGCGGCTCGCCGAGGCCGGTGCGGTCGGGATCGTGCTGTCCTCGACCGAGGGCCTGGTGCACCCGTGGGGTGGGGCGGGCGCGCTCGTCGGCACGAACCCGATCGGCATCGGGGTTCCCGCGGACGGAGGCGACGTCGTGGTGGACATGTCGACGGGTGCCGTCTCGGCGGGGAAGATCCTCGACTACCGGGCTAAAGGGATGCCACTTCCGGACGGCTGGGCCGTCGACGCGGCCGGCCGCCCGACGACGGATGCCGCGGCGGCGGCCGAAGGGGCCATCTCTCCGTTCGGCGGCGCGAAGGGCTATGCGCTCGGTCTCGCGTTCGGCGCGGCCGTGGGCGCCGTGAGCGGAACCGCGTTCGGCCCCGACGTGCACGGCACGCTCGACACCGAGCACGAGACCACGAAGGGCGATGTCGTCATCGCGCTCGACGCCGGTCTGCTCGCCGGTGCCGACACGCGCGCCGCCCTCGGCGGATATCTGGATCTGCTCCGGGCCAGCGGCACGGACGGGCGGGTCGCGATTCCGGGAGATCGCGCCCGCGCCGAGCGGTCCCGGCGTCTGGAGGACGGCGTCGAGATCGCGACGGACATCTGGCAGGTGCTCGCGGCCGAGCCGGACGAGCCGTCTCGTATCGCATTGTGAAACGCATGTTCACTGTACGAACAGACATGACACAATGGACGAGGTCGACGGCGGGACGCCGCCGCGAAGCGAAGGGGAGGATCGCATGAGCGCATTCGGGATGCTGAGACTGCCGCGGGAGGTGCGCTTCGGCGCGGGCGTGCACCGGGCGGTGCCCGCCATCGCGGCGCAGATCGGGCACCGAGCGGCGTTCGTCGTCGACCCCTTCCTCGTGGACACCCCCGTGCTGCGCGACCTGCTCGACGAGGCCGCAGGCCTGGGCGTCGAGACCACGGTCGTCAGCGACGTTCCGGCCGAGCTGCCCGTCGAGGCGGTCGCCGCCTCCGCGGAACGCGTGCGCGCGTTCGCGCCGGAGGTCATCGTCGGCATCGGCGGCGGCAGCGCCCTCGACGCCGCGAAGCTCATCGCCCTCCTCGCGACGCACGACGGTCCAGCCGACGCCTACTACGGCGAGAATCGCGTCCCGGGCCCGGTCATCCCCCTCGTCGCCGTGCCCACGACGGCCGGCACCGGGAGCGAGGTGACCCCGGTCGCGGTGGTCTCCGACAGCACCCGCGAGGTCAAGGTGGGCATCTCGAGCCCGCACCTCATCCCCACCGTCGCGGTCGTCGACCCCGAGCTGAGCATGGGCGCGCCGGCATCCGTCACCGCGTACGCGGGCATCGATGCGTTCGTGCACGCGGTCGAATCGTTCACGGCCGCCTCCCTGAGCCACGCCGACGACGCCGTGCTCCCCGTCTTCGTCGGACGCAACGCCCTCACCGACGGCATCTCGCTGGAGGCCGCGCGTCTCATCTTCCACGCCCTGCCGCGTGTCCTCGCCGATCCGGGCGACCGCGCCGCGCGCGAGGACATGGCGCGGGCGAGCCTGCTCGCCGGGATCGCGTTCGGCTCGGCCGGAACGCACCTGAGCCACGCCATCCAGTACCCGGTGGGCGCGCTCACGCACACCCCGCACGGCCTGGGCACCGGCCTGCTGCTGCCCTATGTGCTGGCCGTCTGCGCCGTGGAGGAGCCCGAGCGCCTCGCTCAGCTCGGCGTCGCGCTCGGCGTCGGCGCCGCCGGCGACTATCCCGCCGCGGTGGCGCAGGCGACGGTCGACGCCGTGGCGGACCTGTGCGCGCGGATCGGACTGCCCACCGCGCTGTCCGACCTCGACGGCGACCTGGTGTCGCAGCGCGACCGGATCGTCCGGCTCGCCCTCGAGGCGCGTCGCCTGGTCGGCATCGCCCCCTTCCCCGCCAACGCGCGCTCCGTCGGCGCCATCGTCGACGCCGCACTCGCGGGCGACCGCTCGCAGCTCGATTCCCGC
>Ga0182749_1000796_pt1 | contig 26851 bp, 29 predicted proteins | sample eDN3rd37CKraftMG_FD_128875 | JGI IMG/M metagenome (GOLD analysis project Ga0182749, IMG submission 128875) | Enriched Miracle-Growth compost microbial communities from Emeryville, California, USA - eDNA 3rd pass 37_C Kraft MG (version 2) (version 2) ...
CTGATGACCAGCGTGTTTGCTGCGGGGTATCTGCTGATCTGGGGCGGATTCGCCCTGGCGGCTGCGGCGCTCCAAACAGAGCTTGGACAAGGCGCTTTGCTGTCGCCATCGCTGACTTTGGTCAGCACACGAATTGCCGGGATGACCTTCTTGCTGGCCGCTGCCTACGAATTCTCGCCGTTGAAGAACCGCTGCCTGACGCAGTGCAGCAGCCCTGTCGGGTTTATCACGTCTCACTGGCGCCCCGGCATTGCCGGTGCGTTTCGCATGGGGCTATCGCATGGGGCCTACTGTGTCGGTTGCTGCTGGGCATTGATGCTGTTGCTGTTCACGGCAGGCGTGATGAACCTGCTTTGGGTTGCCGCGCTTGCTGCGATTGTGCTCGTACAGAAAGTTCTGCCGTATCCACGCCTGGCAACGACAATGGCCGGAACCGCGTTGGCGGCTGTGGGTCTCGTTCTGATCGTTCTCTAACGAGTACAGATCGTGGAGACGGCGCGGCCAGCCGGTGCCGGGTTCCCGCGTTTGCGCGGCGGCAATTTTCGAAGCCGCATGTCGGGAGAGGGTCGGCAGCCGAATTAAGGCGCTGCGGCCGGCCGCGTCAGATGTCGCGACCCTCGACCTTCTCCTGGAGGCGCTTCACCACGTCGGGGATGTGTTCCATGCGCGGATAGACGGCGAGCGCGCGGCGATAGACCTCGAGCGCCTGCCTGTCCTCGCCGATGTCCTGCAGGATGAGACCGAGGCCCGACAGCGCGCCGAAATGGCGCGGCTCGCGCTTGAGCACCTCGCGGATGTCGGCGAGCGCGCGGCCGTAGTCCTTCTGCGCGTAATAAAGCGTGGCGCGCTGGTTCCAGGCGCTCACATAATCGGGCTTGATCTTGATGATCGCGCTCAGGAGCTTGATCGCGAGATCGGCGTCCTTCTGCTCGATGGCGGCGCGGGCGCGCACCATCAACAGGTTGGTGGTGTCGCTGCGCGAGACCGCCCACACCGCCCAGATGCGCTCTTCCACCGCCTTGGCGATCTCGACGTCCGGCGCCGCCTTGAGCGCGCCGAACAGGAAATCGAGGTTCTTCTCGGGATCGCCGGCGACATGCGGCAGCTTGGCCGGCGGCTTGAGCCATTCCGCCTTCGGCGGGCCGGGCTTCACCGGGCCGGACTTGGGCGGCGTCTCCCGCGGCGCCGTCTGCTGCGCGGCCGCAGGCAGCGCCAGCCCCGCCACGAGGGCGGCGGCGATCAGGGCGGAGTGGAATCGTGCGCGCATGGGACGGAGACTAAGCTCTCCGCCCTTGAAGGCCAATCTGTGGCGAGGAAAGGTCCGCCCCCGGGGCGGAACCGGGAACGACCGCTCAGCCCTGCCGCACTTTGAAGCGGCGATTGGTCTTGTTGATGATGTAGACGCGGCCCTTGCGGCGCACCAGGCGGTTGTTGCGGTGACGACCGCGCAAGGATTTCAACGAGTTACGAACTTTCATGGTGCGCTCTGGATGCCTGTTTGCGGTGCGTTCTAGAGGCGCCATCCCCGCCTGTCAACGCGCGCAGAGCCATAGTGGCCGCCGGCGGACTGATTTATGGTCCGTTCCGGGGAGAAACAAGCAATGCAACGCAGTACCGACCGATTTCTGACCACCCATACCGGCAGTCTGCCGCGCCCGGACGACCTGATCCGGGTCATGTACGCCAAGGAGGAAGGGGTTCCCGTCGAGCCGCAGGCGCTGGCCGCCCGGATCCGGGCCGCCGTGGCCGAGGTCGTCCGCAAGCAGGCGGCCGCCGGCGTCGACCTCGTCAATGACGGGGAAATGTCGAAGCCCTCCTACGCCACCTACATCAAGGACCGCCTCGACGGTTTCGGCGGCACCGGCAACACCTTCGTCTATCAGGACGTGCACGAGTTCCCGCGGCTGGAGCAGAAGGTGTTCGGCGATCCCGGCCGCTCGCGGCGCAAGACGCCGGCCTGCAACGGGCCGATCTCCGTGCGCGACCGCGTCTCCGCACAGGTCGACACGGACAACCTCGCCGCAATCATGACCGAGGTTCAGGTGTCCGGCGGCTTCATGAGCGCCGCCTCCCCCGGCGTCGTGTCGCTGTTCTTCCGCAACGACTACTACAAGGACTTCGAGAGCTACATCTACGCCATCGCCGATGCGATGCGCGACGAATACGAGACCATCGCCAAGGCTGGCTTCGTTGTGCAGATCGACTGCCCCGATCTCGCTATGGGCCGGCACATCCAATATGCCGATCTCGACCTCGCCCACTTCCGCAAGCGCGCGCAATTGCACGTCGAGGCGCTCAACCACGCCGTCAAGACCATCCCGCCCGAGCAACTTCGCATGCATCTGTGCTGGGGCAATTACGAAGGCCCGCACCATTACGACGTGCCGCTCGCCGACATCATCGACATCGTCTTCATGGCCAAGCCCACGGCCATCTCGCTGGAAGCCGCCAATCCGCGCCACGCGCACGAGTTCACCGTGTTCGAGACGGTGAAGCTGCCCGACGGCAAGGTGCTGATCCCCGGCGTGATCGAATCGAAGTCGAACTTCATCGAACACCCGCAGGTCATCGCCCAGCGCATTGCCCGCTACGCCAAGCTCGTCGGCCGCGAGAACGTCATCGCCGGTTCCGACTGCGGCTACGGCACTTGGGTCGGACAGGCGGCGGTCGATCCCGACGTCGTCTTCGCCAAGCTCAAGGCCATGGCGGAAGGTGCGGCGATCGCCAGCAAGCAGTTCTGGTGAGGTCTGTGACCCGGCGGCTGAAAGCCTGGCTGGCGGCCTTTCTCGTTACGGCCGCCGCCGTCGTCGTTTGCTATCTCTATGTCGACCGTCCTCTCGCCTTCTTTGCGCATGCCAGCCTGGTGCCGAACCGCCGGTATTTCGACCTGCTGACGCGCATCTCGGAATATCTGTTCGTCGCCGCGGCGGTCGTCTTCGTCCTGTTCGGACTGCGCAGCCTGGTCACCGCGCGCTGGCAGAAATGGCAGGCGGTGCTGCTCCTTACGGGCGTCACGCTGGCGGTCGCCGAGACGATCAAGGACGAGCTGAAATTCGCCTTCGGCCGCACCTGGCCGGAGACCTGGATCAACAATAATCCGTCGCTGATCGACACCGGCGTCTACGGCTTCAATCCCTTCCACGGCGGCGCCGGCTACGCCTCCTTCCCGTCGGGACACACGACCGCGGTGTGCGCGGCAGCGGCGGTGCTGTGGGCCGCCTATCCGAAGCTGCGGCCGCTCTGGGCCTTCGTCGTCGCTCTGGTCGTGATCGGTCTGATCGGCGCCGACTATCACTTCGTCAGCGACATCGTCGCCGGCGGCTTCCTCGGCGCCTCCACCGGCTGGCTCGCGGTGATCGTCTGGGACGAGGCGCAACTGCCGAAGCTGCGCGAGCCGAAATAAGTCGGACGCGAGCGTCAGCCTTTGGCTTTGTCCCACCACGGGCAGACGCCGCGCATCAGGGCGTAGTTGCCGTCCATCACCTGCACCGGCGCGCGATGGCCACTGGCGGCGGCATCGAGGCGCAATTCGCGCGCCCGCTGCCGTCCTTCCGGCGTGAGCCAGGCGCGGTCGTGACCCCACAGGCTCGGTCCGTAGTCGCATTCGACCGGCTGCCAGGCCTGCGGGTCGATCTCGCGTCCGCCCCAGCCGTATTCCATCATGAAGCCGGACGGCGAATTGGCGTAGAACGAGGTCATCAGGTCGTTGGTGTGGCGCCCGAGCGTAACAGCAACGCGTTCCGGATCGCCCTGCGCGATGTCGTAGCCCTGCCCGACATCGTCGAGCGAGAACAGCTCGACCATCAGATGATGGATGCCGTTCCGGCCGGTCTCGACCATCGCCAGGCTGTGGTGACGCGGATTGATGTGGAAGAAATAGGCCTTGAACGGGCTCAGCGTGTAGTCGCTGAGGCGGAAGCCGAGCACGTCCTGATAGAACGGCATCGCGCGCGCGATGCTGTCGGTGGTCAGCACGACGTGGCCGACGCCGAGCGGGCCGGTGCGGAATCCGGAGATGCAGCGCCCGGGCGCGAACGGGGCGTCGGCGAGCGCCGCGCCACAAAAAGCTTCCAGCCGGTTGCCCATCGGATCATGGAGGGAAATGAGGTCCTCAACGCAGCGCTGGTCGGCGACGGCGCGCGGCTCGCGTGTGACCGCAACGCCATTGTCCTCGAGATGCGCTGCCAGACGTTCGAGCGCGGCGGCGTTCGCGACCTCCCAGCCGAAGAAGTTGCAGCCGTTGCGGCTGTCGCGGTCGACGATCAGGCGCTGCTTGCGGTCGTCCATGCGCAAAGCAAGCCCGCTGCGGCCGCGCTCGATCACCTGCATGCCGAGCAGGCCGGTGGCGAACTGCGACCAGTCTTCGAGCCTGTCGGTGGCGATGCCGACATAACCGAGCGACTGAAACTGCATCGCGCTGTTCTCCTTCGCGTCTTACGCCGGCGGCGCCACTGCCGCCGCTCGCGCCCGCGGCGCGATGTCGACGGTGCGAGCGTCGTATTCGAACAGCCAGTCGTAGCGCGTTCGCACGCGCTCGGGCTCCCATTCGCGCGTGACGTAGGCTACGGCCTGATCGTGATCGGCGAGGACCGGGTTATGGAAGCGCCTCGCGGTCTCGGTCGAGCCGCGCACGATCTTCGTCGTGCGCTCGATGCGCAAATCCTGGAAACGACGGAACGCGCCGTCGATGTCGTCGGGAGCCGCGGCAATGCAGCGCGCGATCAAAACCGCGTCCTCGATCGCCATGTTGGCGCCCTGCGCCAGGAAGGGCAGCGTTGGATGGCAGGCGTCACCGATCAGGCAAAAGCGGCCGAAGGCCCATTGCGTCAGCGGCTCGCGGCCGACGAAGGCCCATTTGAACGGCACGTCGAGACCGCGGATCGTCTCCTGCACGGCGGGATGCCAGCCCTTGAAGTCGGCGAAGCACTCGTCGTGCGTGCCGCGCTCGGTCCAGGACTCGACCGGCCAGTCGCGGCCTTCCACCACACCGACGAAATTATAGAGCTCGCCGCAGCGCACCGGATAGGTGATGACATGCGCGCCGGGGCCGACCCAGTTGGTGCCGACCGGCGTGCGCGCCTCCGGTGACAGGCGCTCGGCCGGCACCAGCCCGCGCCAGGCCATGATGCCGGTGAAGAAGGTCCTGGCGGCGACGCCGGCCGCCTCGCGCAGCCGCGAATGCACACCGTCTGCGGCGACGATGGCCGCGCCGCGCGCATCGGCCTGCCCGCCGGCGAAATGCAGCGTGACGCCGGTCCCGTCCTGCGAGAACCCCTGCGCCTGATGCCGCAGGTGGATGGCATCCTGCTTCAGCGCCGTCACGGCGTCGCGCAGCACGTTATGGAAGTCGCCGCGATGCACGGTCCAGTACGGCGCGCCGAAGCGCTCGATGCAGTCGCGGCCAAGGTCGAACAGCTTCCACGTCTGTCCCGTGTTCCACAGCCGCACTTCCTTGCGCGCGGCCTCGCAGGCGACCTCCTCGAGCGCGTCGCGCAGGCCGAGGTCGATCAGGAGGCGTGAGCCGTTCGGGCCGATCTGCACGCCGGCGCCGACCTCGCGCAGTTCGACCGCCTGCTCGTAGACCGCGACGTCGATGCCACGCCGCAGCAGCGCCAGCGCTGTCGTCAGCCCGGCAATGCCGCCGCCGGCGATAAGAATGCGAGACGACCGGTCTGTCATGGCGCGCGCAGGCCTCCCCTCATCGGCACGAGATCGGCGCATCGCGCCCCAGGTACCGGAGCGGACAGGTGCTCGATCGACGGGCGCACCGGCGCTCCCAGGCTGGGACAGTCTCGGCCATTCCACTCCGAGTCATATCTGCCGACACGTCCGACGAGAAGCCGACCCGTAATGTCTTTAGCGGACAATGGCTTATGGTCCGAGCTTCGCCGCGGCCGCCGGTCCCGGAGAAGCCACCTGCAGGCTTGCTTCGGCACAGCGCGCGACGCCGCCGTCCGGCACCGGGGCCGGCAGCGCCCGGCCCTCCCGATCACGCCGTGGTTCTTCTTTGCGCTAGCGCAAATTCGGCGGCTCACTTCGGGGATAAAGATGTATTCATAATACATCTTTATCCCCGACGGTCCGGCAAGCCCATGAGCGCACAGCGTGAGTCCGATGAACTGGTTCTCGCCTTGATCGCGGCGCTGCGCGGTCATGGCCACCTCTGCAACGTCCTTACGCATGTGGGGCTCGGAAACTGGCGCGCGATCGAGCAGGCGATCGTCTCGATCCTGCGTCCGGGGACGCGGGCGCGGGAGCTGAACGCCATCGCGCGGAACATCGTCGAGCTCCTTGTCGACGGCCGCGGGGTCACCGGGCCGATCATGCGCGATGTGTTCTTCGCCGCGATGGTCGCGGAGGCCGGCCCCGATCGAAGCCGGCGGTTGAAGCGGAAGATCGCCCACCTGGGCGAGCGCATGCGTCAACCGGCGCGTCGGCCTGCCGACGCGCCCTCTGCCGATCGCCGCGGCGCCCGTCGCAGCGCGGCGCCGCAACGAACGGAGCCCCGCGCGCAGGACAGCGCGCCGGTGGGCAAGGCCGCCTAAGGCTGGGCGTCACACGCCGGTCGCAGAACGAACCGGATCCCTGGTCGCAGATCCGGCGTCAGAACGAGCAACGCGATCATCGAAGGAGAAAAGAGAGATGTCCCAGGCGTCGAAGAACGAGGTGGATGTGCGCAGTCTCGTGCCCGCACAGCGGCACAAGAAGATATTCGAGCTGGTCGCCCAGCTCACGGTCGGCGGCTCATTCGTCCTGGTCAACGATCACGATCCCAAGCCGCTCTACTACCAGCTCGAGGCCGAGTACCCGAAGCAGTTCTCGTGGACCTATCTCGAACGCGGCCCGGCCGTGTGGCGCGTCGAAATCGGCCGCCAGCAGAAGGCCGCCTGACGCCCGCTGTCGACATGAAGCCGGCGGCGGCGCCGCCGGCTTTCGAACCCGAAGGAGTGTTGCCGTGGTCGGCGCCATGCTGTCCCGCTGGACGATGTCCTACTTTGCTGCCGCGCTCGCCTGTCTCGTCGGCGCGGAGATCCTGATGGCGGCCGGTTTCGGCTTTCCCAGCCTCGCGATCGGCGCCCCCGAAACGCTCCTTCTCGTGCACCTTGTTTCCATCGGCTGGCTGAGCCTGTTGATGCTGGGCGCGCTGTTTCAGTTCGTGCCCGTGCTGATCGCCAAGCCGATCTATAGCAACGCCCTTCCGCTGCCGACGCTTCTCCTCCTGCTGATCGGCTTGACCGCGCTGCTGCTCGGCTTCCTGCAGCTCGCAGGCCGCATTCCGGGCCCGTTTCCCTACTTCCCGGCGGCGGCGGCTTTCCTCGGCCTCGGCTTCGCACTGGCGCTGTGGAATCTTGGACGAACGCTATGGCCGGCCCGCCCGCTGCCGCTTCCGGCCCGGTTCGTCAGCGTCGGCCTCGTCTGCGTCGGCGCAACCGTGGCGCTCGGCATCATATTTGCGCTGGTGCTCCACGGAGCGATCGCCAGGCCGGCGCTCGTCGACCTCACGTCATTCGGCGTGCCTGTGCACGCGGCAGCCGGCCTTGCCGGCTGGCTGACCTTCACCGCCATGGGCGTCAGCTACCGGCTGCTCGCCATGTTCATGCTGTCGCCGGAAGAGACCACCGCGCGATCGCGCGCCGTGCTCTATATCGGCGCGGCGGCGCTGGCGCTCGTCATCATCGGCGGGACGGCCGCCATCTGTCTGGGGCGAAGTCTCGACACGGTCCTTGCGGTGTCGGGGCTCCTCGGCGTCTGCGCACTGGGCCTCTATGGCGCGGACGTGTTGCAGCTCTACCGCGCCCGCAAGCGCCCCGTGATCGAGCTCAATGCGCGGATGGCCGCCGTCGCCCTCGGCAATCTCGCGGGCGTCGTCCTGCTGTCGATCGTCCTGATGGCGCTTGCCGATTTCCGCGCGCACATTGGCGCCGTCGTCTTCCTCATGGCGTTTGGCTGGCTCAGCGGGCTCGGGCTGGGAAAGCTCTACAAGATCGTCGCCTTTCTCACCTGGCTCGAATGTTACGGGCCGGTCTTGGGCAAGGTCGCCACGCCGCGCGTTCAGGATCTCGTCATCGAGACGCGGGCGATGAAATGGTTCTGGCTCTACTTCGCCGCGGTCTGGAGCGGGACGGCCTGCCTGCTGCTCGACGTGCCCGCCGGCTTCCGCGTGTCGGCAGCCGTGATGGCGGTCGCGACCGTTGCGATCGTCGCCGAACTCGTCCGCGCGCGGCTCCTGGCCGATGTGAAACCCGAATTGCGGCAGCCGCAGATGACGCGGCGGCCGGCATTGCTTGCCTCGCTCTCACAGCAAACTCATTGAGGAGACGATCATGACGGACTTCGTGGAACTGGACGTGCGGCCGACCTTGCGGGCCGGCGGTGAACCGTTCGGCGAGATCATGGCGGCGGTAAGCGCACTGACGCCGGACCAGGGCCTGCGGCTTTATGCGACGTTCAAGCCAACGCCGCTGCTGCACGTGCTCGGCTCGAAAGGCTATGCGCACGAGGCCAAGGAGATCGGCGGCGGCGACTGGGAGGTACTGTTCACGCCCAACGGCGCCGGCGCCGATGCGGCCGGTCCGGCGGCGGCGCCCGACGACGGCGGGCAATGGCCGAACCCGGTCCGCCATCTCGACAACCGCGACCTCGATCCGCCCGAGCCGATGGTGCGCATTCTCGCGGCCGTCGAGAGTATGGCGCCCGGCGAGGTGCTCTCGGCACTGCTCTGCCGCGAGCCCGTGTTCCTCTTCCCGCAGCTTGCCAAGCGCGGGCACACCTGGCGCGGCGGCTTCGAGCCCGACGGCGCAACCTACAAGGTGCTCGTCCGCATCGGACGGCCGGAGGCGCAATGATGGATGCCGCCGATCAAGCGCTCGGCCAGCAGATCGAGGACGCGCTGCGGCTCGTCATCGATCCCGAGCTCGGCTGCAACATCGTCGATCTCGGGTTGGTCTATGTCATCGGCGTGAACGATGGCGGTGACGCGCGCATCCTAATGACGACGACCACGCGCGGCTGTCCGGCCACCTCATATCTGAAGGAGGGCGCGCATCAGGCCGCAACGACGGTGCCCGGCGTCCAGTCTGCCGAGATTACGCTCACCTACGACCCGCCGTGGAATCCGGACATGATGACCGCGCAGGCGCGCGAGCAGCTCGGCCTGCCGCTGCTCGACGGGCGGTGACATGCGCATGGTGTCCGAAACGACGACGGACGACGCCGCCAAGGACGCGGCCCGGCACGCGCCGTCGCAGATAGCCGACATCCTGCTCGCGAGCCTGAAGGAGCTGGCGGCGGCCGGCCAGATCGAGACCGCTTGCCGGCTGGCGGGACAGGCCTGCGCCGCCTTGCGCAACGACGCGCCGGACGCCTGGAGCGCGTTCAACGTGTTCCTGCATCGGTTTGCGCGGCGGACGCCCGATCCGTAAGCGGTCGCTGCCGGCCGCGTCGGGCCGACACGCGCGCGGTCCGCTACTCCTCGCCGATCCGGGCCAGCCTGTCGGGATCGCACACCACGATCTTGCGCCGGCTGCCCGCCACCACGCCGTCCGCCTCCCAGGCGCTCAGCACGCGGCTGACGCTGTGCAGCGTCGTGCCCGTCATCTCGGCGATGTCCTGGCGGCTGATCGGAAAATCGATTGCAATCCCCCGCTCCGTCTTGCGCCCGGCCTGCCGCACGAGACGCAGGAGCGCCCGCGCCACCCGGCGCTCGACCTGCTCGGTCGAGATTTCGATGATGCGCGTGTGCGACTCCTGCAGGCGCTCGCCGACGGTCTGCAGCGTTTTCGCGGCCAGCGCCGGATACTTGGCCGCCAGGCGCGGCCACGCCGTCGACGGCCAAGCCAGAACGAGACTGTCGTCGACCGCAGTGGCGGTCGCCGGATAGGTGGCCAGCCCGATCGCCACGGCGACACCAAACGTTTCGCCGGGGCTCACGTAGCGCACGACCACCTGATGACCGGCCGATGTGACCTTCGCCGCGCGCACGTGCCCGTGCAGCAGCACGAAGAAGGAATGCGCATCTTCCCCCTGCTCGAACACGATCGTGTTCTTCGGTCGTTGTAGCGGATGCGCCTCGCGCAGGATGTCGTCGAGCTCATCCGGCCGTAGGCCGGCAAGCAACGGCAGGCGCGAGACAAGGGATCGATCCAGATAGGACATCGGGGCTGGCTCCGCTCCACTGCCCGCGCTGCTTCGCTTGCGGCGCGGCCGCAGTGGAAAAGCGCGCGGTCCTTTCAAACGGCCTCGGCCGACTTGCCGACCTCAACCCGCCAGACCTCCGGCCCTTGCTCGAGATAGGTCCAGGAGACCTGGCGCGGAAATTCATTGTCGAGCTGCCGGCGCAGCGGTTGCGGATCGTGGTCGTTGACGAACACCATCGAGGTGCCCGGCTCAAGCTGGCCGTACATCGCACACGCCATCGCGTGCCTCTGCGCCGGCACGATGCTGCGCATATCGAGCACGTCGTCGTCGTCCACACTGCACATAATCTTGCTCCTCTGGCCGCATCGATCGACGATGCATCACCGCGGGCGCGGCCGTTCCGCCGGTGAAGCCTTATGATCCGCGCTCGGCGAGCGCACGTCGGCGTCCCGCACGCTCGCCCTGTCTCACGCTTTGCGCCCGACCGGGGCGCGCGGCATGCGCGGTCACCGGCATCCCCGCCTGCATGGCAGCACCCTTGCGGTTCGCGCTCATCGGTTACGATCGCCACGCGTGCGGTTGACGATCCAACCCGTCTTTCCCGCATTCGCCTCGGTCTCGACGCCGCTGACAACACCGGAGACGCTGCTGCTCGCCAACGGAAGTTCGGGGTCCGCCATCGGCGCGCGATCCTGCGGCCGCACCAGGAGCAGCATGGCGATGAACCCGAACCATGCCAGCCAATAGACCAGGTGCCGCGCTGCATCGGCCGCGGCCGGCGATCCCGACACCATCGGTACAAACCCGATGCCTGCCGGCAGCAGCGGCAGAAGGCGTTTCGCCGCCGCTTCCTTCTCGGCAAAGCTCAGCTTGCGGCCGACGCTCTCGTTCAACAACTCGACGAGCACCCGTTGCGCCCGGTCCGGCGGTAATCTGGAGAGACGCGCCGCCTCTTCCCACGGATCGTGGTTTCCGCGGGTCAGCGCCGAGAGCACGCTCACCGGCGTCCCGTTATCCTGCTCCGTAACCGGCTCGTAGAGAAACGCGTTGTACTTTTCTTCCGGCTGCAAGTCCGGAGAGTAATCGATCATGGCCTGCTCTCGCGTCGAGGCGTAGGTCGCCAGCGAGCCTCGACATGTCGCCCTCGTCGCTGCGAGGGCTGTCGTGACCGCCGATACTGGCAGTCGGCTCCCGGTTACGGTCGCGACGGCAAGCGCGACAAGACCTTGAAGCACCTTGAAGCTTGACCGGCGACCCGGAACAGGGCTTGCAGACAGTTAAGAACTCCGCTTTGCATTCAGCAAACGAATTTAACTGCACCTTTGCTGCATATTTTTTGCAGCAACCGCCAGCGGGCGAAAATGATGCCGCTGCGGTCGCGCGCGGCGGCGCTTGCCATCCGCTCCGGCCGGCCCTCGGTGACGGTCCGGCGCCGCCGCCCTCGCCCGCAGCGTCCCTCGCCGCGCGAGGATTTGAACATGCACGACCGGCCATTGTCCCCGCGGCCCGGGTGCGACAAGGGACCACATCCGCCTGCATCGCCTGAAAGCTGTATTGACAATACATCTTTATGGACGGACAGTGCCGTTCATTCGCCACTGCTGGACGCGCGATGTGGCCGAATGTTCACGCACCCACTCGCAGGGGCAGCCTATGGGCATGGCATTTCAAGCGTTTGCACACGAAATCGACCTGCGCAGCCTGCCTGCGGCGCAGCGCCACCGGAACGTCCTTCGGAACGCCCGTGCGCTCACGGTCGGGACATCGTTCGTGTTTGTGACCGATCGCGATCCCGAGCCCTTCTACTATCAGCTCCAGACGCAGCATCGGCACGAGTTCTTCTGGAATTATCTCGACCGGGGACCGAGCATCTGGCGGGTCCAGGTCGGCCGGCTGCAGAAGGCGCCATGATCGCGCCTGTGTAAGCCGAACAATGCGATGGAGACATGCAGACGCCCGATAAGCGCAGGCCGATCGCAGAGAAGAGCGCTGACGTTGCCGTGAGCGCAACCGGCGTCGACGACGTCGTCGAGTGCGCCTCCCCGCCTTGCCTCATCAACGAGGTCGATCCCGGCTATATGGGGCTTTCGCCGGCGCCCGCCGGCACGACCGCGATCCGCAGGACGGCCGATGGCGGTGGGTCACCGTCCGATATCCGGACGGTCTGTCCCTTCGAGCGGGCCGACGAGTAAGGCTGTTGCTGCCGCGCGCCCGGTTATCGGTTTCGCTTCGCGCGCGGCTTCCGCTGCCCCAGATGGATCTGCCGCAAGCCGGTGAGCGCGCGCTTCAGGATGGCGCTGTCGGTGTTCGCCGAATGCGTCACGTAGATCGGATATGAGAATTTCGGCGCCTTCGCCACGATCTTCAGCCGCCCGGCCGCGACGTGCGGTTCGACCATCCGCTTCCGGAAATAGCCGGCTCCGCCCACCGACAGGATGTATTCGAGGCCGAGCGGCCCGAGATTGACGATCATGTTCGGATTCGTGTCCGGATACGTCACACCGTGGCCGAGCATGAAATCCGAGCCCCAATCGACGTGAACATAGTCGAGGGAATCGAGGAGACGCCCCTTCTTGTCGGTCGTGACGAAGACAAGTTCCTCCTCGGCGACCAGATCGATCGTCAACCCCGGCCGAAATTGCGGCGCGTACATGATCGCCACATCGACCACGCCCGCGGCGACCTGATCGACCAGATCGGCCGGGACGTCGACCTGGACGCGAAGCGCAATGTCGGTCGCGTGCCGCCGCATCCATTTGACCCAGTCCAGCAACACGGTCTGCCAAAGGCTGACTTCGCTGCCGATGGTCAGCACCGCCTGCCGCCCCGGCGGCACCGCAACCTGATAGCGGGCGCGCTGCCACAACTGCACGACCGTCGGCGCATAACGAAGAAACTGCTCGCCGGCCGGCGTCAGCGACGCGCCGCTCTTGTTGCGGACGAACAGCGCGCGGCCGAGCTGGGTCTCGAGCGTGCGGATGCGTGCGCTGACCGTGGTTTGGCCGACATTGAGGCGTTCCGCCGCCCGCATGAAGCTGCCGGTCGAGACGATTTCCAGGAACGTTCGTGCAAGCTCGATGTCCATGGCGAATAGAGCAACAAACCTGCACTGAAGTGTCAATTGAATTCGTTTGTCTAGTGCTTCGGCGAATGACAGGTAGGTTCTTGGCGGCCGCATCTCGGCGGCGCGCAACGAGGGGGTGGCGGACCGCGCAAGCGCGTCCGCCGCTTCTTAGCCCGCCAGCCGCGCGGCGAGCCGTCCAGGCGCCGACAGCCATGTCACGTACCGATCGTCGTCCGCGAGGGCACCGTGAGCATCGTGAACGGCGGCGCGGTTGCTTGACCCGCGGCAGACGCGCGCGACGCCGACGCCTCGGTGCGATCCGTTCAACCAGACACGACGAGAGCCAAAGATGTCGATGAGCACCGTTCCTCACGCGAAGGCCAGCGCGGGCGGCGGCCATCCCACGGGATGGCGGCGATATGTCTTCTCAACGAACCACAAAGATATCGGCACGATGTACTTTGTGTTCGCGCTCGCCGCCGGTGTCGTCGGAGCGGCCCTGTCGATCGCCGTGCGCGCCGAGCTGCAGAACCCGGGCATCCAGATCTTCTCGTCGCCGCACGAATACAACGTGTTCGCGACCGGGCACGGCCTCGTCATGATCTTCTTCGCCATCATGCCGGCCATGATGGGCGGATTCGGCAACTGGCTGGTGCCGCTGATGATCGGCGCGCCGGACATGGCCTTCCCGCGCATGAACAACGTGTCGTTCTGGCTGCTGCCGGCTTCGTTCGCGCTGCTGATCATCTCGATGTTCGTCGAAGGCGAGCCGGGCTCGCTCGGCGCGGGAACCGGCTGGACTCTCTACCCGCCGTTGTCGACCACCGGACACCCCGGCCCTGCGGTCGATTTCGTCATCCTGTCCGTCCATCTGGCGGGAGCATCGTCGATCCTCGGCGCGATCAACTTCATCACGACGATCTTCAACATGCGCGCGCCGGGCATGACCCTGCACAAGATGCCGCTGTTCGTGTGGGCCGTGCTCGTGACCGCCTTCATGCTGCTGCTGGCGCTGCCGGTCCTCGCCGGCGCCATCACCATGATGCTCACCGACCGGAATTTCGGCACCACCTTCTTCTCCGGTGAGGCGGGCGGCGATCCGATCCTCTACCAGCACCTATTCTGGTTCTTCGGTCACCCGGAAGTCTACATCATGATCCTGCCGGGCTTCGGCATCATCAGCCAGGTCGTCTCGACCTTCTCGAAGAAGCCGGTGTTCGGCTATCTCGGCATGGCCTATGCGATGCTGGCGATCGGCGTCATCGGCTTCATCGTCTGGGCGCACCACATGTTCACCGTGGGCCTCAGCAGCGGCTCGCAGGCCTATTTCGCCGCCGCGAGCATGGTGATCGCGGTTCCGACCGGCGTGAAGGTCTTCTCATGGATCGCGACGATGTGGGGCGGGTCGATCGACTTCCGCACGCCGATCCTGTGGGCGATCGGCTTCATCTTCGTCTTCACCGTCGGCGGCGTCACCGGGCTCGTCCTGGCGAATGCCGGCGTCGATTTCGCGCTGCACGACACCTACTACGTGATCGCGCACTTCCACTATGTGCTGTCTCTCGGCGCGGTCTTTGCGCTCTTCGCGGGCTGGTACTACTGGTTCCCGAAGATGAGCGGCTACATGTACAACGAAACGATCGCCAAGATTCACTTCTGGGTCACCTTCGTCGGCGTCAATCTCGTGTTCTTCCCGATGCACTTTCTCGGCCTCGCCGGCATGCCGCGGCGGACGATCGACTATCCGGACGCGTTCCACGGCTGGAACGAGATCGCGTCGATCGGCTCGTACATCTCCGGCATCGGCTTCCTGATCTTCTTCATCGGCGTGGCCGAAGCCCTCCTGCGCAAACGCGTCGCGGGCGACAACCCGTGGGGCGCCGGTGCAACGACGCTGGAGTGGACGCTGTCGTCGCCGCCGCCGTTCCACCAGTACGAGAAGCTGCCACTGATCAAATAGGCGCGCGCATTCCACCGCCGCCAGTTGCCGCACAGCCCCGCTCAATGCGGGGCTGTCGCGTTTTGGGCAGGACCGAAAAGGGGCCGCAGCAAAGGCCCGGTGGGCGCCCGACGCCTTTGCTCGCGTGGAATCCGTGCCGGAACGATCGCTTGCGCCGCATTTTGAGGGAAAGGTGTGGTGGGCCCGACAGGATTCGAACCTGCAACCAGACGATTATGAGGCGTCGGCTCTGACCTTTGAGCTACGAGCCCTCGGACGCAAGACTTCTGCTATCGGCGCACGCCGGTGCGGGACAATCGCCGGCCGTCGACATCCACAAGCAGGCGCCCGGCGCCGACGCTGAATACATGACCTGTCCTCGCCGAGCAGCGGCGCGCCTCACATCCATTCCGCCGCGGGATGATTGCCGGCGACGAAGGAGCGTCGGCGACGAAAAGAACGTGGCCGACACTCACCTCCACGCGCAGCTCAGCAGCGCAGCCTTCCTCCTTCCAATCGCATCTTGAGAGGTGACCACTCTCGAATTCAGGCTGCACCCGGCGGCGGCGCCGAGGTGCCCCGTATCATGAGCTCGGCTTCGATGCGTGGCGGCAGCTCGACCTCAGCCCCGTTGAGGCGTTCGACGACGAAACGGCCGACTTCCTCGCCGATCCGCCGCGCCGGTACTCGCACCGTCGTCAGCGGCGGGTCGAGGTGCACCGCGAGCTCGACATCGTCGAAGCCGGTGATCGTCAATTCATCCGGCACCTTGATGCCCTGCGCCCTGGCCTCGATCAGCGCCCCCAGGGCGAGATAGTCATTGGTGCAGATGACGGCGGTGACGCGCGGCCCCGTCGCCAGAATCTTCTCGAGGCCCGCCCGGCCGGCGCCGACACCATAGCCGGACATGGCTCCGGACTGCGGCATGACATAAACGTGCTGCGGCCGGACCGCGAGCCCCTGGCGTGCAAGCGTATAGTTCACGCTCTCGACGCGCTGCCGGATGCGGTCGTTGCGCTCGTAAGGCCGGGTGATCAGACCGATGCGCGTGTGGCCCAGTCCGAGAACGTGCTCGACCACCTTCTGCATCTCGACAAAGTTGTCGATGCCGATGCAGTTCGGCATGCCAGCGCGGCCGCTGGTATAGGCGACCGTGCAGAAGACATTGCGTTGGCGCAGCAGATCGAGCAGCGGCTGCGGCTGATCCTCGCCGAACAGGATCATCCCCTCGATGCCGTGTTCGATCATCTTCGCCGCCTGTTCCGTGGCGCGCTCCCCGGTCGGATCCGGACGCCCGAGCAGCAAGGTGTATCCGGCGGCGTGAAGCTGACCTTGCAGGCCCTCGAGCATCGAGGCGATGGTCTGATGGCCGAGCGTCGGGATGAGCGCACCGACGGTGTGTGTGCGCAGCGAGGCCAGCGCCTTCGCGGCGCCATGCGGGATCCAGTTGAGATGCTGGATCGCGCTCAAGATGCGCTCGCGGGTCGCGCTGGAGACGAGATGCGGGGCATTGAGCGCGCGCGAGGCCGTGGCCGTCGAAACACCGGCAACACGCGCCACGTCGGCGAGCTTGCTCGTGCCCTGGCTGGGCCGCGCACCGCGCTTGCGTCGGTCGCCGTCGGACGAGCCGGCCTTCACACCGTTCACATCCTTGGGCTTGCGAGAATCGGTCATGCAGCTCCCTTAACCCCAGGCCTGACGCGGAACGTACCGGCCTGGCGCAATAGTAAAGGTTTTTCGCACTCCTTTGCGAGGCTCGAGGTTCACGGCGTCTCTGCCTTGATGGTTTCGCGGGCGATGACCAGTTGCTGGATTTGTGAGGTCCCCTCGTAGATCCGGAACAGCCGGACATCGCGGTAGAGGCGCTCGACCGGATAGTCGGCCATGTAGCCGGCGCCGCCGTGGATCTGCACGGCACGATCGGCCACTCGTCCGACCATCTCGGAGGCGAACAGCTTGGCGCAAGCCGCCTGCTGCGTCACCCGCTCGCCGGCGTCGCGGCGCCGCGCCGCATCGAGCACCATCGTGCGCGCGGCATAGGTGTCCGCCTGGCTGTCGGCGATCATCGCCTGGACGAGCTGGAAATTCGCGATCGGCTCGCCGAATTGCCGCCGCTCCATGGCATAGCGCACCATCTCGCGGATTAGCCGCTCGGCGACCCCGACGCACATCGCCGCGATGTTGAGGCGTCCTTTGTCGATGGCGGACAAGGAGGTGCGGAAGCCATTACCCTCGACGCCGCCGAGCAGCGCCGAGGCCGGGACCCGGCAATCTTCGAAGATGACGTCGCATGTTTCCATGCCGTCCATCCCCATCTTGCGGTGCAGCGGCCCGATGGAGACGCCGGGCGTGCCCTTTTCGATCAGGAAGCAGGAAATCGCGTCCGCTTCATGCCCCTGCCCGGTCCGCGCCATCACGACATAGAGCCCTGCCACGGCAGCGTTGGTAATATATCGCTTCGTCCCGTTGAGCACGTAAGAATCGCCGTCGCGGCGTGCGCTGGCGCGCAGCGAGCGGGCATCCGACCCGGCATCCGGCTCCGTAAGGCAGAAGCAGCCGACGAGCTCGCCCGACGCCAGACGCGGAAGGTAGCGCTCGCGTTGCTCCTCGGTCCCGCCAGCGGCTATGCATTGCGACGTCACACCGATATTATTACCGAAGACCGAACGAAACACGGGCGCGGCGCGGCTGATCTCGAACGTGACGAGGACCTGTTCCTCCATGTTGAGGCCGAGGCCGCCATAGCGTTCACCGATCGACAGGCCGAACAGGCCGAGCCGACGCATCTCCGCGACAATGTCCGGCGGCACCTGCCTCGTTTCGCAGACCTGCGCCTCGATCGGCAGCAGCCGCTCGGTCGCGAAACGACCGAGCGTAGCGAGCAGGAGGTCCAGCGTGTCGCGATCGAGGGCCATGGCTCGCTTCGCTCAGTCGCCTCCGCCGACCATGAACAGCGCCTCGGGCAATACCCGCAGCTTGTCCGGTACGGCGATCGGAAATTCAACCTGCTTAAGTATATCGCGAGCGATATCGATCCCGGGTGCTACCGCCTCGAGGCGGTAGCCATCCTTGCCGACGCTGAAGACACCACGCTCGGTGATCACCGTAATCTTGTGGCCGCGCGACAGCGCAATCGGTGCGTTGAAGGTGACCTGTTCGACCTTCTCGACGAAGCGTTTGATCCGCCCTTCCTGCACGATCTCCAGACGGCCTGCCGACATCTTCTGTTTGAGTCCGCCGGCGGTGAGCGTGCCACACAGGACAAGATGGCGCAGTCCGTGGCCGATATTCGGAAAGCCGCCGCAGCCAGGCATCATCGTTCCGAACCGGCTGACATTGACGCTCCCGGTCCTGTCGATCTCGCCGAACGACAGGATACTCACGTCAGGCCCGCCGCCTTCGTAGAAATCGAACACTTCGAGTTGCCCCATGATCGCTTCGGGGTTGCGCGACACGCCTCCGACCTGCGGCCAGCCACCCATCGGTCCCTGCTCGACCGTGAAATAAAGGTCGTCGCGCCCATTGCGGCGCGCCGCTTCCGGCACGTCGTACATCGGAATGCCGGCACCGAGATTGACGAATGCGCCGTGCGGAAGCTGCTCGAGCGCGAGCGTCGAAATCAGGTCGCGGATGCGCATGTCCTGCGATGGCGGCGGCAGGTCGACGATGCTGTCGCCGATCAAAACCGGTGCCTGCTCATCTTCGAACGGCGGCTCGCTCGCGACGACAACGACGTCGACCATGCCGCCTGGAACCCTCACCATCCGGGCTGGAAGCTCGCCGCGTTTGACCATGCGATTGACCTCGGCGATCACCGTGCCGCGACAGCTCCGTGCCGCCATCGCCACGTCGATGAGGCCGTGATCGAACGCCTCGCGATCCATGTAGAGATTCCCGCGCTCGTCGGCGGCCGATGCCTTGATCAGACCGACGTTCACATCGAACCGCGGATAGAACAGCATCTCCTCGCCGACGACATCGATGATTTGGCTGAGCGGCTTGTCGGCGGCGGCGTTGGCGCGGCCACCCTCGGAACGCGGATCGACAAAGGTCCCGATACCGACTGGCGTCACCAATCCATTGCGGCCGGCCGCGATCGCCCGCAATAGCTGCACGATCGTTCCCATGGGCAGGTTGTAAGCCGCGGCCTTGTTGCTGCGGATCAGGTGATTGATCTCCCGATCCGGCGCACGGCTGAAGCTGCCGGCGATCAGCCGAGTGACGAGCCCCTCCTGCGAGATCCGGTTGAGCCCGGTGCCCGCGCCGCCGACGCCGCCGCGAGAGCGTTCGACCATGGCGACAGCGACCAGCGTCACTCCCGCCGGCTGCCGTTCTTTGACGTAGCGATCTGCAACCGCTTTGATTACGCTCTCCGCCTCCGCGCGGTAACCGCCGCCCGAAACGGCGATCGTTGCTCCTGCGGGGATCAGTGCCGCGGCTGCGGCTGCATCAAGCACCTTCACGATGTCGCGTCCTGTCTAGTGTCAATTGCCGGATTTGCGGTTGGCGAAGGCGGATAGCGCCTCCTGCCGGCCTTCAAGCGTATAAGACAGAGCGCCAAGCTCCTTTTCGTAGGCGAAGCCGACGTCGCTGCCGCTCCGCTCGCTCATGCGCAGGGCAGCCTTGGCGAGAACGAGAGCGCCGACGCGATGGCTGGCAATTGACGACGCCAATTCCGCGACCGCCGCGTCGAACGCGGCGTCTGGATGAACCGCATTCACGAGCCGCATCGCCAGAGCTTCGGCTGCGGAGACGCGGCGGCCGGTGAAGATCAGCTCCATCGCCATGCCCATCCCGACCAATCGCGGCAGGAACTGCGTGCCGCCAGCCGCCGGAAACCAGCCGTGATTGATCTCCGGAAAGCAAAACACCGCATTGTCCGAGGCGACTCGAATGTCGCAGGCACCGGCGATCTCAAGACCGCCCCCGAATGCGTAGCCGCGGATCGCCGCAATGACGGGCTTGTCACACGCGCGCACGACGGCGGAGGGCTCTTCGGTGGCGACGGTGCGGCGCTGCATCGGCGTGCGATTGCCGATCTCCTTGAGATCGGCGCCCGACGAGAACGCCCGCTCGCCGGCACCGCGGATCACGACGACTTTCACCGTCTCGTCCGCCGCCGCCGTCTCAACGGCCTCGCGAAAGGCGAGCCGCATCGCGCGATTTATCGCATTGAGCTGGCGAGGCCGGTTGAGAGTGACGTTGGCCACACCGCCGGATATGTTGAGAAGGACTGGATTTTCGCTGTCGCTCATGGCCGGATCGACGCCCCTCCATCTATGACCAGGTTATGTCCGTTGATGTATTGGGCCGCGTCCGACGCCAGGTAGACGGCGGCCGCGGCGATATCGTCGGGAACGCCAAGACGCGGCGAAGGCGTCTCGAGACGCGCGCTTTCGAGCTTTGCCGGATCGCGGCTGATCGATGCGGCGGTGTTGGGCACGAAGCCCGGGCAGATTGCGTTCACGCGTATTCCGTCACGGCCGTATTCCACGGCAAGCTGGCGTGTCAGGTTCGACACGGCCGCTTTGGAGGTCACATAGGCCGCTCGGCCAGGGCCGCCGGCGGATAGCGCGAGACGCGAGGAGATGTTGATGACCGTGCCGCGCGCGGCCTGCGTGAGCATCTGCCGAATGGCGGCGCGGCAGCAATACCAGGTGCCGTTCACGTTCGTATCAATGATCGCCAGCCAGTCCTCGATAGGTGTATCGACGGACGAACCGGGCTTCGCCGTCAGCCCGGCATTATTGACCAGAATGTCGAGGCGGCCGTGCGCATCGACCACCTTGCTGACGACTGCCTGAACATCATCGGCCTTGCGAATATCGAGCGTATGCCATTCGCCGGCGCCGCTCTGTTGCGGATCCAGACCGGCACCGATGACGATCGCACCTGCCTCTCGGAACGCGCCGGCAATGGCCGCGCCGAGACCGGACCCGCAGCCGGTCACGAGCGCGATTCGTCCGGTCAGGCTCGGTGTCACCGCGGCGCCCCGGGCTTCTGCGGCAGGCCCTTGGCGATATGCACTGCCGCGAAGACGACGTCCCCGTGCTGGTTAGTGCCGAGGATGTCGGCATAGGTCTTGAGATTCTCCGCGTCCATTTCGCGGATCGTGTAAGTCATCGTGATCGTATCGCCGATAAAGACCGGCTTGATGAAACGGACCTTGTCGTACCCGTACGAGGCGCCGCGATACGCGCCCTTGTCGTAGCGGTCGCCGAGCAGCGTCGATGCCGCCGAGGCGAGCCCGACCATGTAGGCGCCGTGCAGCACCCGTTTGCCGACCGAGGTGAATTTCCGGGCGTATTCCTCGTCCATGTGATTGGGGCCGAGGTCGCCGGTGATGCCGGCAAACAAATAGAGATCGGACTCGCTGATCGTCCTGCTGACGACGGCCTGACTGCCGACCTCAAGTCGAGGCTTGGAGATCATCGATCGCTATTCCTCTTGCCGCTGAGATCTTTGCAGCCAGCCCGCGGAAAACGGGGGATGCGGCGCGCTCCGCCGGTCGTCGGCGGCCACAGATCTGAGGCATCCTCATTTTCAGCTGATACAAGCGTTTTCATTTCATTGCTAAAGCGGATATTTCCGTTTAACACCGATTATTCAACTACTTAGATAGCATTCCTGACCGACCTCCGACCATCTTAGTCTCAATCTTAGAAAGCGTACATCATTTATTGCGCTTGAGTGTAGAGCGCCAGCCCTGCGGCGCTGCACAAGACGAGAAGATGCAACTTGAAGACGTTGCAAACGCTCGACAAATACGGACGATTTGGACTTTTGGTTTGACAACGTAAGACTATGAGGCAAAGATTGGCAGTCGTCGACGGCCCATGAAAGCGCAATCATTGTGACCACAGCCGCCCGCGTCCCAGCTTCCGGTGACGATCGATCCGCCAAACCGGCGCGAGCCTGGCTCTCGTGGCTCCGGCAGGAGAATGCGCCGACCTCGATCGTCGAGCGCAGTTCGCTCGCCATCAGGACGCTCCGTTACGTGCTGGTCCTGCTGCTGTGTGCGTTCGCGCTGCTGCCCGTGTACGCCGCCTTTGTGACGTCGCTGACGACGTACGAGAATATCGGCAACGGCAATCTCGTCCCGACCGACTGGGCCTGGGACAATTATGTCGAGATCTGGCGGCAGATTCCGCTGGCGCAATATCTCGGCGCCACCGCCATTTACTCGGTGGCGTCGGCCCTCGCTTGCGTCGTTCTCGGCGTTCTCGCGGCCTACGCGCTCTCCCGCATGGGCTTCGTCGGCAAACAACTCTTCATGTACGCGCTGCTGGTCAGCCAGGTCATTCCGCTGATCGTTATCGCGGTACCGCTCTTTACGCTGGTGCGATCCGTCGGGCTGTTCGACACCTACACCGGCATCAGCCTGGTGGTGACCGGCGTCCACCTCGCTTTTCCAATCATGTTCCTCAAGGGCTATCTCGACGGTATCCCAAAGGACATGGAAGAGGCCGCGCAGGTCGACGGCTGCAACCAGGTCCAGGCCCTGTTCCGCATTGTGCTGCCGTCGATTCGGCCGGCGATCTACACGACACTCGCCCTCGTGTTCTTCACGTCGTGGCAGATGTTCCTGATCCCGCTCATCCTGTCGAGCTCAGACGACAAGGCGCCGGTGACCGTCGGCGTATTCCGGCTGCTGTCCGACAGCTACACGCCGTGGCACCTCGTCATGGCAGGCGCGATCATCGCATCGATCCCGCCGGTTGCAGTGTTCCTGATTGCGCAACGACAGCTCATCGGAGGCCTGACGGCCGGCGCCGTCAAATAGCCCGGCATGGAGCGGCACGCACCCGTGCCGGCCGGGGATAACCGTCAGTGATAAAAGAACAGTGGGAGGTAATTCATGTCGCATCGTCGAGATCTGAAATTGTGGTCAACGGCTTGCCTTGCCGCGCTTGCGATCGCGCTGCCGCTTGGCGCGGCGCAAGCACAGGGGCCCGTGACGCTGACCTTCACCCGTGCCGGTGACAGCGCGACGGTTGCGAAGGTGTTTGATCCGATGATCAAGGCGTTCGAGGAGGCCAACCCGAACGTCAAGGTCAAGTCGGTCCCGATGGGTTTCGATGAAGCGAACAAGCGCTTCCCGACCATGGTCGCCACCGGGACGCTGCCCGACGTCACGCTGCCGCCGGACAGTTTGTCGGCAAGTCTCGGCCAGAAAGGCGCCTTCCTGGTGCTCGACGGCAAGCTCAGCAAAGACATGGTCGCTGACATTCCCAAGAGCATGTGGTCGGCCCCGTGCGCGAATGCCGACGGCAAGACGATCGGCATTCCGGCAAACGCAGGAGCGCTGGTCCTCTGGTACAATGCGACCCTGTTCACGAAAGCCGGTCTCGATCCCAACAAGCCGCCGAAGACCTGGGACGAGTTCGTCACCTACGCGAAGGCGATCAAGGAAAAGGCCGGCGTGAAGGGTGCGCTGGGCCTCAATGGCTTCGCCCGCAATGACATCGATGACATGTTCGCGGCGACGCTCGCGAGCCGTTCCGGCGGCCAGTGGTATTGGGACAACAAGACGCGCAGCGTCAGGGTCGACAAGGCCGTGGCCGAGGACCTCGATTTTCTGCACTCTTTGGTGGCGCAAGGTCTGACGCAACCGAACGTCGACGCCTACAACCGTGCCGATACCCGCAAGCTGTTGCGCGACGGCGACGTCGCCATGACCTTTGACGGCCCGTGGGTGATTGGCTCGCTGAAGGGGAGCGCCGATCCGACATCGCCGCAGAGCCCGTATCGCACGGCCTTGCTGCCTTCGTCCAATTCGCCCGGCGCCACGTCACTCAATCTGAGCTGCTGGAACATCTCGAAGACCACCAAGCATCCCGACCTCGCCATCAAGTTCGTCGAATTCGTATCGAGCGCGGCGAACACCTTGGCGCATGCGCAGGGCTACGGCGTCATTCCCGTTCGCACGTCCGTGCTGAAGTCCGATGCGTTCGCGCATCAGCCGTGGAATGCCCTCGCGCTGGCTGCCGCCGGAGACACGGTTCCGGCCAAGCCGGGCGTCGAAGACCTCAGCCTCGTCGAAAAGGTCATTCCGGGCATGATCCAGAGCGTCTTGCTGGGCAAGGCGAAAGGCATGGAGGCCCTCAAGAGCCTCGCCGAAAGTCAGGGCTGGCCGCACTGAACGCGGGCCGACCGACGGCACCCGACAATGCGCACGCCGCGCGATGCCAATCGCGCGGCGTACACCGAAAGCGATCACTTGCCATGTCCGTCACCGCCCAGCCGCAGAAGAAGAGCAGGCCACGCTATCGGTCCTGGGTTCGTTGGCGGCCCTATGCCTATATCCTGCCCGCCGGCCTGCTGCTGTTCCTGGTATACTTCCTGCCGATGTTCAATGCGGTCCGCTTTTCCTTTACGGACGCGGACCTGATCGCCGGGGCCGGAAAATGGGTCGGCCTGAAGAACTACATCGATCTGTTCACACCGGAATTCGGCTGGGTGCTGTGGCGCACGCTGCTGTGGCTCGTGGTGGGCGTGGCCGGCTCGATGGTGATAGGCGTACTGATGGCCCTCCTGCTCGAGAAAGCGCTGCCGGGCCGCACATTGTTCCGCGTCATTCTCACCTTGCCGTGGATATTTCCGGATTCGATAGCGGCGATCATGTGGAAGTTCACGCTGCACCCGGGATGGGGGCTGGTGAACAGCGTTCTCGGCTCCCTGCACATCGTCAAGGAGCCGATCAACTTCTTCTCTCCGGAATCCGCGTTGTGGGCGGTCATCGCCATCCGGATATGGAAAGGCGCACCGTTCATTTTCCTGGCGGTGCTGGCCGGCTTGCAGGCGATCCCACGCGAAGTGGAAGAAGCCGGCTGCGTAGACGGCGCAACAGCGTGGCAGCGCCTCATCTATTTGAAACTGCCAATGCTCAAGCCTGTGCTGTGGGCCTCCGGCACCATTCTCGCGGCCTGGACGCTGGTGATCTTCGACCTCGTCTACGTGTTGACCGCGGGCGGCCCCTTGAGCTCGACCGAAATTCTCTCGATCACGATCTACGATGCGGGCTTCTATGACGGGCGCGTGGGCGCGGCCTCCGCGCTGTCGATGGTCGCCATCGCCGCCCTCTCGATCTTCTCCTATTTCTATGTTCGTCGGGAAATGCGCTCGGGGCTCGCATGACGACGAACGTTGAAGCGGTCGCCGCGACACTCGTTCGGCATGGCATTGACACGTTGTTCGGCCTCATCGGCAACGGCAATCTCGACCTCGTTGCCGAAATGACCGGCCGTCACGACGTCCGCTACATCAGCGTCCGACATGAGAACGCGGCGGTGGCGGCCGCCGACGGTTTTGCGCGCGCCGGCAACAGGATCGGGGTCGCGACCGTCACGCACGGCCCGGGTCTCACCAACGCCATCACGGCGCTCGTCACCGCGCGCCGCGCGCGCTCTCCCCTCCTCCTGATTGCCGGCAATGCGAGCTTCAATACCGGACGCAGCACCCAGCGGCTCGACCACAGAAGCGCGGTCGAAGCTCTCGGCGTGCCGGTCGTGCAGCCGGCACCGGATGGCGATTGGGCGGCGGCGGCAGAAGCGGCGCTTGCGCTCGCGCGCGACGGTGCCGTCTTGCTCGACCTCCCTGCGGCGGCAATGCGCAAAGCCGCCAGTCGCGGACACCGCGATGCTTTCCCTATTGTAGAGGGAGCGGCGCCCGCGCCGAAGCCGGACGAGATCCTTTCAGCCGCGGCTCTGATAGCAGCGAGCCAGCGCGTCGTTATCCTTGCCGGCCGCGGCGCGCTGCGGGCCGGCCTGCGTGAGGATCTCGCTGCGTTGGCGGAACGTTGTGGTGGACTGCTCGCCACAAGCCTCCCAGTCAAAGGCCTGTTCGATGACAACGCGCGGGACATCGGCGTGGCCGGCGGGGTCGCCTCGCCACGCGGACGCGCCGCCTGCCTCGAATGCGATCTCCTGATCGCCGTCGGCGCCAGCCTCAACGGCTTTACAACCGACGAAGGCAAGCTATTTCGTAAGGCCAAAGTGATCCGGCTCGACCGCGATCCCGCCACGCCTTCGTCGATCCAAATCGATCGTCCGATCGCCGGGGATCTGGCACTCGGCATCTCGGCGCTGCTGAAACACTTGCCCGGGAGCAGCCGTCTCGCCTGGAAGCCATCAGGAGCAGAGGCGAGCGCGGCCGCCGTCACCTGGCCTGACCGTGTGCTCGATGAACTCGAACGCCTGCTGCCCAGAGAGCGAACGCTGACTTTCGACCACGGTGATCTGCCGAATGCAGCGCTCATGCGGTTCAGTGTCTCCGACCCGACGCAATGGATCTTCACGCCCGATTTCGGCAGCCTTGGACTGTCGGTTGCCGCGGCGCTGGGCGCTGCAACGGCCCGACCCGATCGTCGCGCCGTTGCCATCGTCGGCGACGGCGGCCTGATGATGTCGTTATCCGAGCTCGACACGCTCCGGCGCACCGGCCTGCCGGTTCTGGTGCTTGTGCTCAATAATGGCTGCTACGGCGCCGAATATCCGCATCTTAGAGAACTCGACGCCTCGGTGGCGCCCGCAACATTCGACAGCGCGTCGTTCGCCGATATCGCCCGCGCGATCGGCATCAGGGCGGTTTCGATCGGCGACGGAGACAATTTGGGCGCGCTGGTTGAACTGGTGCTGGAGCATCGCGAACCGGCGCTGATCGAGGTGCGCTGCGCACCGCCGTGAGGGACGGGAGACGACCGCATGCAATTC
>Ga0182749_1000797_pt1 | contig 26844 bp, 23 predicted proteins | sample eDN3rd37CKraftMG_FD_128875 | JGI IMG/M metagenome (GOLD analysis project Ga0182749, IMG submission 128875) | Enriched Miracle-Growth compost microbial communities from Emeryville, California, USA - eDNA 3rd pass 37_C Kraft MG (version 2) (version 2) ...
ATCGAAGCCCTTGGCCTCGCGGTAGGTGATGGCGCGGTCGGTGAACAGCGACGCGTAGCAGCGGCGGCAGGCCTCGATCAGCGCCGCCTCGCCGCGGATGTTGAGGAAGGTCTCCTGCTGGCCGGCGAAGCTCGCATCCGGCAGGTCTTCCGCCGTGGCACTCGAGCGCACCGCGACGTCGAGATCGTCGATGCGGCTGCGTCGGCAGAGTTCGCGATAGCCCTCGCGGATCGCCGCGGCGAGTTCGGCCGGCCAATCGGCGCGCAGGAAGGCGGCGCGGATCGTGGCGCCGGTCTCGGCGAGCGTGGCGCGTCCGGCGCGGCGCGCCCCCAGCGCGTCGGCAATGGCGGCTTCGAGCCCGTTGGCGGCGACGAAGCGACGATAGGCATCGGCCGTGGTGGCGAAGCCCGGCGGCACCCTGACGCCGTGGCCGGCGAGCGCGCGCACCATCTCGCCGAGCGAGGCGTTCTTGCCGCCGACGCGGCCGACATCGCCGCGCTGGAGATCCTCGAACCACGCGATCGCAGCGCCCGTCTGTGCCACCTGCCCGCTCCCGTCCTGCCGCTGCCGCCCGTCCTGCTCTTGGTAGCGCGCAGGGGCGCCGCCGCCTTGATCGGTATCAAGGCTGCCGCAACGTCGGGCGGCGGTTCGCGGAAGTGGAGACGGGGCGCGTCTAATGCCGATGCGGCGCCAGCACCGGCTCGCTCGGGCCCATCACGCTCTCGATCACCCGCGTGAGCGCGTCGGTGTCGAACGGCTTGCGCAGCACGTGCAGCCCGTCCGGCACCTTCTGCGCCGAATCCGTGTAGCCGGTGCTGAGGATGATCGGCAGGCCCGGGTAGCGCACGCGGATCTCGTTGGCGAGACCGATGCCGTCGATGCCGCCCGGCATGACGATGTCGCTGAACACGAGATCGGCCTTGCGGCCCTGCGCCAGGAACTGCAGCGCCGATTCCGCGGAATCGCGCAGCGAGGTCTCGTAACCCATCTGCTCGAACAGCGACGAAGTGACCTGCGCGACGTCCGGATTGTCGTCGACGACGAGCACGCGCGGCCGCTGCGGCTCGGTCCGCGCGGTCCCCGGCGGCAGCACGGTTTCCCGCTCCGTGCAGATGGGCAGGTAGACCGTGAAGGTCGTCCCCTCGCCGACCTTGCTGTCGACCTTGATGGTGCCGCCGGCCTGATGGACGAAGCCGTAGACCTGGCTGAGGCCGAGGCCGGTGCCCTTGCCGACTTCCTTGGTGGTGAAGAACGGGTCGAAGATCTTCGACAGCAGGTTGGGCGGAATGCCGGCGCCGGTGTCGCCGAAGCGGACGGCGGCGAAGGCGCCGTCGAGCTGGTTGCCCTGCGCGTCGACCGGCGACGTGACCTCCGACAGAGACAGCGTGAACGTGCCGCCCGACGGCATCGCGTCGCGCGCATTGACCGCGATGTTGACGATGGAAAGCTCGAGCTCGGCGAGATCGGCCTTGGTGAAGATCGAGCCGCCCGCGATGTGTTCCTTGTAGACGATATTGCCGCGCAGCGAGCTCTCGATCATCGGCCGGATGTTGCGGATCACCGAGGCGAGATCGATCACCGAGGGGCTGACATGCTGGCTGCGCGAGAAGGTCAGGAGCTGCCGGGTCAGCGTCTCGCCGCGCTTGGCCGCGGTCTGGATCGCCTCGATGGCGCGCGGCAATTTCGGATCGAGCAGGCGCTTGAACGCCTGCGCGTTGCCGCCGATGATCATCAGCAGGTTGTTGAAGTCGTGGGCGATGCCGCCGGTGAGCTTGCCGATCGCCTCCATCTTCTGCGCCATGACGAGCTGCTCGCGCGCCTCGACCAGCTTCTCCTGCGTGTCGCGCCGCTCGGTCGTGTCGCGCATGATGCTGGAGAAGCCGATCAGCTCGCCGCCGTGGCTGCGGATCACCGAGACGACGCCGGTGACGAAGAACGGCGTGCCGTCCTTGCGGATGCGCCAGCCCTCGACGTCGTGCTTGCCCTTCTGGATCGCCTGTTCGAGCGCGCGCACCGCCTCGCCGGCGCGGCGTTCGTCCGGCCGGTAGAACAGGCCGAACGGCTTGCCCATGACTTCGTCCTGGGCGTAGCCGGTGATGCGCTGCGCCGAATTGTTCCAGCTCGCGACCCGGCCGGCCGTGTCCAGCACGAAGACCGCGTGGTCGGCGACGTCGTCGACCAGCGCCTGGAAATGGTGCCGCGCCAGATCGAGCGCGGTGCGCGTCTGCTCGAGCTCGCCGCTCAGGCGCTCACGCGCCGCCGACAGGCGCAGATAGGCGTTGCGCCGCGCCGCAAATCCCGCGGTCAAAATGAGCGTCGACAGCGAGACGCTGAGCGACAGGGCAAACAGCATGAGGACCCGATCGCGGACCGGATCGTTCACGGCGGAGACCGGCACGGTTCCCCAGGCCGCGGCGACGACCAGCGCGAGGATGGCGGTCGCGGACACGCGCTGATCGTTGCGCAGCGCCGCGCCGACGAGCGGCATCAGCGCCACGAAGCCGAGCAGCCAGCGGTGCGATGCGACGAACTCGTTCCAGGAGAAATAGGCATCCGCCGCCGGGCTGAAGGCAATGAAGCCGACCGCGAAGGCGAGCGCGGCCGCGACCGCGGCTTCGAGCATGACCGCATTCGAGCGCGGCGCCGCACCCCAGACGATGACGAGCGGGGCGACGAGCAGCGAGGTGGCCGCATCCGCCAGCCACCACACCGGCCAGGTCTCGGCATAGGAGGTCAGGTCCGCGTCGACGGCGGCAAATCCGATCATGGCGCAGGCAGCGGCGAGCGCCGCGGCCGGGACGATGCCGAAGCACGCGGCCTGAATGACGCCGAGCGGCGTTTCGAATGCCTTCCAGCCGGAGGCGAGAATGCCGATCAGGTAACTGCCGCCGAGGCCGGCGCCGAGCACACCGACGGTGACGAATGCGGAGAGCAGAGGTCCAAGCCCGGCGACGGCGCAGGCCGCGTAGGTCCCGAGCACGATGCCCGGCCAGTACTGGGCGCCGGCGACGAGCAGCAGCCCGATGGCGAGCCCGGTCGGCGGCCAGACGGGATGACCGATCGGATTAAGCCACGGCGCGATCTGCGCGAGCTCGGCGAGCACCGCATAGGTCGCTACAACCGCGGCGATCTTCAGGGAATAAAGTGCGGCATGCGCCACACGCCGCAACTGCGGCCGCGCTCCTTGGCCGGCAGCTTCCTCCAATCCGACTGAAGCGGACTCGATGCTTCGCAATGCCAAGGCCCCCGCGCAAAGGAACCGCGAACGATTCCTGACCGGATAGCACTCAACAGATGCGGCAACTTAGTGGCGGCCCGGAACCTTATCGTGTTGAATGTTTCGTCGCTGCACCACACGCAACTCGTTGCATCGTTTCAGAGAAATCGACAAATACCGGGAACCGCAGGTGCTGCAGCCGACATATGCAGTGCACAAATGAACGGTCATGACATACCAGGCGCCGACAATGTGCGGGCCCGTCGCGTGAATCGTTCGTGATGCACAAACGATCGCGGCGCGCGGGTACCGCGCCGGTCTGCGCTTATACCGCGGGTCGGTCGTGTGCGATGACGGCAGCGCTTTGCCCGGCCAGACGGCCGAGAACGGTCGCGCTCAACTGGCCGTTGCCGGAGAGATAGCCCGACGCCGTTTCGCCCGAGACGCCGACCGCGGCGCCGCCGGCGGCGAACAGATTGGGAAAGAGACGCCCGTCGCGGCGTTTGACCCGCGCATGACGATCGACGACGAGGCCGCCTTGCGTATGGAACAGCGCGCCGGTCACCTTGACCGCGTGCCACGGGCCGGCGAACGCATGCCGCGCGTCGAACGAGCGGCCGAAGCGATCCGCCGTGCCGTCCGCCTTGCACCGCTCGACCTCGTCCCATTCGGCAATGAGCGACGCGGCCGGCACATGCATGCGCGCGGCCAATGCCTTGAGCGTCGGCGCGGCGATCAGCGCACCGGCCTTCTCGGCGTTGCGGAAGTCCTCGAACTGCCGCGCCACGGCAGCGATGCGCGCATCGAACACGTTCCAGGCGATGCCGTCCGGTTGCCGCAGCACTTCCGCCGCCTGCTCGGAATAGCCGCGCGACTCGTCGCAGAAGCGATGGCCTTGCGCGTTGACCTGGATGCCGCCCTCCATGATCACCGCCCAGGAGATCAGGATATTGTGCGGCGACGCCACCGACCCGTGACCCTGATAGGCGCCGAGATGCGCGAGGCCGGCGCCAAGCGCGCGACCCCACAGCACGGCATCGCCGCAATTGCCGGGATGACCGAAATAAAGCGCCTGCGCCATCTCCGGAATGAGCTCGCGCACGAGATCGGGAGCGCCGCCATAGCCGTTGCAGGCGAGGATCAAGGCGGCGCAGCCGATGCGCTCGCGGGCGCCGTCGCCGCGCTCGAGTTCGATGCCGAGGATGCGGCCGTCATCGCCGGCGAAGAGCGTGTCGACGCGGCATTGCGTGAGAATGGTCACGTCGCGCGCTTCCGCCGCCGCGCGCAGGCGGTCGATCAATTCCGCGCCCGAGCGCGACGGCAGGCCGTGCATGCGCAGCGCCGAATGGCCGGGATAATTGAAATTGTCGATCACGTCGAACGGCAGGCCGTGGCTGTCGGCGAGCCATTCGACCAGCGGGCCCGCGCCCTGCGCCACGGCATCGACCAGCGCGGGGTCGTTCTCGCCATGCGCCTTGCGCTGGATATCGGCGGCAAAGAGCGCGGGGGAATCCGCGATGCCCTTGTCGCGCTGAAAGCGGGTGCCGGCCGCCGGGATCAGCCCCGCCGACAGCGCGGTCGAACCGGACGGCACGGCATCGCGCTCGATGACGACCGGGTCGAGGCCCGCCTCCCTGGCGGCCAGCGCCGCGCACAACCCGGCCGCACCGGCGCCGACGATGACAAGCGGCACCTGCGTTTCGAACGGCTCGTTGCGCGCGACGACGACGCTGCTCATCGGGCTCCGATGGTCTCGAGCGCCGCGGCGACGGTGGTGATGTCCGCGACCGGGCGCAGGCCCTCGATGGCAGCATGGTGCACCTGCGGCGAGAAGGCGGCGCAGCCGTCGGCGAGCACCGTGCAATGGAATTCGCGCACATGCGCGTCGCGCACGGTCGAGGCGACGCCGCCATTGGTGACGATGCCGCCGACGACGAGATGCTCGATGCCGCATTTGCGCAGCCACCATTCGAGCCGCGTCATGTAGAACGCCGAATAGGCGATCTTCTCGACCGAGCCGTCGGCGGGCCCGAGCTCGTCGACGAGCTGCTGGCCCCAGGAGCCCGGCGCGAAATCGCCCTTGCGCAGGAACGGCCGCAGCGCCTTCAGATGCGGCGAGACGATCGGCTCGCCGCCCCGCCCCGGCACCAGCGTGAACAAAGTGGCAGCGACGAGGCCGCCGCCCTTGCGGAACGCGTCGGCGAGCGGCTGCAGCCGCGCCGGCAGCGCGGCGATGTCGGCATTGGCCTGGCCGCCGCGCGCATAGGCGCCGTCCTTGTGGATGAAGTCGTTCTGCAGATCGACGAGCAGGAGTGCCGTTGTCGCGAGGCTCATGCGCGCTCCACGATGACATTGCCGAGACGATCGACGCTGGCCTTGAGGCCCGGCTCGATGAAGATGGTGGCGTCCGCCTGCTCGAGCACGGCGGGCGCCTCGATCTCCGCGCCGACCGGCAGATCGAGCCGCGACCACACCTTGGCGTCGTGCCAGGCATCGGCGAACCAGACCTTGCGCGTGCCCTTCGCCGCCGTCGCGAGCGACGCATCGGCCGGCGGCGCGAAGGCCGACAGGTCGAAGGCCGGCCGGCGGCCGATCGCCGCCGTGCGCAGCGAGACGATGCGCGTCGGGATGCCCGGCAGCAGGCGGCCGAACGCGGCTTGATAGGTCTCGTCGAAGGCCTTGCGGATCGCCGCTTCGGTGATGCCGGTGCCCTTGGCGCCGAGCGTCACCGGCAGCGGCACCGCCACGGTATGCGTCTGCCCGAGATAGTGCATGTCGAGCTCGAACACGACGTCGATGCGCTCGACCGCGATGCCGGCCGCCTCGACCACGGCCTTCGCCTCGTGCCCGGCCTCCGCCATGCGGCTGTCGAGCGCGGCGACGTCGAGGCCGTCGACGTTGAGGTTGAGGGTTTGCACCTGATCGTGCCGCAGATCGGCGATGACGCAGCCGAGCGCCGAGGTGACGCCGGGGAAGCGCGGCACCACCGCGCATCTGAGCCCGATCTCCTTGATCAGCGCGCCGACATGCAGCGCGCCGCCACCGCCGAAGGGCATGGCCGCGAACTTCGCCGGGTCGTGGCCGCGCTCGATCGACACCAGGCGGATGGCGCCGGCCATGCGCGCATCGGCGACGCGGACGATGGCCTCCGCCGCCTGCATCACGTCGAGATGCAGCGGCTCGGCGACGTGCTTCGAGATCGCGCGTCGTGCCGCCTCGACGTCGAGCTGCGCGAGCTTGCCGATCGGCCGCGCGGCGTTGATGCGGCCGAGCACGACATGCGCGTCGGTCAGCGTCGGCCGCTCGTTGCCCTGGCCGTAGCAGGCCGGGCCCGGCACCGAGCCGGCGCTCTCCGGGCCGACCTGCAGCAGCCCGCCGCGGTCGACCCAGGCGATCGAGCCGCCGCCGGCGCCGATGGTGGTGATCTCGATCATCGGCGTGCGGATGACCATGCCGAAATCGATGGTCGTCTGCGCCGCGAGCGAGGCCTTGCCGCCGGCGACCAGCGAGACGTCGAACGAGGTGCCGCCGAGGTCGCCGGTGATGATGTCGTCGTAGCCGGTGGCGCGGGCGATCGCCGCCGCGGCGATGACGCCGGCCGCCGGCCCCGACAGCGCCGTGCGCACCGGCAGGCGGCGCGCCGTCGCCGTCGACATCACGCCGCCGTTCGACTGCACGATGTGGAAGGTGCCGGCGAAATTCTTCTCGGCCAGCGCGTTCTCCAGCCGCGCGATATAGGCGCCGACGCCCGGCTGCAGATAGGCGTTGAGCGCCGTGGTCGAGGCTCGCTCGAACTCGCGGATCTCCGGCAGCACCTGATGCGAGGCCGAGACGTGCTCGTTCGGCCACACCGCGCGCGCCGCCTCGAGCGCGCGGCGCTCGTTCTCGGCATTGGCGTAGGCGTTGATGAAGATGATGGCGAGCGCCTGCGCGCCGCGCGCTTTCAATTCTTCGGCCGCCCTGGCGACCGCCGCCGGATCGACCGCGGTGCGGACCGAGCCGTCGGCGAGCGTGCGCTCGTCGACCTCGACGCGCAGGTCGCGGTCGGCGATCGGCACGAACTCGCCCCACAGACCCCAGGTCTGCCGCCGGTCGCGGCGGCGCATTTCCAGCACGTCGCGGAAGCCGCGCGTGGTGATGACGCCGATGCGCGGCCCGCGCCGCTCGAGCAGCATGTTGGTGCCGACCGTCGTGCCATGCACGACCGAATCGAACGAGCTGATGTCGCCGAGCCCCTCGAGGCCCTGCATGAAGCCGGCCGCCTCGTTGCCGCGGTTCGACGGCACCTTGGCCGTCGAGAAGCGCCGCGTCGCCGCGTCGAACAGGAACAGATCGGTGAACGTGCCGCCGACGTCGACGCCGACGATTGCCTTGCCCTCGCTCATGCCGAGGCCTTTCCGCGCAGCGCCGCGGTCGCGGCGGCATCGACGCTCCCGTCCGCAGCGAACGCCACGCCGTAGTCCGCCGCCGCCTTCTCGCGCGACACGTAGCCGAAGGCGACATCGCGCGCGACGCGTTGCGCATCCCGAATCATGGGATCGCCGAAGCCGCCGCCGCCCGGCGTCTCGAGACGCACGCGCTGGCCGCGCCTGATGCGCACGTCGGTGATCTTGGAGACGAGGTCGGGCGAGCGCTCGCCGTCCTTCGTCTCGAAGAAGAAGCGGTTGAGCGCGGCGCTCTTGCCGCCGTTGACGCCGAATGGCGGGAACTTGCCGCGCTCGCCGAGCAGGAAGACGTCGGTGTCGCCCTCGTTCAGCGCCTCGATCTCGTAGATGGCGCCGAGCCCGCCGCGATGGCGGCCGGGGCCGGCGGAATCGGGCCGCAGCGCCCATTGCGTGAACATGATCGGATAAAGCGATTCCAGGATTTCCGCCGGCGGGATCGTGGCGGTCGAGATCGGGTTGTTGCCGTGGTTGAGCCCGTCGCTTTCCGGATTGCCGCCGAGGCCGCCGCCGAAGAAGCAGAACATCACCCAGCGGCGGCGGTCCTGCCGCCAGCCGGCGAGCGAGAGCGCGTTGATCGTCGCATAGGGGCTGCCGTTGGCGCGCTCGGGCGCGGCCTGGGCGAAGGCGCCGAACACGGTGTCGATGACGCGCAGGATCGTCTCGGTATAGCCGCCGACCGGCTTCGGCGCCGAGACGCCGAGCAGCGTCGTGTCGGGGATGACGAAGTCGATCGGCGCCAGGCATCCGGCATTCGCCGGCACATCGGTGAATAGGTGCTTCAACGCGACATAGCAGCAGGCGACCGCGGTCGAACGGGCGATGTTGAGCGGCCCCTGGCACGGCGGCGACGAGCGCGAGAAGTCGAGCGTCATCCGATCGCCGCGGATGGTCATGTCGAGCGCGATGCGCAGCGGCTCGTCGGCGACGCCATCGTTGTCGAGGAAGTCGTCGTACGAATAGGTGCCGTCCGGCAGCGCCGCGATATTGGCGCGCATCAGCGCCTCGGCGCGCGCCGAGAGCGCCTGCATCGCCGCGATGACCGTGTCGTCGCCGTATTCGTCGAGCAGGGCATGCACGCGCTGCTCGCCGAGGCCGAGCGCGTTGAGCTGGCCGTTGAGGTCGCCCCAGTTCGACTGCGGCACGCGCGAATTGGCGGCGAGGATGTCGGCGATGTCCTGCTGGAACACGCCGCCGCTGATGAGCTTCACCGGCGGGATGCGGAAGCCTTCCTGGAAGCTCTCGGTCGCCTTGGCGTTGAAGTTGCCCGGCACGTTGCCGCCGACGTCGAGCCAGTGGCCGACCGAAGCGAGCCAGGCGAACACCTTGCCGTGGCGCATGACCGGCCGCACCAGACGGAAGTCGTTCAAATGCGTGCCGCCGTCGTAGGGGTCGTTGAAGAGATAGGTGTCGCCTTCCTTCAGCCCGCCCTGCTCGCGCACCTTGTCGATCACGGCCTTCACCGCGAAGGCCATCGCGCCGACGAAGATCGGCAGGCCCGACGTGCCCTGCACCAGCGTGGCGCCGGTCTCGGCGTGATAGAGGCCGTGGCAGGCGTCGTGCGCCTCGGCGATGATCGGGTTGAAGGCCGAGCGGTAGAGCGTGGCGTCCATCTCGTCGGCGATCTGGACCAGCCGGCCGTTGAGCACGGCAAGCGTGACGGGATCGAGCGCGCGCATCAGTTCTTGCCCGGCGTGTAGTCGGCGTACCACTTGCCGCGCTCCAGCGCCTCCGGCGTGCCGATCAGATCGTTGAGCGCGTTGAAGTCGAACATGCGCGACCGGAAAGCGTCGGTGGTGCCGTCGGCCTTGAGCGCGGCGTAGAAGTCCTGCGCGGCTTTGGCCAGCGCGCGCACGATGCCGCCCGGAAAGATGACGAAGGAGAAGCCGAGCGCCTCGAGCTCGGAGGCCGGCACGATCGGCGTCTTGCCGCCTTCGACCATGTTCGCCATCAGGGGCAGCCCCTTGCCGACGCGCTCGACGACGCGCGCGAGCTCGTCGCGCCGGCGCGGCGCCTCGACAAACAGCATGTCGGCCCCGGCCTCGCGATAGAGCGCGACACGCTCGATCGCTCGGTCGAGACCTTCGACCGCCACCGCGTCGGTGCGGGCGACGATCAGCGTCTCGCGCGAGCGGCGCGCATCGACCGCGGCCTTGATCTTGCCGGCCATCTCCTGCGCCGGGATCAGCGCCTTGTTGTCGAGGTGGCCGCAGCGCTTGGGGAAATCCTGGTCCTCGAGCTGGATGGCGGTGGCGCCGGCGCGCTCCATGAGCCGCACTGTGCGCTCGACATTGAGCGCGTTGCCGTAGCCGGTGTCGGCATCGACCACCAGAAATGCCCTGACGCGGTCGCGGATCAACGTCACCGTGTCGACCACCTCGCTCAGGCTCACCAGCCCGATGTCGGGACGGCCGAGCCGCGTATAGGCGATCGCCGCCCCCGACACGTAGAGCGCCTCGAAACCGACCTGCTCGGCGATCAGCGCCGTCAACGGGTCGTAGACGCCCGGGGCGATCAGAATCGGCGGCCGCGCCAGGCGGGCGCGAAGGTTGGTTTCAGTCATGCGTTTACAGTCCCAGATAGGCCCGCTTGAGTGCGGGATCGGCGGCGATCGTCGTGGCGGAGCCCGACATCACGAACGTTCCCTCGGCGAGGATGTAGGCGCGGTCGGCGATCTCGAGGCTCTGCACGACGTTCTGCTCGACCAGCAGCACGGCAACGCCGTCGGCGCGGATGCGGGCGATGAGCGCGAACAGTTCCTCCACCAGTAACGGCGACAGACCGAGCGACGGCTCGTCGAGGATGATGAGTTTCGGTTCGGCCATCAGGCCGCGACCGATGGCGAGCATCTGCTGCTCGCCGCCGGACAGAGTGCCGGCAAGCTGGGTGTGCCGCTCGCGCAGCCGCGGAAAGATGGTCAGCACGCGCTCGCGGTTCTCGGCGCGGCGCGCGCGGGCGCGGCGGTAGCTGCCGAGATCGAGGTTCTCGCGCACACTCATGTTCGGGAAGATGCGGCGCCCTTCCGGCACATGGACGAGGCCGCGCGCGACGATCGCCGGCGGCTTGTCGCGCGCGATGTCGGCGCCGTCGAAGCTGATCGAGCCGCCGCGCGCGCGGATAACGCCGGAGAGCGTGCGGTTGAGCGTCGATTTGCCGACGCCGTTGGAGCCGAGCACGGCGACGATCTCGCCGCCGGCGACGTTGAGGCCGACGCCGCGCAGCACTTCGGTCTCCCCATAGCCGGCGCGCAGGCCCTGCACGTCGAGCAGCATGGTCATGCCTGCCCTCCGAGCTTCTTGGCGGCGCCGTGGCCGAGATAGGCCTCGATGACCGCGCGGTCGGCGGCGACCTGCGCCGGCGTGCCCTCGGCGATGATGCGGCCTTCCGCCAGCACGAAGATGTGCTCGGACAGGCTCATCACCGCCTGCATCACGTGCTCGATCATCATGATGGTGATGCCGCGGTCGCACAGGCGGCGGATCACCGGCACGATCTCGCGGATCTCGGTCGGGTTGAGGCCGGCGAGTACCTCGTCGAGCAGCAGCAGCTTCGGTTCGGTGGCGAGCGCGCGTGCGAGCTCGAGCCGCTTGCGGCCGGCCACCGTGAGCGTGTCGGCCGGCCGGTCGAGCATGCCGGCCAGGCCGACCTCGCGGCCGACGACATCGGCGGCGGCGAGCGCATCGGCGCGGCGGCGATGGCGCAGATGCGCGCCGACCACGATGTTCTCGCGCACCGACAGACCGGCGAAGGGCTGCACGATCTGGAACGTGCGGGCGATGCCGCGGCGGGCCCGCTCGTGCGTCGGCAGGCCGGTGATCGGGTCGCCGGCGTAGCGGATCGCGCCTTCGTTCGGCGCGAGGAAGCCGGAGATCAAGGCGAACAGCGTCGTCTTGCCGGCGCCGTTCGGACCGATCAGGCCGGTGATGCGGCCGGTGTCGGCCGCGAGCGTCACGTTGCTGACCGCGAGCAGCCCGCCGAAGCGGCGCGTCACGCCCTCGACCGCGAGCAGCGGCTCAGCCATGAGCCACCTCCCGCCGGCCGCCCGGCAGATAGCGGCGCAGGCCGGAGAAGACGCCGACGAGGCCGCGCGGCGCGAAGGCGATGACCAGCACCAGCACGCAGCCGTAGACGATGAGATTGAGACCCGGCGCGTCGCCGGCGATATAGGTCGCGCCCTCGCCCAGCGCCTTGACCGCCAGCGCGCCGACCAGCGGCCCGAACACGGTGCCGGCGCCGCCGATGATCGGCGTCAGCAGCGCCTCGATCGACATGCGCGTGCCGTAGGCGATGCCGGAATCGACGAACAGGAAATACTGCGCGTAGAAGCAGCCGGAGGCGGCGGTGATCGCCGCCGAGATCGTCATGGCGCCGAGCTTGACCTTGAAGGTGTCGACGCCGAGCGCGCGCGCCGCATCCTCATTCTCGCGCACGGCGATGAGCCAGGCGCCGAAGCGCGAACGCTCGACCGCATGGGCGACGAGGAGCGAGACCGCCATCAGCGCCAGGATCACCCAGTAGAACACGGCGCGACTGTCGAACTGCAGCGCCGACGCCCTGAGGTCGAGCTTGATCAGGGTGCCGACGCCGGCGCCGGTGATCGGCGTCACGCTGGCGACGATGCGCAGCACCTCGGCGAAGGCGAGCGTCACCAGCGCGAAATAGGAGCCGCGCAAACCGGCGCGGAACGTCAGCGCGCCGATGACGGCGCCGACCAAGGCGCCGGCGGCGATGCCGGCGGCAAAGCCCGGCCAGGCATTGACGCCATAGCGCACCTGCAGGATCGCAGTGACGTAGGCCCCGGTGCCGAAGAAGGCGGCGTGACCGAAGGAGTATTGCCCGCCATAGCCGCCGAGAATGTTCCAGCCCTGCCCGGCGAGCGCGATGAGCAGCGTCACGACGAGGAAGTTGAGCGCCGTGTTGGACTGCACGACGAGCGGCACCGCGGCGAGCACGGCGACGACGAGGAAGATCGGCGTCAGGCCTTTCATGCCTTGGCTCCGAAAAGGCCGGTCGGCCGCACGAGGAGGACAGCGATGAAGATGAGGAAGATGCCGATCTGACCGAGCGACTCGCCGAGGAACAGGCCGGACAGGCTCTCGACCACGCCGACGACGAGGCCGCCGATCAGAGCGCCGGGCACCGAGCCCATGCCGCCGAGCACGACGATGGTGAAGGCGACGAGCACGAAGGCGTTGCCGACGGTCGGGTTGACGTAGAAGGTCGGCATCAACAGGCAGGCGGCGATGGCGACGCAGGCGGTGCCGAGACCGAAGGTCATGGCGTAGATGTGCGCGACGTCGATGCCGGAGAGTTGCGCGCCGAGCCGTTCCTTGGCGACGGCGCGGATCGCCTTTCCGGTGTCGGTCAGGTTCATGATCGCCCACAGCGCGAGCGCCACCACGAACACGGCGGCGAAGCCCACGAGCCGCGGGATGGCCAGGAAGGTGAAGCCGACATTGATGGTCTCGAAGGCGTAAGGCAGGTCGATGGTGCGCGTGTCGGCGCGAAAGGCGTAGAGCAGCGCATTCTCGATGACGACGGCGAGGCCGAGCGTCACCAGCAGCATGTTGCGGTCGTCGCCGTGCGAGGCCGGACCGATGATGAAGCGCTGCAGGCCGTAGCCGAGCGCGAAGAACAGCGGCGCGATCAGGAAGGCCGCGACGTAAGGATCGAGGCCGAGCAGCCGGAAGGCGAAGAACGCGGCGAACATCGCCGCGCTGAGCAGCGCACCGTGCGCGAAATTGATGATGTGCAGGACGCCATAGATGAGCGTCAGCCCCAGCGCGACGAGCGCATAGACCGCTCCGGTCATCAGACCGTTGAGGACGGCGGGGATGAGGATGACGGATGAGAACAAGGGGTACGCTCGATGTGACCGCGACGCGGACGGCGCGACCGGCGCCGCCCGCGTCAGGTTCGGGTTTCGATCCGGCGTCAGGCCGGCATCGGGAAGACCGGCTTCGCCTCGGCGAACTTCTCCGGCAGGATGACCTTGATGTCGTTGTCGAGCACCTGCGTGTTCGCCGGCGCCGCGCCCTCGTTCTGGCCGTTGACGAACTTCGTCGGGCCGTAGGGCATCACGTGGCCGGAGAAGGTCGACGACGCGAGCGCCTCGATGAGCTTGGCGCGGTCGGCCGCGCCGGCGCGCGCCAGCGCGTCGGCGGTGAGCAGGACGCACGAGTAGTTGAGATAGACCTCGTAGGTGAAGAACTGGCCCTTGGCCTCGACGGTCTTCTTCAGCGCGACCGCCTTCGGGTTCTTCGGGTCGAACCAGTGATTGCAGTCCATGATGTATTTGGCGGCCTCGGGGAATTCCTTGACGAACTTGTAGGACGAGGCGGCGCCGCCGAGCACCGAGTAGATGCCCTTCGGCTTGACGTGCTGCTGCTGCATGGTGCGGGCGAGCAGGACGTACTCGTTGTAGTAGTTGGCCGGGATCACGAGGTCCGGGTTCTGCGCCTTGATCTTGAGCACGACGTTGTTGAAGTCGCGCGTCGGGGTCGGGTGCGGAATGGTCTCGAGGATCTGGAAGCCGTGCGTCGGCAGCTCGGTGTTGAGGAGCTTGGCGAGGCCCGAGCCGAACAGTGAATCCTCGTGCACGATCATCACGGTCTTCGCCGGCTTGCCGGCGGCGTTGTTGATCGCGGCGAGGTTGGCGATCGCCGTCTTGGAGATGGCGCCGAAGCCGGGGCCGAAGCGGAACGTGTTCTTGAGTCCGCGCTGGACGATCGCGTCGGCGACGCCGACGTCGACGACGTAAGGCAGGTTGTAGCGCGCGGTCGCCTGGCTGAGCGCGAGACAGATGGCGCTGGCATAGCCGCCGACGATGCCGACGACGCCGGCCGCGTTCATCTTCTCGACCTCTGCGGTGCCGCCTTCCGGCGTCGACTGCGCGTCGCCGAGCACGGCGTCGATCTTGCCGAGGCCCTTGATGCCGCCGGCGGCGTTGATCTCGTCGACCGCCAGCATGGCGCCGAGACGGCCCTGCGTGCCGGAATAGGACAGCGCGCCCGAGACCGGATGCAGGATGCCGAGCTTCACGCCGGCCCCCTGCGCGCGCAGCACGCCTGGCATGGCGATCGTGCCGGCGGCGGCGGCGGTGGTCGCCAGGAACTGGCGGCGGCTGAACGGTAGCTTCTGGTTCGACATGATCGTTTCCTCCCGTGTGATGCAATGTTTGTGGTTGATCGTGAAAGGCTAGTTCGAAAGCTTGCCGTTACGCCGGCGCGGCGTGCGCACGACCGGCGCCCACTCCTTGGCCTCGGCCGTGCCCGAGCGCACGAGGTCGAATTCGAGCGCGTAGCGGTCGGGCCGATAGAGTGCGTGCAGATGCTCGACGCCGCGTCCGTCCTGATCGAACACGACGCGGACGAGCTCGATCAGCGGCGAACCGGCGCGCACGTCCAGGGCATCGGCGACCTCGGGGGACGCGAGCGACGCGCTGATGCGCTGGCGCGCGCGGTCGGCCTTGACGCCGGCGCGCTCGAGCAGTTCGAGCAGCGGCCGCGAGCCCAGTTCCTGCTTGGTGAAGGTCACCGACACGCTCTCAGGCACATGCGTGGTCAGATAGGAGAACGGCACGCCGTCGACCGCGCGCACGCGCACCGAACGCTGCAGAAGCTGGTCGTCCGCGATGCCGAGCGCGCGCGCGACCGTGCCGTCGGCCGGCACGTAATCGAACGCGACGAGCTTGACCGCCGTGCGGCGGCCCATGTCGGCAAGATTGGCGAGCACGCCGGTCATGTCGGCGGTCATCGGCGCCGGCGGCCGGTAGATGACGCGCGTGCCGGCGCTGCGGCGGCGCTCGATCAGGCGCTCGCGGGCGAGTTCGCCGAGCGCGCGCCGCACCGTGACCCGCGACACGCCGTGCGTTTCGGCGAGCTCGTTCTCGGTCGGCAGGCGCGTGCCGAAAGCTGCGGCGCCGCTCAAGATGCGGTCACGCAGGACGAGATAGACCTGCTTCGCCTTCGCCTCGCCGAGCCAGTCGCGCACCGCCCGCTCCGCCCCTTCCCGTCGCGCCGGCCGGCGCTTTACTTGGTATCTTTTAGCATACATTATTGCGAACCCCCGGCAAGTCCAGCGACCGGAGGATAAAAACGGGATGACGCATGGCCGCACCTTTGACCCTGTTCGATAAGCTCTGGGCCGCGCATGAGATCGCCCGGCGTGAGGACGGCGCCGCGCTGCTGTGGGTCGACCGGCACTATGTGCACGAGGGCTCGTTCCACGCCTTCAGCCAAATGAAGGCGCGCGGCCGCAACGCGGCCGAGCCCGGCCTCACCTTCGGCGTCGCCGACCATTACGTGCCGACGCGCGGCCGCGGCCGGCCCATCGCCAATCCCGAGATCGCGGCGATGGTGCGCAATCTCGAGACGAACACCGCCGGGAACGGCATCAAGCTGTTCGGCCTTGACGATCCGCGGCAGGGCATCGTGCACGTGCTCGGCCCCGAGCAGGGCCTGACTTTGCCCGGGCTGCTGATCGTCTGCGGCGACAGCCACACGTCGACGCACGGCGCCTTCGGCGCCTACGCCTTCGGCATCGGCGCCTCCGAGGTCGCGCATGTGCTGATGACGCAGACGATCTGGCAGAAGAAGCCGAAGCGCATGCGCATCAATGTCGAAGGCGCGACCGCCACCGGCATCTCCGGCAAGGACATCGCGCTCGCGATCATCGCCCGGGTGCATGCCGACGGCGCGCAGGGCCATGCGGTCGAATACGCGGGCAGCGCCATCCGCGCGCTGTCGATGGAAGGCCGCCTGACGCTGTGCAACATGTCGATCGAGGCCGGCGGCCGCTGCGGCATGGTTGCGCCCGACGCCACCACCTTCGCCTATCTCGAGGGCCGGCCGTTCGCGCCGCAGGGCGACGCCTTCGACCGCGCGGTCGAGGACTGGTCGAGGCTTGCGAGCGACACGGACGCCGAATTCGACCGCGAGGTGACGCTCGACGCCGCCGCCATCGCGCCGATCGTCACCTGGGGCACGACGCCGGACGACGCGCTGCCGATCGACGCGAGCGTGCCCGATCCCGCGCGCGAGAGCGACCCGGCGCGCGCGCAATACATTCGCGAGGCGCTCGATTACATGGGCGTGCGGCCCGGGCAGAAACTGACCGACATCGCCATCGACCGCATCTTCATCGGCTCCTGCACCAATTCGCGCATCGAGGACCTGCGCGCCGCCGCCGCCGTGCTCGCCGGCCGCAAGGCCAGGGTGCCCGGCCTCGTCTCGCCCGGCTCCTCGCTGGTCAAGGCGCAGGCCGAGGAGGAAGGCCTCGACACGATCTTCCGCGACGCCGGCCTCGAATGGGCCGACTCCGGCTGCTCGATGTGCGTCGGCATCAACGGCGATCTGGTGCCGCCGGGCGAACGCTGCGCCTCGACGACCAACCGCAATTTCCGCGGCCGGCAGGGACCGGGCGCGCGCACGCATCTGATGTCGCCGGCCATGGTCGCGGCCGCGGCCGTGACCGGACGCCTCACCGACGTCCGGCCGCTGCTCGCAGGACGCAAACCATAAGAATCGCCATGCGGAGAGACGCACGATGACGAGATTTGCCGTTCTGGCCGCGAGCGCACTGGCGCTCGCCTGCGCGCAGTCGATTTCGCTGCCGGCGCGCGCCGACGATTATCCGTCGCGAACGATCAGGCTTCTGGTCGGCGCGCCGCCCGGCGGCACCACCGACACCATCGCCCGCTCGATCGCCGGGCCGATGGCGGCGGCGCTGAAGCAGAGCGTGGTGGTTGAGAACAAGCCCGGCGCCGGCGGCAACATCGCCGCCGACATCGTCGCGAAGTCCGCGCCGGACGGTTACACGCTGCTCGTCAGCTTCAGCAGCCACACCATCAACGCCTCGCTCTACCCACACTTGCCTTACGATCCGGCCGCCGATTTCACCGCCATCACCAAGGTCGCCACCGTGCCGAGCCTGCTGGTCGGCAATCCGAAGCTGCCGGCGAAGGACCTTACGGCACTGATCGCGCTGGCCAAGGCGCAGCCCGACAAATTGACCATCGGCATCGGCGGCATCGGCTCGTCGCTGCACCTGGCCGGCGAGAAGCTCAAGCTCATGACCGGCATGCGCCTGCTCAACGTGCCCTACAAAGGCACGGCGCCGGCGCTCAACGATCTCCTCGGCGGCCAGATCGATCTGATGTTCATCAGCCTCGTCACCGGCGCGCAGCAGGTGCACGCCGGCAATCTGCGCGCCTATGGCGTGACCAGCCCCGAGCGGCAGGCGGCCTTCCCCGACGTGCCGGCCATCGCCGAATCCGTGCCCGGTTTCGAATCGAACGCATGGTTCGGCGTGTTCGGCCCGGCGAAGCTGCCGCCCGAGATCACCAAAAAGCTCAACGCCGTCATCGTCGCCGGACTCGCCGATCCGGACATGCAGAAGCGCCTGAAGACGGAAGGCGCGACGCCGGTCGGCGACTCGCCCGAGGACTTCGCCGCCTTCGTGCGCGAGGACATCAAGCGCTGGGCGCCGATCGTGAAAGCCTCCGGCGCCACGCCGAACTGACACGGGCACGCTTCATGGAAAAATTCGTCCGCCTCACCGCCACGGCCTGTCCGCTGATGGTGCCCAACCTCAACACCGACCAGATCCTGCCTGCGCGCTATCTCAAATGGCCGCGCTCGAAAGGACTCGGCTCGGTGCTGTTCCACGACCTGCGCTTCGATACCGACGGCAAGGAGCAGCCCGACTTCCCGCTCAACCGGCCCGCCTGTCGCGGTGCCCGGATATTGCTCGCCGGCCGCAATTTCGGCGGCGGCTCCTCGCGTGAGGCCGCGGTCTATGCGGTCTACGATTCCGGCATCCGCTGCGTCGTGGCGCCGTCGTTCGGCGACATATTCGCGCAGAATGCGGTCAAGAACGGCCTTCTCGCCGCCGTCGTGCCGGAAGAGGAGATCGCGCCCTTCGCCGCGGCGATCACCGCCGATCCGGCGCGGACGATCACGGTCGATCTCGAGCGGCAGACGCTCGTGAGCGGCGATCTGCACTGCACATTCGCAATCGAGCCGGTCAGCCGCAACCAGTTGCTCAACGGGTGGGACGACATCGACCTCACCGAAAGCCGCCGCGCCGAAATCACCGCCTTCCGGTCGAAGGACAAGACCCTCCGGCCCTGGGCGACACCGCCGGCGCGATGAGCGCCGGCGCATGCGGGTTGCAAGACGATGCGTGGGTAGGCAAAGTTCGCATCGTCTCGCCGCGTTGGCGGGTCAGGCATAGTGCTTGCATCGTCGATGGCTGCCGCGTTCTGCGGCGCAAAGGACCGGCAGAGCGCGCATGACGTGGTCGATCATCGCCCGCGACCAGGCTACCGGCAGCTTCGGCATCGCCGTCGCCACGCGATTCTTTGCCGTCGGCGCGCGCGTGCCCTTCATCGCCGCCGGGATCGGCGCGGTCGCGACGCAGGCGCTGGTCAATCCCTTCTACGGCACCGACGGTCTCGCGCTGCTGCGTGAGGGCAAATCGGCGGCGGACGTCGTCGCCGCCGTCACCGCGGCCGATACCGGGCGCGAACACCGTCAGGTGCATGTCATGGACGCGGCGGGTCGCATTGCCGCGCATACCGGCAGCGCCTGCATCGACTGGCACGGTCATCTTGCCGGCGACGGCTTCTCGATCGCCGGCAACATGCTAGCCGGGCCGCAGGTTCTCGATGAAACCGCGGCTTCCTATCGCGCCAATCTGGCCGCGCCGTTTGCGCAGCGGCTGATCGGCGCCCTGCGCGCCGGCGAAGCCGCCGGCGGCGACAAGCGCGGCAAGCAGTCGGCGGCGCTCATCATCTACGGCGAGGAAAACTGGTCCGACCTCGACCTTCGTGTCGACGACCATCCCGATCCGCTCGCAGAGCTCGGCCGGCTCGAGCGCCTGAGCCGCACGCACTGGGCCGTCTTCCGCCGCTTCTTGCCGTCGCGGCGCAACCGCGCCGGCGTCACCGACCGCAGCATCATCGAGGCCGCAGTCGCCGAAGCGCAGCAGGCGAAAGGCGAAATGTGAGCGCGCTGATCGACATTGCCGATCTCAAGGTCGTGTTCCACGGCGATCGTGGCCGCACCATGCACGCGGTCGACACCGTGAATTTCGATCTCGCCCGCGGCGCCACCCTCGGCCTCGTCGGCGAATCCGGCTGCGGCAAGAGCGTGACCGCGCTCGCGATCATGGGGCTTTTGCCGAAAGGCGCGGCCGAGGTCGCCGGCCATGTGCGCTTCGACGGCGCCGACCTGCTCGCGCTTTCCGACGCGCAATTGCGCGACCTGCGCGGCGACCGGCTGGCGATGATCTTCCAGGAGCCGATGACCTCGCTCAATCCCGCCTACACGGTCGGCGAGCAGATCATCGAAGTGCTGATGCGCCATCGCGGCCTCAAGCACGAAGAGGCTCGGCAGAAGACCATCGAACTGCTGCACGACGTGCGCATCCCCTCGCCCGAGCAGCGCGTCGACGACTATCCGCACAAGCTCTCCGGCGGCATGCGCCAGCGCGTGATGATCGCGATGGCGCTCGCCTGCGACCCGCAGCTCCTGATCGCCGACGAGCCGACCACCGCCCTCGACGTCACCATCCAGGCGCAGGTGCTCGAACTGATGCGGACGCTGAAGGAGAAGTCCGGCGCCGCCATCATCCTCATCTCGCACGATCTCGGCGTCGTCGCCGAGGTCTGCGACGAGGTCGCGGTGATGTATGCCGGCGAGATCGTCGAGCGCGCGCCGGTCGACGAATTGTTCGACAATCCGCAGCATCCCTACACGATCGGCCTGCTCGCCTCGATCCCGCGGCTCGACCGCCGCGTCGCCAAGCTCGCCACCATCGAAGGCTCGCTGCCGGACATGTCGGAGCTGCCGCACGGCTGCCGTTTCGCGCCGCGCTGCCCCTTCGCCATCGAAGCCTGCACCGCGGCGGCGCCGCCCATCGTCACGGTGGGCGAGGCCCATTGGGCGCGCTGCCTGCGCGCGCCGCTCGATGGAGACGTGTCATGAGCGCGCCTCTGCTCGAGGTCGAGGGGCTCGTACGCCATTTCGTGGCGCGCCGGTCCGCGCTCGGCCGCACGCTCGCCACCGTCAAGGCGGTGGACGGCGTCGACCTGACGCTGGAGGCCGGCCAGACGCTGGCCCTGGTCGGCGAATCCGGCTGCGGCAAATCGACGATGGGCCGGCTGATGCTGCGGCTGATCGAGCCGACCGCCGGCGCGATCCGCTTCGGCGGCCGCGACATCCTCTCCTTCGACGACAAGGCGCTGCGCGCCTTCCGCCGCGAGGCGCAGATCGTGTTCCAGGACCCTTACGCCTCGCTCAATCCGCGCATGACCGTGGGGCAGGTGTTGGGCGAGCCGCTGGCGCTGCACGGCATCGTCCCGCCCGGCCGGCGCCGCGAGCGTGTCTACGAGATCCTCAACCTCGTCGGCCTCGATCCGCGCTTTGCCCGCCGCTACCCGCACGAATTCTCCGGCGGTCAGCGCCAGCGCATCGCCATCGCGCGCGCGCTCGCGGTCGAGCCGAAGCTCATCGTCTGCGACGAGCCGGTATCGGCGCTCGACGTGTCGGTGCGCTCGCAGATCCTCAATTTGTTGGGAGACCTGCAGCGCCGGCTGTCGCTGACCTATGTCTTCATCTCGCACGACCTGTCGGTGGTGAAGCACATCGCCAACCGTGTCGCTGTCATGTATCTCGGCCGCATCGTCGAGACGGCGCCGGCCGAGGAGCTGTTCGCCAATCCGCGCCATCCCTATACGCGCGCGCTGCTCTCGGCCATTCCGCTGCCGCAGCCGCGCGCCCGCCGCGAACGGCAATTGCTCGAAGGCGACGTGCCGAGCCCGATCGCGCCGCCGGCCGGCTGTCATCTCCACCCGCGCTGCGCCTATGCGATCGAACGCTGCCGCCGCGAACGGCCGGAGCTCGGGAGCGGAACCGCGCATGCGACCGCCTGCCATCGCTGGCGCGAACTGCCGCCGGCCGCCGCCGCGGCGATGGCCGAAGCGCCGGCACCGCGGCTCGAGCGACTGATGGCGAAATTTGCGCGCGGGACCGATATTCCGCGGCCCACCGTTGTTGATACACTTGGAGTGAAATGAGCGGCCATCGCACCGGCCGCGGATCGCGAAAAAAGGAAGAAGGGGGAAGACCATGAGGATGAGACGCGTACTGGCGGCAGCCGCCGCTGTGATGACGATCGCCTGTGGCGTGGCGCAAGCGGAAACCACCTTGCGCATCGGCCTCGCCGAAGACCCGGACGTGCTCGACCCGACGCTCGCCCGCACCTATGTCGGCCGCATCGTGTTCGCTTCGTTCTGCGACAAGCTGTTCGACATCGACGAGCGCCTCAACGTCGTGCCGCAGCTCGCCCTCTCCTACAAGACGTCGGAAGACGGCAAGACCGTCACCATCAAGCTGCGCCCGAACGTCAAATTCCATGACGGCGAGGCGTTCGACGCCGCGGCGGCGAAGTATTCGCTCGACCGTCACCGCACCATGACCGGCTCGTTCCGCAAGCCGGAGCTCGCCGCCGTCGATCACGTCGACGTCGTCGATCCGCTCACCATCAACATCGTGCTCAAGCAGCCGTTCGCGCCGCTCATCGCGCAGCTCACCGACCGCGCCGGCATGATGGTCGCGCCGGAGGCGGCCAAGGCCGCCGGCGACAAGTTCGGACTGCATCCGGTCTGCGCCGGGCCGTACAAGTTCGTCGAACGCGTGCAGCAGGACCGCATCGTGTTCGAGAAATTCCAGGACTACTGGAACAAGGACAACGTCCACATCGACAAGGTCGTGTTTCTGCCGATCGTCGACGCCACCGTGCGCCTCGCCAACCTGAAGTCCGGCGGGCTCGACCTGATCGAGCGCGTTCTGGCGACCGACATCAAGGCGGTGCGCGCCGACAAGAACCTCGTCCTGTCGACCGCGCTCGAGCTCGGCTATCAGGGCATGGACATCAACGTCGCCAAGGGCGAGGCGGCCAAAGGCCCGCTCGGGCAATCGGCCAAGGTGCGCAAGGCGCTCGAACTCTCCATCGACCGCGACGCACTCAACCAGGTCGTCTTCAACGGTGAATTCGTGCCCGGCAACCAGTGGGTCAGCCCGGAGAACCCCTACTTCCAGCAGTCGTTCCCGGTGCCGAAGCGCGACGTCGCCAAGGCCAAGGCGCTGATGAAGGAGGCGGGCGTCACCAAGCCGTTCGACGTCGACTTCATGGTGCCGAAGGGAGCGGAGACGCAGGCGGTCGCCGAGGTGATCCAGGCGATGGCCTCCGAGATCGGCATCAACATGAAGATCCGCGTGACCGAGTTCGCCACCTCGCTCAAGCAGGCCGAAGAGGGCAACTACCAGGCCTTCCTGCTCGCCTGGAGCGGCCGCACCGATCCCGACGGCAACACCTATATCTTCCATAAGTGCAACGCGCCGCAGGACTATCCGGGCTACTGCAACCCGGAGGTCGACAAGCTGCTCGACGAGGCACGCGTGCCGAGCGACATGAAGGCGCGCAAGGCGATCTACGAGAAGATCACCAAGATCATCCTCACCGATGTGCCGAAGATCTATCTCTACCACCGGCGCATTCTGATCGCGCACACCGCCAAGCTCGAGGGCTACAAGCAGATGCCCGACGGCCTGGTGCGCGTCGTGGGGTTGCGCTTCAAGTAGGCGTCACGCGGGGAGCCGCCGGCGGGGGATCGAGGCCATGCTGAACTTCATCGCCCGGCGGCTCCTACAGCTCATACCGACGCTGTTCTTCGTGTCGGTCCTGATCTTCAGCCTGCAGCAATTACTGCCGGGCGACCCGGCGACCATCATGGCCGGCGAGGAGCGCGATCCGCAGGTGATCGCGCAGATCCGCGCGCAGTACCGGCTCGATCAGCCGATCCCGGTGCAATACGTCTACTGGGTCAAGGGCGTGCTGTCCGGCGACCTCGGCGAGTCGATGCGTATCCATGTGCCGGTGCGCGATCTCGTCCTGCAGAAGCTGCCGGTCACCATGCAGCTCGCCGGCATGGCGATCGTCATCGCGCTCGTCATCGGCGTCGGCGCCGGCATCGTCTCGGCGGTGAAGAAGGACAGCATCTGGGATTACGCCGCCAACGCCCTCGCGCTATGGGGCATCTCGACGCCGAACTTCTGGCTCGGCATCATGCTCATCTTCCTGTTCTCGGTGAAGCTCGAATGGCTGCCGGCCTCCGGTTACGTGCCGCTCACCGAGGACTGGAAGGCGAGCCTCGCCGCGACCATCATGCCGGCCTTTGTGCTCGGCAACTCGATCGCGGCGGTGCTGATGCGCCATACGCGTAGCGCCATGCTGCAGGTGCTCGAAAGCGACTATGTGCGCACCGCGCGCGCCAAGGGGCTGAGCGAGCGCACCGTCATCTTCAAGCATGCGATGCGCAACGCGCTGACGCCGGTCATCACTCTGGGTGCGCTCGAGCTCGGCACACTGCTCTCCGGCGCGGTGCTGACCGAGCAGATCTTCACCATCCCCGGCTTCGGCAAGCTGATCGTCGATTCGGTGTTCAACCGCGACTACGCGGTGGTGCAAGGTGTGGTGCTGGTCACGGCGACGATGTACATCACGCTCAATCTTCTTGCCGACGTCGCCTACGTCCTGGTCAATCCGCGGCTGCGCGGTTCGTGAACATGGTCGACACGACCCTCAACGTCCCCGGCATCAAGCGCGCCGAAAGCATCGAGACGCCGGCACGGCGCGCGCTGCGCCGCCTCGTCCGCCGCAAGGGCGCCCTGCTCGGTCTTGCCATCATCGTGCTGTTCGTCGCGCTGGCGATCTTCGCGCCGCTGGTCACGCCCTTCGACCCGACGGCGCAGAGCTGGACCGCGGTGCGCAAGGCGCCGTCCCTGGCGCACTGGTTCGGCACCGACGATCTCGGCCGCGACGTGCTCACGCGCGTCATCTTCGGCACCCGCGCCTCGCTCGCCGCCGGCGTCGTCTCGGTCGGCATCGCGATGGCCGTCGGCGTGCCGCTCGGGCTCGCCTCCGGCTATCTCGGCGGCTGGTTCGACGTCCTCATCGGCCGCATCACCGACGCCATGCTCGCCTGCCCCTATCTGATCCTCGCCATCGCGCTCGCCGCCTTCCTCGGTCCGAGCCTCGGCAATGCGATGATCGCCATCGGCGTCGCCACGACGCCGATCTACGTCCGGCTGACGCGCGGCCAGGTACTGTCGGTGAAGGTCGAGGACTATGTCGAGGCGGCGCGCGCCGTCGGCAATCCGCGCTGGCGCATCGCCATCGTGCACATCCTGCCCAACATCCTGCCGTCGCTCCTGGTGCAGGCGACGCTGTCGATCGCGGCGGCGATCATCGCCGAGGCCTCGCTCTCCTTCCTCGGTCTCGGCCAGCAGCCGCCGGCGCCGTCCTGGGGCAGCATGCTCAATTCGGCGCAACGCTTCCTGATCAACGCGCCGTGGATGGCGATCTGGCCGGGGCTGGCGATCTTCCTCACCGTGCTGTCGTTCAACCTGCTCGGCGACGGGCTGCGCGACGCGCTCGATCCGCGGCAGCGCTCCTGAGCCGCAAGGGCCGGCGGTGCACTGCGCCGTAGTTTCACAGCGGCCGGCAGCCCAATAGCGGCTTGCGGGCGCATGATGGGATCGTTGTATTCTTGCGGAGCCGGCCCCGTGCGAGCTCCGCACCGGGCCGCCGGACATGCAGCAGACAGGACCGACACAAATGCCGACCATCGCGATCGAAGAGCATTTCGTCACTCCCGCTTTCGTTGCGGGGCCCGGCAAGGGCTTCCTCGATCGCTTCCGCAAGTCCGGCCCGCGCGGCGCCCTTATCGCCGAGCGCCTCTCCGACCTCGGCAACAAGCGCATCGCCGAGATGGACGCAGCCGGCATCGACATGCAGGTGCTCTCGCTCAACTCGCCGGGCGTCGAGCAGGCGGAGCCGGCGGAGGCGATTGCCTGCGCCCGCGACGCCAACGACTTCCTCGCCGAAGCGATCGGGCGCCACCCGACCCGCTTTGCCGGCTTTGCCGCGCTGCCGATCCAGGCGCCGGCGGAGGCGGCGGCGGAACTCGAACGCTGCGTGCGCACGCTGGGCTTCAAGGGTGCGAACATCAACGGCCACACGCGCGGCCGCTATCTCGACGAGGCGGCCTTTGCGCCGATCCTCGCGCGCGCCGAAGCCCTCGACGTGCCGCTCTATCTGCATCCCACGGTGCCGCACAAGCCGGTCGCCGACGCGCTTTATGGCGGGCTGCCGCCGGTCTCGAGCGCGACGCTGGCGGCCTCCGCCTTCGGCTGGCACATCGAGACGGCGATCCACCTTCTGCGACTCATCCTCGCCGGCGTGTTCGACCGCCATCCGAAGCTGCAGGTGGTGATCGGCCACATGGGCGAATCCCTGCCCTTCATGCTGCCGCGGCTGAACCGCACGCTGCCGACGCAACTGACCGCGCTTGCGCGGCCCGTTGCCGACTATCTGCGCCAGAACGTGCATTACACCTTCGGCGGCTTCAATTTCACGCCGACATTCCTCAATCTGCTGCTCGAGGTGGGCGTCGACCGCATCATGTTCTCGGCCGACTACCCCTACGGCGAGATGGAAGAGGCCAAATCGTTCCTGCGGCACATCCCCGTGAGCGAGACCGACCGCGAGCGCATCGCGCACGGCAATGCCAAGCGGCTGCTGAGGCTTTGATGTCGGGGCAGCCCCGACCGCGGACGGACGTCAGCCGCGCGTCACGTAAGTGAACGCGGCCTTCAGGCACACGGCGCCGGGATCGCTGGCGCGGGCGAGCGCACCGACGAGGCTCACCCAGTCCTCGTCGCTCGCCTCGGCGGCAAAGCGGCGCACGGCGCCTTGCGCGAATTCGCCGAGGCTCTCCCCCTCGGCCTCGGCGCGCGCGCGCATGCGCGCCAGCAGATTGAGATCGCCGATCGCGAGCACCGTCTCCTCGGCGAAGGACGGCGTCTCGAACCGGGCGAGAAGATCGCCAAGCAGCATCGTCCTCTCCGTCAGTTGACGCGGTGCACCTCGGCACCGTCGAGCGCGATGCCCTCGATCGCCGCCGCGGAAGCGAGCCGCGCGATATATTGCGCATGCGCACGGCGGCGCACGCTCTCGGACAGGTAGTCGGCGATACGTTGCGCGACCAGTTCATAGGGCATCGTCCGCCCCTCGTGCTTGCGCTCGAGGCGGATGACGTGGAAACCGTAGCGGGTCGCG
>Ga0182749_1000799_pt1 | contig 26780 bp, 25 predicted proteins | sample eDN3rd37CKraftMG_FD_128875 | JGI IMG/M metagenome (GOLD analysis project Ga0182749, IMG submission 128875) | Enriched Miracle-Growth compost microbial communities from Emeryville, California, USA - eDNA 3rd pass 37_C Kraft MG (version 2) (version 2) ...
AGCGAGCGGAGACGGATCGAGCGAGCGAAGCGAGTCGAGATCTGGGGTTGTGGCCCTAGGTCTCGACTTCGCCGCTGCGCGCCTCCGGTCGACGAGCGGGGGTTGCGGCTCGTCGACCGAGCGAAGCGAGCGGAGACGGATCGAGCGAGCGCAGCGAGTCGAGATCGAGGGTTTCGGCCTGAGGTCTCGGCTCCGCGCCTGCGGCGCTGCGCTCGACCCGTCTCCGCTGCGGCGCTGCGCGCCTCCGGTCGACGAGCGGGGGTTGCGGCTCGTCGACCGAGCGGAGCGAGCGGAGACGGATCGAGCGAGCGCAGCGAGTCGAGATCGAGGGTTTCGGCCTGAGGTCTCGGCTTCGCCGCTGCGCGGCTTCGCTCGACCCGTCTCCGCTCCGGCGCTGCGCGCCTCCCGTCGACGAGCGGGGGTTGCGGCTCGTCGACCGAGCGAAGCGAGCGGAGACGGATCGAGCGAGCGCAGCGAGTCGAGATCAAGGGGTGAAGCCGATGTTCTCCGCGTCGACGAGCGGGGGTTACCGGGGGCGACGCCTGTGGAAGTGCTTTCGCCGCGGGGGTTTCTCTACATAGAGTAGAAGTCATGGAGATCCTGCGGAATGTCGTCCTGCTCGTCCACCTGACGGGCTTCGCGATCCTGTTCGGTGCCTGGGTCGTCGAAGCCGTGGCGAAGCGCTACCAGGCCACGCGCCTCATGGACGTCGGCCTCCTCATCGCGGGTGTCGCCGGGCTGGCGCTCGCGGCGCCGTGGGGGCTGGACCACGAGCTCAACTACGTGAAGATCGGCGTCAAGCTCGTCGTGCTCATCGTGATCGGCGGCCTCATCGGCGCCAGCACGAGCCGGGCGCGCAAGGGCACACCCATGCCGGCCGGGGTGTTCTGGCTGATCGGCGCCCTCACGCTGCTGAACGCGGCGCTCGCGCTCCTCTGGCGCTGAGCGGCCACGCCCGACCCGGGACGGACGAGCACAACGCACGACGCGAACGCCCCCGCTGATCAGAATGGTCAGCGGGGGCGTTCGCGTGCCCGGCCGACACCGCCCCCGCGCGGAGGCACCGCTCCCCCTGGTGCGCAGAATGCTCATTCCGCGGGATAGAATGTCCCTTTGTGCCCCGGTCACGACTCCGCGGGCACGCGACCGGACGCACCACCGCCGCATCACCCCGCGGCGAGGCACCGGCCGGCACACCGAACAAGAGGCGTGCACACCCCGCGCTCCGCGCGATCCTCCGCTTCTTCCAGAAGGCAGACATGACGTCCACAGCAACAACCGGTGCCCAGCCCGCCAACTCGCGCGGCCGCGTGATCACGGCGAGCCTCATCGGCACCACGATCGAGTTCTACGACTTCTACGCATACGCGACGGCCGCGGTGCTCGTGTTCCCGATCCTCTTCTTCCCCAGCGGCAACCAGACCACGGCCCTGCTGCTGTCGTTCGCGACGTTCGGCGCCGCGATGATCGCCCGCCCGGTCGGCGCGATCGTGTTCGGCCACTTCGGCGACCGGATCGGCCGCAAGGGCACGCTCGTCGCCTCGCTGCTCACGATGGGCATCGCCACGTTCCTCATCGGCTGCCTGCCGACCCACAACGAGATCGGCGTGTGGGCCGCCGTCCTGCTGCTCATCTGCCGCCTCGCGCAGGGCTTCGCGCTCGGCGGCGAGTGGTCGGGCGCCGCGCTCGTGGCCACGGAGAACGCCCCGAAGGGCAAGCGCGCCCTCTACGGCACGTTCCCGCAGCTGGGCGCGCCGATCGGCTTCATCATCGCCAACTCGGTGTTCCTCATCATCAACTTCTCGCTGCCCGGCGAGGGCGGCGCCGCGAGCGACGCGTTCCTCAGCTGGGGCTGGCGCATCCCGTTCCTGTTCTCGGCCGTCATGGTGATCATCGGCCTGTGGGTCCGCCTCAAGCTCGTCGAGTCGGAGGCGTTCAAGAAGGCCGAGGCCACCGGCCAGATCAAGAAGGCGCCGCTCGGTCACGTGTTCCGCGCGCACTGGTGGCAGCTGCTCCTCGGCACGTTCTTCATGCTCGCCACCTACGTGCTCTTCTACCTGATGACGAGCTTCACGCTGTCGTTCGGCACGCGCCCGGCCGACGCCCCCGTGCCGGGTCTGGGCTTCGCGTACACGGACTTCGTGCTGATGCAGATCATCGGCGTGCTGTTCTTCGGCATCTGCACGCTCGCCTCGGGTCCGCTCGCCGACGCGATCGGCCGCCGCAAGCTGCTCATCTGGGTCACGGTGTTCATCATCGCGTTCGGCGCGATCTGGATGGTGTTCCTGGCCCCTCGCGAGGCCGCCGGCTTCACGGGAGCGCTCGTGCAGGCGTTCCTCATCTTCGGCTTCCTGCTGATGGGCATGACGTTCGGGCCGATGGGCGCGCTGCTGCCCGAGCTGTTCCCGACGAACGTGCGCTACACCGGCTCGGCCGTCGCCTACAACGTCGCGTCGATTCTCGGTGCGGCACTCGCCCCGATCATCGCGGTGTGGCTGTGGGAGATCGGCGGCGGCAGCCCGTGGCTGGTCGGCATCTACCTCTCGCTGTCGGGCGTGCTCACGCTCATCGCCCTGCTCCTGGGCAAGGAGACGAAGGACGTCGACATCGACGGTGACGGCGTCACCGACGAGGGCGACGAGGGCGCGGAGTACGCGGCCAAGGAAGCGGCGATGCTCTGAGCGAGCCGCGAACGACGCAACCCCCGGCGATCTCGCCGGGGGTTGCGTCATGTCGGGATCAGATCACGGGCGTGCCGTGGGTGTGGAAGGTCTCGATCGTCTTCATGCCCCACGCCTGGCCCTTCTTGCGCTCCTCCTCGGTCCACTCGACCACCGGCTGGTCCGGGTCGAGCAGCAGGCGGGCGCCGGCGTTGGCGAACTCGATGCGGTTGCCGCCCGGCTCCCACACGTACAGGAAGAACGTCTGGTTGATCGCGTGCTTGTGCGGACCCGACTCGATGTGGATGCCGTTCTCCAGGAAGATGTCGGCGGCCTTGAGGATGTCCTCGCGGGTGTCCGGGGCGAACGCGATGTGGTGCAGACGGTTGCCGTGCTTGGTCCAGTCGTCGCTGTACACGAGGTCGTACGACTTCAGGGAGCAGTGGAACCAGCGCGCCGCGAACTTGCCGTTGTCCAGGCGGATGCGCTCGGACTCGCGCAGGCCGAGGACATCGGTCATGAACGAGCCGCACGCCTCCACGTCGGCCGCGAGCCAGTTGATGTGGTCGAGTCGGCGGGCGTTCACGCCGCGCCCGGGGAACGCCGACGCCTGGTTCTTAAGCGCGGGCTTGTCATCGGTGGCGACGTAACGCTCCGTCTCGTAGTAGATGCCCATCTCGTGGCCGTCGGGGTCCCGGAACACGTACGTCGGGCCGGTGCCGACCTCGCCGTCCTCCCAGCCGACGCCGAGCCCGGACGCCTCGATGGCCGCCACGCGCCGCTCGAGCGCCTCCGGGTTGATGGCGCGCACGTTGGTGCGCCCCACGCCGGCGGCGTCCTTCTTCGCGGTGAGCTTGATCGTGTAGAGCTCGTACTCGTCCCACGTGCGCAGGTACACCGAGTCGCCCTCCTCCGCGACCACGCGCATGGCGAGCAGGTCGCGGAAGAACCACAGGCTCTCGTCGAACGTGGGGGTGAACAGCTCGACGTTGCCGAGATGGGCGATGTCGAACGAGCTGTATGCGGTCATGCGGGTGTCCTCTCTGACGGGGCGTTCTCGAGTCGAGGGCGGGGGTACACGGTGCCCTCGAAGAGCTTGCGCGCGGTGCGCAGGGCGACGGATCGCGTGACGCGCCATCCGTCGGCGGAGCGCTCGACGGCCACGTCCACGTCGAAGTGACCGGTCGGGTGCTCCACGACGAAGGGATCGCCGGGGCGTGGGGACGCGACCACGCCCGCCCCCACGGAGTCGGGGGTCGCGACGCCGGCCGCGACCGTGAGCGCCCCCAGCACCCCGATCGACGTGTGGGTGCGGAAGCCCTTGCCGCCCTGCGGCAGGAACGTCCGCGTGCTGAGCGCGCCGCCGGCGCGGGGCTCGGCGATCGCGACGAGCTTGGGGATGGTCGCGCCGGCGACGTCGCCGAGCCCCATCCGGTCGGCCGCGGCGAGCCGCAGGCGCTCCAGCCGATCGGCGAGGGCGGCGTCCGCGTCGAGCTCGTCGGGCGAGGCGCCGGGGTCGATGCCGAGATCGGCGCCGCGGAACAGCACCGACGGCATCCCGTTGTCGACGCACGTGACCGCGATGCCGTCGATCTCGTCGCGCGCCTGCCCGGTCGGGAACAGCGCGCCGGTGGTCGATCCGGCGATGCCCTCGAAGTCCAGGGCGATCGCCCCGGCCGCGCCGGGCACGCCGTCGATCGCCAGCCGCCGGCCGTGCGCCGAATCGCCGTCGTAGTCCACGACGCCGCCCGGCGTGGCGAAGGTCGCGGTGGCGTAGCCGCCCGTGTTGAGCATGCGGATCCGCACGCTCGTGGTGCCGTCGGCGGCGGCGACGAGCCCCCGCTCGACCGCGAACGGCCCGACGCCCGCGATGATGTTGCCGCAGTTCTGGCGATCGGAGACGAACGCCTCGTCCACGCCGGTCTGCAGGAACAGGTAGTCCACGTCGGCCCCGTCGTCCGGCGAGGGGGCGACGACCGCCACCTTGGACGTGAGCGGGTGCGCCCCGCCGATGCCGTCGATCTGCCGCGCATCCGGGGATCCCATCACCCGCAGTAGCAGATCGTCGCGCGCCTCCCGCTCGGCGGGCAGGTCCGAGGCGAGGAAGTACGCGCCCTTGGACGTGCCGCCCCGCATCAGGATGCACGGGATGCCGCTCATGCCCCGGCCTCGAACTCCGCCTGGGTCACGTAGGTCACGCCCAGCTCCGCCAGCAGCGCGCGCAGGCCCTTGCGGTCCAGGCTCAGCTCGGCGCCGCTGCCGTACGCCTCGCGGTCGGCGGCCTCCTTGGCGACCCGGGCGTCCGCGGCCGCGAGCGCGGCGTCCGCCCCGGCGCGCGGCACGCAGACGACGCCGTCGTCGTCCGCGATGATCACGTCGCCGGGGCGGACGACCTGGCCGCCGATCGTGACCGGCACGTTCACCGAACCGGCCGTGGCCTTGACGGTGCCCTGCGCGTGTACACCGTTCGACCACACGGGAAAGCCCATCTCGCGCAGGTCGGCCGTGTCGCGCACCCCGGTCGTGGTGACGAGCCCGCGCACGCCGCGCGCCTTCAGCGCCGTGGCGAACAGGTCGCCGAACGCCCCGTCGGTCGACGGCGAGGTCGTCGCCACGACGAGCACGTCGCCCGCGCGGCACTGCTCGATGGCGGCGTGGATCATGAGGTTGTCGCCGGGCCACGACAGCACCGTGACCGCCGATCCGGCGATGCGGGCGCCCTGCTGGATCGGCGTGATCCCCGGGCCCACGAGGCCGACGCGTCCCATCGCCTCGTGCACCGTGGCGACGCCGTGCGCCCCGAGCGCGTCGATCGTCGACGCGTCGGCCCGCGCGATGTCGGTGACGATGACGCCGAGCGTCACGCCAGCACCGCCGTCACCTCGGGGAAGTACCGCATGTACGCCTCCCCCATCGTCTCGTGCGGCAGGCCGAGGTTCGGCCCCGCGTTGCGCTTGACCTGCACGCCGCGGCGGACCGCGAGCGCCGTGTAGTACTCCCACATGTGCTTCTGCGCGGGCAGGCACTCCATCGCCGCCCGCTTCTTCGGGAAGGCGTCGGTGATGTCCAGCAGCACGTTCGGCTTGAAGTCGCACTGCTCGGGCTGGTGCGGCTCGAAGAAGAACACGGGCGGGGCACCGATGATCTCCTCCGCGGTCGGGTACGTGCCGTCCGAGTTCGCCACGCCGATCGCCTGCGCCAGTACGCGCGCCTGCAGCGCCATGCGGGCCGCGGCGGGGTGGTCGCCGTTGTACGGATCGGCGAGCGGATGCGTCAGCACGACCGTGGGCTGCACCCGGCGGTACACGTCGACCAGGCGCGCGACCGCATCGGCGGATTCGACGAGCGGGTAGTCGCCGAGGTCGAGGAACTCGATCTCGGCCCCCAGCGCGGCGGCCGCGGCCTCCGCCTCGGATCGCCGGATCGCCTTGATCTCGTCGAGCGACTTGCCCGCCAGCCACTGGCTGGCCGATTCGCCCCGCTCCCCGTACGACAGGCAGACGACCGTGGCCTTCTCGCCGCGCATCGTCGCGGACGCGATCGCACCTCCCGCACGCCACACGAAGTCTCCCGCGTGGGCGCTCACCACGAGGAGCGCCGGGGTCGTCTCAGCCATCGAGTGTCTCCCGTTCTGCGCGACGGACGTCGGCGCGCAGGATTCAGTGAATCATCCTCTGGCGGAATGATCAAGAAATTGTCTACAATCCTGGAGACGAGAAATCCCTATGGACATCGGTATGCGGTGCCCCGCAGACTGACAGCAGGTCCCGGGACCTCTCACGACGACGACGTCCACCGGCAAAGGAGCCCCCGCATGGCGAACAATCTGCAGGAACTGCTCGACGAGAGCGGCAACACCGTCGAGCTGCTGCGCAACTCGAAACTCGGCGCGTATATCTACCCGGTCGTCCCCTCCGAGTTCTCGAACTGGCGCCGGGAGCAGAAGGCGTGGCGCCACACCGCGGTGCTCTACGACCAGACCCACCACATGGTCAACTTCTTCATCAAGGGCCCCGACGCCCTGAAGCTGCTGAGCGACACGGGCATCAACTCGTTCGCGAACTTCCCGGTCAACACGGCCAAGCAGTTCGTGCCGACCGCCTCGAACGGCGGCGTGATCGGCGACGGCATCCTCTTCCACGAGGAGCAGGACGAGTACGTCTACGTCGGCCGCGCGCCCGGGGCGAACTGGCTGCAGTTCCACGCCGAGACCGGCGGCTACGACGTCGAATGGCGCTACGACGACCGGTCCCCCTCGCGCCCGTACGGCCAGGCCGTCACCCGCGACTACTACCGCTTCCAGATCCAGGGCCCGAACGCGTGGGCGATCATCGAGAAGCTCAACGGCGGCACGCTCGAGAAGGTCAAGTTCTTCCACATGGGCCACCTCGAGATCGCCGGCAGCCAGGTCCGCACGCTGCGCCACGGCATGGCCGGCGCCCCGGGTCTGGAGCTGTGGGGTCCGTACGAGGAGCACGGCCGCATCCGCGACGCGATCCTCGAGGCCGGCGCCGAGTTCGGGATCGAGCCGTGCGGGTCGCGCGCGTACTCGTCGAACACGCTCGAGTCGGGCTGGATCCCGTCCCCGCTTCCCGCGATCTACTCGAGCGAGGCGGAGCGCGCGTACCGCGAGTGGCTCCCCACCACGAGCTACGAGGCGATCAACGCCATCGCCGGCTCGTTCGTCTCGGACAACATCGAGGACTACTACCTCAACCCGTGGGAGCTCGGCTACGGCTCGTTCGTCAAGTTCGACCACGACTTCATCGGCCGCGACGCCCTCGAGAAGATCGACCCCGAGCAGCAGCGCCGCAAGGTCACGCTGGCCTGGAACGACGAGGACCTCGCCAAGATCCTCACGACGGTGCTGGACCGTGACGGCGACGGGTACCAGTTCTTCGACCTGCCCAACGCGAACTACGGCTCGAGCAACTTCGACGCCGTGCTCGACGCCGACGGCAACAACATCGGCCTGTCGCTGTTCACCGGCGTGACGGCGAACGAGAAGCGCGGCCTGTCGCTGGCGACCGTCGACCGCAACGTCCCCGAGGGCGCCGAGGTCACGGTCGTCTGGGGCGAGCCGAACGGCGGATCCGGCAAGCCCACGGTCGAGCCGCACCAGCAGATCGCCGTGCGCGCGATCGTCAGCCCGGTGCCGTACGCGGCCGTCGCCCGCGAGTCCTACCAGGAGGGCTGGCGCTCCACCGGCCAGCTCTGACCGACGCGACGGGGTCCGGGTCCGTCTGGACCCGGGCCCCGTCGTCGTTCTCGCCCGCCGCGGCGTGGTGCCGCCGGCGCGACTCAGCCGAGCGCGAGGCGGCAGCGCCGCAGGAGGTCGCCGAGCTGCTCCCGCTCGCCGGGCGACAGGTCGGCGAGCATCTCCTCCTCGATCGCCGCGACGTCGGGCGAGATGCGCGCCACCATCTGCTCGCCCGCGGGCGTGAGGAACAGCAGCTGTCGCCTGCCATGGGCGGGATCCCGCTCGCGGCGCACCATGCCGGCCGCGATGAGCGGGTCGACCGTGGCGGCCATGGTCTGGGCCCGCACGAACGAGCGTCGGGCGAGCTCCGAGCTCGTCGTGCCGGGGCGGCGCTGCAGCACCGTGAGCGCCGTGAACTGCGCGGCCGTGAGGCCTCCGCGCGCGCACGCCTCCATGAAGCGGGGCCGCAGCGCCAGCTCGAGCTGCTTGATGACGTAGGTGAATCCCACGGTCGGTGTCGCCATCGCGCCGTACCCCTTTCCGAAACCTCGTGACATCGTCCCACGTTTCAGCTACCCTGACATTGCAATTTCAGTCTCACTGAATATGCATGGGGGCAACGACGCCCGTATTCCCGGCAACGACGCTCGGAGGAACGAGATGACCGACATCGCGCGCACCCGCGTGAGCATCCCCGTCGACGATCTGCCGACGCTCGTGGGCCGCACCTTCGGCCCGTCCGCATGGCGGGAGGTGACCCAGGAGGACGTCGACCTGTTCGCCCGCGTGACGGGCGACCACAACCCGATCCACGTCGATCCGGAGGCCGCGGCCCGCACGCCGTACGGCACGACGATCGCCCACGGCCTGCTCACGCTGGCGCTGGTCGTGCCGATGATGGCGGAGGTGTTCGAGGTGACCGGCGCCTCCATGGGCGTCAACTACGGCGCCAACCGCCTGCGCTTCCCCGCCCCGGTGCCGACGGGGTCGCGCGTGCGGGTGCACGGCGAGGTGACCGAGGTCACCGAGGTGACCGGCGGCTACCAGCTCGTCACCGCCGTCACGTGGGAGATCGAGGGCGGCGCCAAGCCGGTGTGCGTGGCCGAGCTCGTGCTGAGGTACTACCGATGAGCGCGCAGGATCTCACCGGGCGCGTCTCGATCGTCACGGGCGCGGGCCGCAGCCTCGGCCGCGCATACGCCCTCGCGCTCGCGGCGGCCGGTTCCGCGGTCGTGGTCAACGACGTGGATGGCGACGCCGCCGCGCAGACCGTGGCCGACATCGAGGCGCAGGGCGGGCGCGCGACCGCGGTCGTCGCGCCGGTCGGCCCCGCGGCCACCGCGGACGCGCTCGTGTCGGCGGCGATGGACTCCTTCGGCCGCCTCGACGCGCTCATCGCCAACGCGGGCGTGCTGCGCGACCGGGTGCTGTGGAAGATGTCGGACGACGACTTCGACCTCGTCGTCGACACCCACCTGCGGGGCAGCTTCACGTGCGGCCGCGCCGCCGCGATCGCCATGCGCGAGCAGGGCGAGGGCGGCCGGATCGTGCTGATCGGCTCCCCCGCCGGCCAGTTCGGCAGCTTCGGCCAGACCAACTACGCGGCCGTCAAGGCGGGGCTCGTCGCGATGGCGCGCACCTGGTCGCTCGAGCTGGCCCGCGCGGGCATCACGGCCAACGCCGTCATCCCCACCGCGCTCAGCCCCATGACCGCCACGATCCCGGCGTACGCGGAGCTGTACGAGCGATTCGTCGCCGGCGAGCCGATCCCGCACGAGTACCGCCACGATCACGCGCTCGGCTCCCCCGAGGACGTCGCCCCGCTCATCGTGTGGCTCGCCTCGGAGGCCTCGAAGGACGTCACGGGCCAGGCGATCGGCATCGGCGGCGACCGGCTCACGCTGTACGCGCACCCGCGCAGCCTCGACGTGGCCTACCGCGACGGCGGCTGGACGCCCGACGCGATCGACGCCGCGTGGCGCGAGCAGTTCGCGTCCCAGGCGCAGCCCTCCGGCGCGCAGGACTGAGGGACGGCTCGCGATGAAGCTCAACTACGGCGAGATCTGGCGGGCCGTCGCGGAGACCTTCCCCGAGCGCAATGCCGTCGTCACGACGGACGGCGCCCTCACGTACGCCGAGCTCGCCGACCGCGCGGGCCGGCTGTGCGCGCTGCTGCGCGCGCACGGCATCCGCCGCGGCGATCGGGTAATGATCTACCTCCACAACCGGTCGGAGCACCTCGTCGCGCAGTTCGCCGCGTACCTGTCGGGCATCACGCCGGTGCCGGTCAACTTCCGCTACCGCGCCCGCGAGCTGGGCGAGCTGATCGACGACTGCGACGCCGTCGCCGTCATCTTCGCCGCTTCGCTCGCCCCGGTCGTCGACGAGCTCCCCGGCGACGGCGTCCGGCTGTGGCTGCGGGTGGAGGACGCCGAGCGCCCCGGCACCCCGCGCGCGGGCGAGCTGTCGTTCGAGAGCCTGGCCGATCACGCGCCGGACCTGCCCGCCGCGGCCCCCGCGGACGCGGAGCTGTTCCTGTACACGGGCGGCACGACCGGCCGCCCCAAGGCGGTCGTGTGGAACGTGGCCGAGCTGCTCGACGTGCAGATGTACTCGATCTTCGGCACGATCGGCATCGCACCGCCGTCGTCGCTCGAGGAGATCATCCGGATCGCGAGCGACCCGGCCACGCCGATCCCGATCACGATGCCGCTGGCCCCGCTCATGCACGGCACGGCGCTGTTCACCTCGATGAACACGCTCGTCCTCGGCGGCACGATCGTGTTCCTGCCGACCGCGAGCCTGGACACCGACGCCGCGATCGAGCTGATCCGCGCCCACGGCGTCACGCGCGTGATCGTCGCGGGCGACGCGATCGCCGCGCCGCTGTCCGACGCGGCCGAGCGGGCGGGGCACCGGCTCGACACGCTGACGTCGATCATCAGCTCCGGCATGCGCTTCACCGACGCGGTGAAGGCGCGGCTGCACGCGCTCGGCGATGTCACGATCACCGACCTGCTCGCCTCGACCGAGGGCGGCCCGTACGCGGTCGCGACCTCGACGGGCGCGGACGACCTGCCCGCCACCCTGCGCCTGTTCCCCGGCGCCGTCGTCCTCGACGACGACGACCGCGAGGTGCAGGACCGGCCGGGGGCGCGCGGGCGGCTGGCCTTCCGCGGCACGCTGCCGCGCGGGTACCACGGCGATCCGAAGAAGACGGCCGAGACGTTCCGCGAGATCGGCGGCGTCCGCCACGTGGTCGCGGGCGACCTCGTGGAGGTGCTCGGCGACGGCCGGGTGGAGCTGCTCGGCCGCGGCAGCGCCGTGGTGAACACGGGCGGCGAGAAGGTCTTCCCGGCCGAAGTGGAGGAGGTGCTCCTGGAGCACCCGGAGATCACGGACGCCGTCGTGTTCGGCACGCCGGACGAGCGGTTCGGCGAGGTGGTCACCGCCGTGATCGCCGCCGACCCCGCGCGCCTCGACGCCGAGGCGGTGCGCGCGCACGTGGACGCGCGCCTGGCCGGATACAAGAAGCCGCGGATCATCGACATCCGCCCGTCCCTGGAGCGCAGCCCCAGCGGCAAGGTCGACATGCGCCGCCTCGCCGCCGAGGTGGCGGCCCGGAAGGAGGACCAGCGATGACGCTCTACACCTGTGCGGTCGACCCCGCGCGCGTGCGCGCGATCGACACCCACGTGCACATCCAGGTGGACGGCACGGGCCGCGCGGCGCTGCCGCACGAGATCCTGCGCGCGATGGACGAGCATTTCGGCTCGGGCGCGCCCACCCTCGACGCCGAGGGCACGGCGGCGTACTTCCGCGAGCGCGAGCTCGCCGCCGTCGTGTTCACGGTGGACGCCACCACGGCCCTCGGTCACGCACCCAACAGCATCGACGACCTCGTGGCGCGCGCGGCCGACAACGCCGACGTGCTCATCCCGTTCGGCACCGTCGACCCGCTGCAGCACGAGCGCGCGATCGACGAGGCCTGGCGGCAGGCGAACGAGCTGGGCGTGCGCGGCTTCAAGTTCCACCCGACGGTGCAGAACTTCGATCCGTCCGACCCCGCGCACGAGCCGCTGTTCGCCGCGCTGGAGCAGATCGGCCTGCCGATCGTCGTGCACACGGGCCAGACGGGCGTGGGCGCCGGCGTGCCCGGCGGGTTCGGGCTGCGGCTGCGGCTGTCGAACCCGATGCTGCTCGACGACGTGGCGGCGCGGCACCCGGGACTGCCGATCATCTTCGCGCACCCCTCGGTGCCGTGGCAGGACGAGGCGATCGCGATCGCCACGCACAAGACCAACGTGCGGATCGACCTGTCGGGCTGGGCGCCGAAGTACTTCGCGCCCCAGCTCGTGCGGGCCGTCGACTCGTACCTGCGGCACGCGTTCCTGTTTGGCTCGGACTTCCCCGCGATCACGCCGGACCGCTGGCTGCGCGAGTTCGACGCCCTCGAGCTGCGGGACGAGACGCGGGCGGCCGTGCTGCGCGACAACGCCGTCGCGCTGCTCGGCCTCGGCACGCCCTGACCGGTGACCCCCGTCCATCACCCGTGTTTCGAAGGAGAGACACCATGACCCAGACCACCCCGCCGCGGGACACCGCCCGCGAATCGCGCCGCGTGATCGGCGCGACCTTCATCGGCACCACGATCGAGTGGTACGACTTCTTCCTCTACGCCGCCTCGGCCGCGCTGATCTTCGCGCCGCAGTTCTTCCCCGGCGATGACCCGGTCGCGAGCCAGATCGGCGCGTTCGCCACGTTCGCGTTCGGCTTCATCGCCCGCCCGCTCGGCGGCATCCTGGCCGGCCACTTCGGCGACCGGATCGGCCGCAAGCGCATGCTCATCCTGTCGCTGTACGTGATGGGCGGCGCGACCGTGCTCATCGGTCTCGTGCCGAACGTCGCGGCGATCGGCGTGTGGGCGCCCATCCTGCTGTGCGTGCTGCGCCTGGCCCAGGGCCTGGGCGTCGGCGCCGAGTGGGGCGGCGCCGTCACCATGGCGATCGAGCACGCCCCGGCCGAGCGCCGCGCGCTGTACGGGGCCGCTCCGACCATCGGGCTTCCCGCCGGCCTGGGACTGGCGAACCTCGTGCTCATCGTGCTGATGGCGGTCACCGGACCCGCCTTCCACGAGTGGGGCTGGCGCATCGCGTTCGTCGCGAGCGCCGTGCTGGTCCTCGTCGGCATCTGGGCCCGCCACCGCCTCGGCGAGAGCCCGCTGTTCGAGGAGGCGGTCCGGAAGGCGCCGGAGCGCGTGCCGTTCGCGCAGGTGCTGCGCCACTTCTTCCCGCAGCTGCTGCTGACGATCTTCGTGGCGGGCGTGCCGTCGATCCTGTCCTACATCGTGCTGACCTGGGCGCTCAACTACGGCACGGTGTCGATCGGCTACACGTCCAGCAGCCTCCTGTGGATCGGCATCGGATGCTGCGCGCTGCAGATCGTCATGGTGCCCGTCCTCGCCGGCCTCGCCGACCGCACGGGCCTCGTGCGCTGGGCCGTGATCGGCGCGGTGCTCATGGGCGTCACGGCGTTCACGTTCTTCTGGCTGTTCGACACCGGCAACCTCGCCCTCGCGGCGCTCGCGACGGTGCTCGCGCACGCGTCGACGTCGTTCGCGTGGGCGGTCGTCCCGCCGCTGCTCACGCGCGCCTTCCCCGCCCGCGTGCGCTACACGGGCATCAGCATGGCCTACCAGTTCGGCGCGATCGTGGGCGGCGGCTTCGCTCCCCTCATCGCCACCTCCCTGCTGGCCGCGACGGGCACGCCGATCTCGGTCGCCGTCTACGTGGCGGTCGCCTCGGCCGTCATGCTCGTGTGCGCGCTGCTGCTGGCCCGCACCCGCACCCACCAGGACACGGCCCCCTCCGCCTGATCCGCGCCGGCCCGCGTCCGCATGAGCAAGACTTCCGCGCGCATCAGCAGCGCTGATGCGCGAAGCGGTCACGGATGCGTTCTGCTGGTTAGCGTGGAGGGCATCCCGAACGAAGGAGTTCACCATGACCGAGTCCCTCGCCGACGCCCTGCGCCGCACCAGCGCCGTCGACCTGCTGCGCAACGCGCAGGCCAAGCCGACCGTCTTCCCCGTCACGCCGGAGTTCAGCAACTGGCGCTCCGAGCAGCGCGCGTGGCGCGAGTCCGTGGCGCTGCTGGACCAGTCGCACCACATGACCGACCTGTTCATCTCCGGCCCGGACGCGCTGCGGCTGCTGAGCCACGTCGGCGTCAACAGCTTCGCGTCGTTCGGCGCCGGCCGCGCCAAGCAGTTCGTCGCCGTGAATCACGAGGGATACCTGATCGGCGACGCGATCCTGTTCCACCTCGACGAGGGCGAGTTCGACCTCGTCGGCCACCCCATGGTGATCGACTGGGTGCAGTTCCACGGCGAGACGGGCGAGTTCGACGTGACCTTCACGCGCGACGGCAACTCGCTCGTGCGCGAGGGGAACCCCGCCCTCTACCGCTACGAGCTGCAGGGCCCGAAGGCGCTGGAGCTGATGGAGCGGGTGACCGGAGCGGCCGTGCCGCACACCCGGTTCTTCCACATGGCCGACTTCCAGATCGCGGGCGTCCGGGTGCGCTCGCTGCGCCACGGCATGGCCGGTCAGCCGGGCTTCGAGCTGTTCGGACCGTGGGCCGACGGCGAGCGCGTGCTCGAGGCGCTGCTGCGCGAGGGCGAGGCGGTCGGCCTCGTGCGGGCCGGATCGAAGGCCTACTCGACCGCGAACCTGGAATCGGCGTGGGTGCCGTCGCCCCTGCCCGCCATCTTCACCGGCGAGCAGATGGCGGAGTACCACGAGTGGCTCCCGGCGAACCGCGCCGGATCGCTCGCCGGCTCGTTCGCCTCGGATGACATCGAGGACTACTACCTCACCCCCTACGACCTCGGCTACGACCGCAACGTGTCGTTCGACCACGACTTCATCGGTCGCGCCGCGCTCGAGCGGCTCGCGCAGAACCCGCCGCGCCGCAAGGTCACGCTCGTGTGGAACGCCGAGGACGTGGCGGCCGCGCAGCGATCGCTGATGGAGGACGGCGTGCCGGCGAAGTACATCGACTTCCCCAAGGCGCGCTACGGCCTGTACCAGGTGGACCGCGTGCTGCGCGACGGCGCCGACGTGGGCGTCTCGCACGACGCGGGCTACATCACCAACGAGCAGGCGTTCGTCTCGCTCGCCAGCGTCGACGTGGCGCACGCCGAGCCGGGCACCGAGGTGGTCGTGGTGTGGGGCGAGCAGCCGAACTCCCGAAAGCCCGCCGTCGAGCCGCACCGCCAGGTGGAGATCCGCGCGACCGTGGAGCCCGCGCCCTACTCCCGCTTCGCGCGCGAGAACTACCGCGCGAGCTGAATGCCCGCGCCGCCCGTCGCGCCACGGCGGCGGGCGGCGCGCTACGGCGAGATGTCGCCGTGGATCACGAAGAACTGGCCGTGCGATCCGTGGATCGCACGCGCCACCGTGTCGTAGAGCCACTCCAGCGCGTCGAGGTGCTGGGTCGTGAGGCGCCGGTACAGGCGCACCTCGAGCGGTGCCATCTCGAACGGCAGCGGCTTGACCACCAGCGGCCACTCCCGCGCCCAGCCGCGGGCGATCGTGTCGGGCACGGTGGCCACGAACCGGTCGCTGCGCGCCACGAGCGGCGGCAGCGAGGCGTAGTGGTTGAGCCGGATGCGCGGCGCGACGCGACCGCCGGCGCGCTGCAGCGCCGCCTGCACGTCGCGCGCACCGGAGTCCTCGGCCACCGAGATGTGCTCGCCCGCGAGGAAGTCGTCGAGCCCGTACGGCACGTCGGCGAACGGGTGCCGCGTCGACATCACGACCCCGTAGCGCTGCGTCTTCAGCACGGTGCTGGGGAAGTCGCCGCCGAGCTGGCGGGGCGTGACCGCCAGATCCACGACCCCGCGCACCAGCCATTCGGGCAGGAGCTCGTCGTCGATCGGCACCACCTCGACCGGCATGCGCGGTGCCTTGCGCGTGACGGCGTTGAGGAGCGTCGCCGCCCACCCGATCTCGCCGAGCTCCGACAGCGCGATGCGGAACGGGCGATCGCTCGTGGCGGGATCGAACGAGCGCACCTGCCCGACGCTGCGGTCCACGGTCGCGAGCGCGTCGCGGAAGCCCGGGTACAGCGAGCTCGCGAGGGCGGAGGGCTCCATGATCCGCCCGACCCGCTGGAACAGCGGATCGTCGAACTCGCGCCGCAGCCGCGCGAGCGCCTGGCTCACGGCCGACTGCGTCACGTACAGCCGCGACGCGGCCACGGTGAGGCTGCGCGACTCGTAGATCGCCACGAGCACCCGCACCAGGTTCAGATCCATCGACGTCGACATCAGCCCTCCCGCACCGCCGCGGCCTCGCGCTCGAGCTCCGCGATGAACGCCAGCGAGCGCTGCGAGACGCCCAGCGCCTCCGGCGTGGCGTGTCCCGACGCCCGCGCCAGGTCGCGCGAGGCCCCCACCGCCGCGGCCGTCAGCAGGTCGGCGATCGGCCGGGGCGAGCTGTCGTCGTTGGGCACCACCACCCCGAGCGCCGCGATCACCTCGCCGCCCGCGCCGCGCACGGGGACCGCGATCCCCCGCGACTCGACGTGGATGTGCCCGTCCGCCACGGCGAAGCCCCACCGGCGCACGCGATCGAGCTCCGCCCGCAGCTGCGCCGGCCCGGAGATCGTGTGCGGGGTGTAGCGCCGGAACGGCCCGCGCGCGATCGCCGCCACGCGCTCCGCGTCGGCGTAGGCCAGCAGCACCAGCCCCGCGGAGGACGCGTGGGCGGGGATGCGGCCGCCGATGAGCGTGGCGTTCACGACCGCGTCGGGATACGACACGCGCTCGATGAACAGCACGTCGCCGCCCTGCAGCACGCCGAGCTGGGTGTGCTGCCGCACGCGCCGGTGCACGGCCTCGAGCCACGGCCGCGCGACCTCGCGCAGGCCGACAGCGCCGGGGGTGCGCGACGCGTACTCCCACAGCCGCACCCCGAGGCGATACGTGCGGTCGGGCAGGCGCTCGAGCAGCCCGTGGGCGGTGAGCTCCGAGACCAGGCGATGCGCCGTCGACGCGGACAGGCCCGCGGCGCGCGCGATCTCCGTGAGCGTGAGGAACGGGCGCAGCGGATCGAACGCGTCCAGCACGCGCAGGTGCCGCGCGAGCGCGGAGACCCCCGCCGATCCTCTCGCCACGATGAGCTCCCTTGCTATCAACGGAAACGATAGCGCGATCGGCCGCCGGGCTTCCTACGCTTCCCTCACGGATCACCGACGATCCGCACCCGACGTTCACCGGCGAGGAGGCCGCGATGAGCACACCCCTGATCGACGCGCCGCATGCGGCGGCCGACACCGAGGCGCGCGGACGCCTGCGCGTGGTGGCCAAGCGCCCGCTCGCGCGCGACATCGTGGCGGTGACGCTCGCCCGCCCGGACGGCACGCGCCTGCCCAACTGGGCACCGGGCGCCCACATCGACATCGAGCTGCCCGACGGCCGGCGCCGGCAGTACTCGCTGTGCGGCGATCGCTGGGACGCGCACACCTACCGGATCGCCGTGCAGCGCGAGCCGGACGGCCGCGGCGGATCGCGCTACATCCACGACGAGCTCGCGGAGGGCGACCTCGTCGGCTTCGGCGGCCCGCGCAACAACTTCCGCCTCGCCCCCGCCGCCGCGTACCTCTTCGTGGCCGGCGGCATCGGCATCACGCCGATCCTGCCGATGATCGCGCAGGCCGAGCTGCTCGGCGTGCCGTGGCGCCTGCTGTACCTGGTGCGATCGCGCGATCGCGTGGTCGATCTCGGGCTCGAGGCGGGCGATCCGCGCGTGACGATCCACTGCGCCGACGAGGTCGGCCGCGCCGATCTGGACGCGTGGGCGCCCGCCGACCCGGGCGTGCGCGTGTGGGCGTGCGGTCCCGAGCGCCTGCTCGCCGCGGTCGAGGCGTGGAACCCGCCGCCCGGCGGCCACCGCGCCCGCATCGAGCGGTTCACGGCGCGCGGCGACGACGGCCGCCCGTCGACGGCCTTCGAGGTGGTGGCGGCACGGTCCGGCGTGACCACGCGCGTGCGCGCCGACGAGAGCATCGTGCAGGCGCTCGGGCGCGCCGGGGTGGGGATCATCACCTCGTGCGCGCAGGGGGTGTGCGGCACGTGCGAGACGGACGTCGTCGCCGGCGAGCCGGATCACCGCGACGCCCTGCTCGACGACGCCGAGCGCGCCGCGGGCCGGCTGATGTTCCCCTGCGTCTCTCGCTGCCGCGGCGAGCGACTCGTCCTGGATGTGTGAGGAGGCCCGAGATGAGCCTGACCGCCGCGTCGGTCCCGACCACCGACATCGATCTGTTCGACGAGGAGTACCTGCGCGACCCGCTGCCGTTCCAGCACGAGCTGCGCGAGCTCGGACCCGTCGTGTACCTCGAGCGCTACGACGTGCACGCCATGGCTCGCTTCGACGAGGTGCACCGCGCGCTGACCGACTGGCAGTCGCTGCAGTCCGCCGCCGGCGTCGGGCTGGCGGACTTCATCCGCGAGAAGCCGTGGCGCCCGCCAAGCCTGCTGCTCGAGGCCGACCCGCCGCGTCACGACGCGCCCCGGCACGTGGCCGAGTCGATCCTGTCGCCGCGCCGGCTGCGCGCACGCCAGCCGGACTGGGAGAGCGCGGCGGCGGCGCTGGTGGACGAGGTGCTGGCCCGCGGGCCGGTCTTCGACGCCGTCACCGACCTCGCCCAGGTGTTCCCGCTGCGCGTGTTCCCCGACGCCGTGGGGCTGGGCGCCGACGGGCGCGAGAACCTGCTGCCCTACGGCGACTTCGCGTTCAACGCGTTCGGCCCGCGCAACCGCCTCGTGACCGACGCCGCCCCGCACATGGGCCCGGTCACGGAATGGATCGGCGAGCAGTGCCGGCGCGAGAATCTCGCCGCCGGCGGCTTCGGTCAGCAGATCTGGGAGGCGGCCGATCGCGGCGACATCACGCCCGAGCAGGCGCCCCTCATCGTGCGCTCGCTGCTCACCGCCGGTGTCGACACGACCGTCACCGGCATCGCGGCGGTCATCCACGCCGTCGCCACCCACCCCGATCAGTGGGACGTGCTGCGCGCGGACCGCTCCCTGCTCGCCCGGGCGTTCGAGGAGGCCGTGCGGCTGGAGTCGCCGGTGCAGGCGTTCTTCCGCACCACGACGGTCGACACGGAGATCGCCGACGGCGTCGTGCTGCCGCCGCGCCGCAAGGTGGTGCTGCTGCTCGGGGCCGCCAACCGCGATCCACGCCGCTGGCATGACCCCGACCGGTTCGACCTGACGCGCGACCCCTCGGGGCATGTCGCCTTCGGCATGGGCCTGCACCAGTGCGTGGGCCAGCACGTGGCGCGCCTGGAGTCGACGGTCGTGCTCGACGCGCTGCTGGATCGGGTGGACGCGATCGAGCTCGCCGGCGCACCCGTCCGGCACCTGAACAACACGCTGCGCGGCTGGGACCACATGCCGGTGCGGGTCACGCCGCGCGCGTGAGCAACTTGCAACCGACTCGTGACGATTTCGTCGACAATCTCTGCGCCGATCCGTAGTAGCCTTCCGAGACGGGATCCGGAGCACCCGATCGGACATCCCATCTCGCAAGGACGCGACAGGAAGAAAGAGAGCGAATGGCCGCTCGATTGACACTGCACGACGTGCACCTCCGCTTCGGCGGGGTCACGGTGCTCGAGGGCGTCGGCTTCGACGTCGAACCCGGACAGGTGTTCGGCCTGGTGGGCCCCAACGGCGCGGGCAAGACCTCGCTGTTCAACTGCATCAGCGGGCACTACAAGCCGACGTCCGGCTCCATCACCATCGACGGGGAGGAGGTCGCGGGCGCCCACCCCTCGTCGCTCAATCGCAAGGGGCTCGCGCGCACCTTCCAGCACCCCGCGCTGCAGCTGCACCACTCGGTGCTCGAGAACGTGATGCTGGGCGGCCACACCCGCCTGCCCGGCGGCCCCCTCGAGTGGGCGCTGCGGCTGCCGCCCACCGGCCGCCGCGAGCGCGAGATCCGCGACGAGGCGATGGCGCTGCTCGAGGAGCAGGGCCTGGCGTGGGCCGCGGCCGCGCGGGCCGACGAGCTGTCCCACGGCCTGCACAAGGGCATCGAGCTGTGCCGCGCGCTCATGTCGCGCCCCTCGCTGCTGCTCCTGGACGAGCCCGCGGCCGGCCTGTCGCACGGCGAGGTCGAGCAGCTGATCGCCACCGTGAGGTCGATCACGGCGACCGGGGAGCTCACGGTCGTGATCGTCGAGCACCACATGGCCCTCATCGCGGCGCTCACCGACCGCGTCGTCGTGCTGGACCACGGCCGCAAGCTCATGGAGGGCACCGCCGCCGAGGCGCAGTCCGACCCGCGCGTGATCCAGGCCTACATCGGAAAGGACGCCGCCGATGACGCTGCTTGAGCTGGAGGACGTCACCGCCGCCTACGGGCGCGTGCAGGTCCTCGAGAGCGTCTCGCTCTCCGTGCCGGACGGCGGCGCGGTGGGGATCCTCGGCGCGAACGGCGCCGGCAAGACCACCACGCTGCGCGCGATCAGCGGCACCGTGCGCGTCGGCGGGCGCATCACGTTCGACGGCAAGGACATCACCAGGCTCGGCCCGGAGAAGGTCGCCGCGCTCGGGATCGCGCACGTTCCGGAGGGGCGCGGCACGCTGCCGAACCTCACGGTGCGCGAGAACCTCATGGTCGGTGCCTACCTCCGCCGGGACGCGGCCCAGGTGCGCGCCGACATCGACTACCTCCTCGAGCTGTTCCCCAACCTCAAGGAGCGCATCGGCTCCAACGCGTCGGCCCTATCGGGCGGCGAGCAGCAGATGCTCGCGGTGAGCCGGGCGTTCATGGCCAAGCCGCGCCTGCTCGTGCTCGACGAGCCCTCGCTCGGGCTCGCCCCGTCGACCGCGAAGAACGTGTACGACGCGATCCAGCGGCTGCGGATCGAATCGGGCATCGCGATGCTCGTCGTCGAGCAGAACGCGAACCTCGCCTTCCGCATCGTCGACAGCGCCGTCGTCCTGGAGACCGGTCGCAGCGTGCTCAGCGGCAGCTCCGAGGAGCTGCGCGGCCGCGACGAGATCCGCAAGGCATACCTGGGAGGCTGACATGGGAGAGTTCATCCAGCTGGTGGTCGACGGCCTCGCCATGGGCTCCGTGTACGCGGCGCTCGGCCTGGCGATCGTGCTCGTCAACCAGTCCACCGGCCTCATTAACTTCGCCCAGGGCGGCATGGCGGTGCTGTCCGCCTACCTGACGTATGCCTTCGCCGGCATGGGGCTGCCGCTGATCCTGGCGATCGTGGCGAGCGTCATCGTCTCGTTCGCGCTGGGCGCGCTCATCGAGCGGTTCGTCATGCGCCGGTTCGAGGGCGGCGACCCCGACACCGCGGTGGTCGCGACCGTCGGCATGCTCACGCTCATCACCGGCGTGTGCGGGTGGATCTGGTCCTACAACAACCTGCACCTCGCGTCGCTGTTCCCGGCCGCCTCGTTCGGCCTGCTGGGCGCGGCGGTGAGCTGGCGGTCGCTGGGCACCTTCCTCGTGATCCTCGTGATCATGCTCGGCCTGCAGGCGCTGTTCCGCTACACGAAGCTCGGGCTCGCGCTGCGCGCCGTGGCCGACAACCCGGCCTCGTCCGCGCTGTCGGGCCTGCCGGTGGGCCGCCTACTCATGGTCGGCTGGGGGCTGGCCGCCGGGCTCGGCGCGGTGGCCGGCGCCCTCGTCGCCCCGCGCCTGACGCTCACGCCGGGGATGATGGACACCGTCCTGGTCTACGCCCTCGCCGCCGTGATCCTGGGCGGCATGATGAGCCCCCTCGGGGTCGTCGTGGCGGCGTGGGCGATCGGCGTCCTCGAGAATCTCGCGGCCGTGTACGTGCCGTGGATCGGCCACGATCTGAAGATCGCCGTGCCGTTCGTCCTGCTGTTCATCGTGCTGCTCCTCCGGCCGCAGGGCCTGTTCGGGCGCAAGACCGTGGTGCGAGTGTGAGGCCGACCATGTCCCAGACCAGTTTCTCCCCCGACCTCACGGCCGCCGTCACGACGGTGCCGTTCCAGCGGCGCACGCCGTGGTGGGTGTGGGCGATCGGCGCCGCCGTCGTCCTCCTGCTCGTCGTCGCGCCGCTCGTGATGGACATCCCCACCAACCAGATGCTCGCCCGCGTGGGCGTCTTCGCCGTCGCCGTGCTCGGCCTGAACGTGATCATGGGCTACACCGGCCAGGTCTCGCTGGGCCAGATCTTCTTCCTCGGGTTCGGCGCGTACGTGACCGCGTACGGGGTGCAGCAGGAGTGGCCGATCCTGCTGACGTTCGTGCTGGCCATCGTGCTGCCCGGCGTCGCCGGCCTCATCGTCGCGTTCGCCGCCGCCCGCCTCGGCGGGCTCGCGATCGCCATGGTCACCATCGCGCTGCCGATCATCGGCGTGCCGCTGGCCAAGCGGCTCTCCGACCTCACGGGCGGGTCCCAGGGCATCTCGGCGCGCTTCTCCGACGCCCCGGAGTGGTCGGGCCTCGCGGACGACCAATGGCAGTACTACCTCGTCCTGCTCATCGCGGCGATCACCTTCGTGCTCGTGTACAACCTCACGCGCGGCAAGTTCGGCCGCGCCCTGGCGATCGTGCGCGAGAACGAGAACGTCGCGAAGGCGATGGGCATCTCCCCCTACCGCTACAAGGTAATGGCGTTCACGATCGCCGCCATGATCGGCGGGGTCAGCGGGTTCCTGTACATGGTCGTCGTGCAGTACACGAGCCCGGAGACGCTCGCGTTCCACCACTCGATCAACCTGCTCGCGTCGATGGTCGTCGGCGGCGCCGGCAGCATCGCGGGCTCGATCCTGGGCGGCTTCTACTACGTGTTCGTCCCGAACCTCACCAACGAGATCGCGCCCACGCTCACGGCGCTCATCCAGGGCATCATCCTGCTCGTGGTGCTGTTCGTCCTGCCGGGCGGCCTGGCGAGCATCCCGCACCGCATCCGGCGGATGCTGCGCTCGCGCCGCGCCGACACCGACTCTTCCCCCTCGCACAGCAAATGATCGAACGAACAGAGAGGTTCTCATGATCCGCACCACCAGGTCCGGCAAGGCCATCGGCGTCCTCGCCGTCGGCACGGCCGTCGCCCTCCTCGCCACGGGTTGCAGCCGCGGCGGCGGATCGGGTGACGGGGGCGACGGCGGCGCCGCCGCCAGCCCCGGCATCACCGACACCACCGTGACGCTCGGCGTCACCACCCCCCTGTCGGGCGGCACCGCCGGCCCCGGCAACTGCACCGTCGCGGGCCTCGTCGCCTACATGGGCGCCGTGAACGACGCCGGCGGCATCGAGTTCGGCGACGGGAAGACCCGCACCGTCGAGATCGAGGCGTTCGACGACACGTACGACCCGCAGAAGGCCCTGTCGAACTTCCAGCAGAACGCGAGCGACGTGTTCGCGTTCACGTCGGGCCTGGGAACCCCCACGAACCGCGCGTACCGCGAGGCCGCGATCGCCGACGAGGTGCCGCAGGTGCTCGTCATGACCGGCGACCCGATCTTCTCCGACCGCGAGGAGAGCCCGTGGCAGCTCGGCTTCGTGCCGATCTACCAGAACGAGGGCGCAGCGTTCGGCGAGCTGCTGGCCGAGTCCGGCGAGGAGCTGACGGTCGCCGTCCTCTCGCAGAACGACGACTACGGCGAGGGCTACGTCGAGGGCTTCAAGGAGGCGATCGAGGGCTCGTCCGTCGAGATCGTCAAGGAGCTCACCTACGAGGCCACCGACACCTCGGTCGACGCCCAGCTCACCGAGCTGGCCGCCACCGACGCCGACGTCTTCTTCAACGCGATGTCGATCACCCCGCTGGTGATCTCGGCGATCGAGAAGACCAAGGAGCTGGCGTGGTCGCCCAGCTGGTTCCTGCCGTCGAACACCTCGAGCCCGACGGCGATCCTCGGGCCCGCGGGCGCCGACCCGGCCGCCGGCTTCTACTCGGTGTCGTTCTCGAAGGCGCCGCAGAGCCCGCTGTATGCGGAGGACGAGGACGTGAAGACGTTCCTCGCGGCGCTGCAGGAGTACTCGGGCGACTACACCACCACGCCGGACTTCCCGCACTGCATGTGGAGCTACATGGTGGGCGCCACGCTCGAGGAGGCGTTCAAGAACACCGAGGAGCCCACGCGCGAGGCCTTCATGGAGGCCCTGCGCAACATCGAGGGCCTGCAGGCCCCGCTGATGCTGGAGGGCACCGAGATCAACACGACCGAGGACGGGCTTCCCGCCGTGTCGACGGTCGTGGTGCAGAAGTACAACGGCAAGGGCTACGACAGCGTCGAGGCCTTCGGCTGATCCCCCGCGGATGCCGAAGCGCCCGTCCCCCTTCGTGGGGGCGGGCGCTTCGGCGTCGCGCGCACGGCCTCGGTGGTGGCTGCGCCCGCTGCACAACGGCCTCGGTGTCGGGCGCCCGCTGCACAACGACGGCAATTCGGGCGGCGAACCCGCGACACGCCGCGCCGGCCGGACCCCCGCGGGCGATCTGCCGTGGTTGTGCCGGAGCGGCCGGGTCGCTGCCGCCTGCTGCCGCGCGCTACGGCAGCTCGCGGAGCACGCGGATGATGCCCTCGAGGTGGACGCGCGTCGCCTCCGCGGCGGCGTCCGCGTCGCCCGCCAGCACGGCGTCGATGATCGCGACGTGCTCGGGCGCGGACTCCGCCGCGCGGCCGGGCGCGAACGCGAGCCGGAACTGGTGGCGCGCGGACTGCGCCCGCAGCCGCTCGAGCAGCTGGATCGCGGTGGCGTGACCGCTCATCTCGCGGATCCGGCGGTCCATCTCCTGGTTCAGGCGCGAGTACGACACGAGATCGCCGCCTGCGACCGCCGACAGGATCTGCTCGCGCAGCTCCCGCAGCCCCGCGGCGTCATCGGGCGTGAGGCGCTCGGCGGCCTTGCGCGCGCACAGCGTCTCGAGGCCCACCCGCACCTCGACGATCTCGATCGCCTCCTCGACGCTGATCGCTCGCACGCGGGCGCCGCGGTTCGGCAGCCGCTCCACGAGCCCCTCGGCCGCGAGGTTCATGAGCGCCGTGCGCACCGCCGCGCGCGACGCCTCGTAGCTCTCGCTCAGGTCGGCCTCGATGAGGCGCTGGTTGGGCGCGAACTGACCGTCGAGGATCGCGTCGCGGATGCGCTGCGTCAGGTCGGGCGAGCCGCCATCGGCGTCCGTCCGCAGTTCCTCGGTCATCGACACGCGCTCCCCTTTCCCCGAAGTGTCGATTCTCTCGCACGCACTGGGCCGCGGCCGTCTCAGCTCGCGGCGAAGCGCACGATCGGCTTGATCGTCTCACCGCGCTCGGAGGCCGCGAACGCGTCGTTGATGTCGGCGATGTCGTACATCCGCACGAGCCGGTCGAACGGGAACCGCCCCTGCCGCCACAGCTCGACGAGGCGCGGGATGAACACCTGCGGCACGGCGTCGCCCTCGATGATCATCTTCAGCGACCAGCCGCGCGTCATGGACAGGCCGGTCTCGAACGCCGTCTCGGTGCCGGGCGGCTCCGCGCCCACGACGCCCACCGTGCCGCGCACGCCCAGCGCGTCGACCGCCTGCCGCAGCACGGGCGAGACGCCCGTGGTCTCGAGCGCGTAATCCACGCCGTCGCCCGTGATCTCCCGGATGCGGGCGACCGCGTCTTCCTCGCGAGCGTTGATCACGTGCGTGGCACCCAGCTCGGTCGCCAGCGCCAGCCGATCGGGGTTGACGTCGACCACGATCCGCGTGGCGACGCCGACGACGATCGAGCCGAGCAGCGCCGACAGGCCCACGGCGCCCGCGCCGAACACCGCGAACGAGGTGCCCGCCTCGGGACGCAGCGAGTTGATCACGGCGCCGGCGCCGGTCTGCACGCCGCATCCGAGCGGGCCCATGAGCTCGAGCGGCACGTCATCGGGCACCTTCACCACCGAGCGCTCGTCGGCGTTCGTGTGGGCGGCGAACGACGACTGGCCGAAGAAGTGCGACGAGATCGCGCCGCCGTCGGCGTCGGTGAAGGCCGTCGATCCGTCCGGGCGCCGGCCGCCGAAGTTCCGGTCGTACAGGTGCGTGCAGTACGTGCCGTGGCCGGAGAGGCAGTGCCGGCAGGTGCCGCAGGAGTTCACCGAGAGCACGACGCGATCGCCGGGCGCGACGGTGGTCACGGCCGAGCCGATCTCCGTCACGATGCCGGCGCCCTCATGCCCGAGCACGGCCGGCAGCGGGGTCGGATAGATCTGATCGCGCACCACGGCATCGGTGTGGCACACGCCCGTCGCGACGAGCCGCACGCGCACCTCGTTCGGGCGCAGATCGTCCAACTCGAGTTCCTCCAGGGCGAACGCTCCCCCGGACTCGCGCACGACGGCCGCCATCGTCTTCATCGACATGCTCCCTCGCATGCAGGTGCCGCGCCCTCGCGGCGGCGCCCGATCCAGCGCCCGGATCCGACGTTACCGCTCGCCGCCGGATTGTCAACGAAATGCGCGCGAATCCTGTCGCGCATCGGGCGATCGGACCTCAGTCCGCGTCCCGCAGCTTGGTCAGCCCCGCCCGCAGGAACGCGTTCAGGCGCGCGACGTCGGTCTGCGACAAGCCCTCGAGGATGATGTCCTGTCCTGCGAGCGAGATCGGCAGCATCTCGCCGTGCATCCGCGCGCCCGCGGCGGTGAGGTACAGCGGACGGGAGCCGCGCGGACCGTCCGAGAGCACGATGAGCCCGCGCTCGAGCAGCGTGTTCACCGCCTTCGAGACGACGGCCTTGTTCACGCCCAGGAAGTCCGAGACCTCGGTCGACGAGATCCCGGGGCGGGTGGAGAGCGCCGAGAGGACGCGCCACTCGTTGGTGCCCAGCCCGAACCGCCGGCGCAGCTCGTGGGACTCGCGCCACACCAGCGCGTTCGACAGCAGCGCGAGCA
>Ga0182749_1000800_pt1 | contig 26780 bp, 24 predicted proteins | sample eDN3rd37CKraftMG_FD_128875 | JGI IMG/M metagenome (GOLD analysis project Ga0182749, IMG submission 128875) | Enriched Miracle-Growth compost microbial communities from Emeryville, California, USA - eDNA 3rd pass 37_C Kraft MG (version 2) (version 2) ...
GCGCTTCTGGTCGCGCAGCGTAAAGCGCCAGCACGCCTGGTCGGGGTGCTTGTCAAACAGGTCATGGGCCAGCAGACTGATGCCGATGGCTGGCTTGAGCTGCTGATAGTCCTGGCCCGCCTGGAGCTGGCTGGCCAGGGTGCGTGCCACGCCGTAGATATTGCGCTGGGGCCAATGCAGATAGCGCCGCAGCTGCATTTCTACGCCCAGCCGCTGGCCCTGGGTGTCTTCGGCCAGGATGTCCAGCACGACGCTTTTGCTGGTCAGCTCGGCCGGCAGGATATGCGGATTCAGGATGCCCCGCACCGTGATGGGCGGTGCTGGATAAAGCACCGCGTTGATCAGGTCCGTCAGCAAGGGAAGGTGGGTGGCGAACAAGACCTTGAAGACCAGGTCGTTGCAAAGCGACAGTCGGCGCTTGGGAGCTTTGGTGTTGCCGCCTGCGGGGTCGGAAGAGCGAGGGGGTTGCATGTCTGCCAGTCATGAAATTCAGGAACATGCAATGTAGGGCAGGCAAGCCACAAAAAACATTGGGCAAATTTGTCCGGCTGCCTTGAAATATCGCGAGCTGTACGACAAGTGATTGCGTACGGTTCAGCGACTCTATTCAGAGCTTGCCGGCTGCTACGCCAGGGTATTTAAGCGTCGGCCTTTTCCCGAGGCAAGCACACCAGCACGAGAAGTGAGCAGGCGCCTGCACATAGGAAGGGGATGTCGTAGCGGCCGCTGGCTGCAACCGACATAGCGAAAGCGGACGGCGCGACGATATTCACCAAGCTGATCAATATTGCAGATCCGGCTGCTGTTTCGGCGATCTGATCGGGTGGAGACCGGCGAGCCACCTCGGCAATTTGTACCCCGTTCCAGCTGGCTGCTGTGCCGCCCGCGACCAACGCCAGCAGGATAATGGACCATAGTGGCCATTGCGCGCTCGTCAACCCCAGCAGGGCAGTCGTTACCGCCGAGAAGATCGCCGCAACCGACAGCGTCGCGGTGGCCGAATGCATGTAATCGGAAAGCCATCCCAATACGATACGCCCGAACACCCCGCCCACTTGCATCACTGCAAAGACGACGCCCGCCAGCGTCAGGGAAAAATCGAGCTTGTCTACCAGATAGATGACGGTAAACGCGAACCAACAGCTCTGCGACACCGCAAAAAGGCTGCCGACGATAGAGATTTTCAGCAGGCCGCGGCTGTGTGCGAGCGACGCGAGCGGCAAGCTCAGCGTTCGCAAGGATTGGGCTGTTGGAATCAGGGAAGCGCGGTGTTTCTTCGTCGTGGATTTTATATCCAGTATCGCACTCAGCTTCCAGGTCAACAGCGTAGGCAGCAGCACGATCAGTGAACAAATGAGCAGGGAAAAGCGCCACCCGGCCAGTGCAATCACCAGAGGGACCAGCAGGCCCGCCAACATGCCGCCCAAAGGAACGCCTGCCTGCTTGATCGAAAACATAAGATTGCGCATTGCGGGAGGCGAGAACCTTTGAAGCACCTCACTGCCGGCGGGGTTTGCAGCGCCGTTGCTCATGCCCATGGCAAAACAGGCGATTAAAGCGATCCCAATACTGGGATACAGGAAAAAGACCATGCAGCCAGTGCCCAGGATCAAGGCAAGCTGCAGCATACGTGTTCCCCCCACCTGCCTGAGCAAGGACGAGCCAGCAACAAGAACCATCAGCCCGCCCAGGGCATTGCCGGCAGTCAGGTAGCCGATAGAGCTGCCGCCCCACCCGAATTCCTCGGACATTGCCGGGCCAACAATTGGAATCAGCCTGGACAAAAACGCAGAGACCGTCTGTAACGTGAAGATAGCCAATACAGGCACAAGCCAGGTCGGTCCAGCACTTTTCATGAGGGAATGGAATAACGATACCAGTGGCGCTGCCTATCGAAGGGAAGGGCAGCAATGGGGCATGGGTGATGATTGCCTGACTAGTATAGACCTTTAACAGCGGGCAAATAGTATGGGGCACTGCGGACATCCTTATTCCCGCAGGCGGGGGATGTCCGTCCTTGATGCCGCCGTGCAGCGAAGCGGCCTATCTGGATGGCTGCTCTTGGGCTTGCTAGAGCGCTTCGCAGGTGAGAGACATGTTTAGAAAAGGGTCGGAGGCTGGCGGCAGCATTCAGGGCAAGGAAAGTGACGCAGTATCAGTTCGAGCCGCATAGCCGGCAATGCACCGGAGCTAATCGACTTTCAGCCCGGATGTCTTCAGCACCTGCTCCCAACTGGTGACATCGTCTTGAATGTATCTTTCAAAATCGCCTCTGAGCTGGGGGTTTACCACCATACCCAGCGCTTCCAATGCATTCCGCACGTCGGGCTGGGCTGCCACTTCGCCTAGCACACTGGAAAGCTTGTCGGCGGCCGCGGGTGGCAGGCCTGCGGGGGCGACGATCCCAACCCAGCTGGTAAACGAGTATCCGGGTACCCCGCTTTCGTCCACTGTTGGAACGTCGGGGAAGAGCTTCCAGCGCGCTTTCCCCGTTGTTGCGATTGCACGCAGCTTTCCTGCGTCCACGTTCTCTTTCACGTTCGAGCCCAGCGCCGCCAGCGCAACTCGTCCCCCCATGACATCGAGCATCGCGGGGCCTTCCCCTTGATATGGGATATGGTTCAGCTTGATACCCTCCATCTGCTGCAGCAATTCGATAGACAGATGCCCCGCAGTCGCCACGCCGGGAGACCCATAAGACACCGCTCCGGGTTTTTTCCGGGCGTTGGCAACAATGTCCGATACGGATTTGATATCTGAATCCGGATAAGTAATGAATACCAGCGGCAACTCCGTCATGAGTGCCAGGGGCGTGTAACTCTTGCCCGCCGTGACCGGAAAATCCGGGTACATCGTGGGTCGGAAAACCAGTAAAGGCCGATTCGCAATTCCAATGGTGTAGCCGTCTTTTGGCGAGCGCATGAGCTTGTTCATTCCGATGACGCCTCCGGCTCCGCCGAGGTTCTCCACCACCACAGGCTGGTCGAGTTTCTGAGCCATAGCACGGGCAATAATCCGGCCCGTGACATCCGTTTGTCCCCCTGGCGGAAAGGGAATAATCAAAGTGATCGGACGGCTGGGAAAACTCTGTGCCCAGGCACTGATGCTGAAGAATAGAGCAGCGACCGCCATGCCGACGCCGCCGAACCGTATTTTTCTGTACATTGCATAGTCTCCTTTTCTGCTCGCGGCATCGCGAACACAGATCGTTATGCCAGCGACGAAGGCAAACGCACGGGATCCTTCCCGTCCCATCCCATGGAAGCCACCCGGATTTTCTCGAAGTATTCGGCTTTCCCTCCGCTTAATTCCGATACCTCGAACATGCCACTGGGCAACTCTGGGTGGACAAAGTATGCGAATCGCCCACGGTTAGGCGCCATTCGGCCTGCGTGGCCCTCGACGTAACCAGCGTTTACGAGCTTCGCGCAGTAAAGATCGAATTCGTCCAGCGTGGCAAACGCAATGTGCTGTGCCACTTCACCATTGTTTGTCAGCGTATCCAGATATAAGGACGGCGCATTGTTGCGTTGCTGAATCAACTCGATCTGCACATCTCCCGACTGTGCCAATGCGATCGACAGTTTGGGAAATTCAGACGGCTTTCCGTAGTATCGAAATTCGCACATGCCCGTATCTTCCTTGTAGAACCATGGGCCGACGCCCAATCTGGTCGCCCAATGATGCATGGCCTTCTCTATATCCTTGACTACATAACCTACCTGATGCACGCCACCGTAAATTCTGCTCATGTCTATTCCTCTCGTATGCGGGTTAACTCAACAATCATTGGTCGACTTTCATTGCATCCAGCAATTGCCGTGTCTGTGTAATCATCAACTTGATGTCGGTCCCCAGGCCTATCATCCGGAACCCCTGCCGGATTCGCTGCCGCATTTCATCCACGCCCCAACAAAGAACGCCGGTTGAAACCGCTTTTGCATGTGCGAGTTCGGTGGTGGACTTCACTGCATCCTCGATTTCGGGGCCTGTTGTGCCAGCCCGATATCCCATGCTCTGGGCCAGATCACCCAAACCATAAAACACAGCCTGCACGCCAGGCGCATTGAGAATATCCGGCATATTCCGGATCGCGTCAGCCGTTTCTATTATTGGAATGATCATGGTTTCATCGTCGGCTACCTCGACATACTGCCTGGTACCCAACCCCCAATGCACGGCCCGCTCGCCGCCCAGACCGCGTTCGCCCAAAGTAGGGTAGCGGGCATACTTGTATGCCTGCTCGACATCGTCGGCGGTGCGGATCAGGGGAAGAAAGAGCCCGTGCGCGCCCAAGTCCAATGCGCGTTTTATGTTGTCTATCGAATTACTGGGAATCCGCACCAAAGCTGCTGTGTCACTGCCGCGCAAGGCACGCATATGGTTAACGACATCCTTGAAGCTCAGGCTGCCGTGCTCCATGTCGATTACTACCCAATCCAGGCCCAGATCCGCCGCAACCTCGCTCGTGGTCGCTGACTCCAGGGTCGCAAGATACCCATAAGTGACATTGCCTTTCTCAAGTTTGGCCTTTAGCGGATTTCGAAAGCAAAGGTCTGGCATGGCGGTTCCTCATGATCAGTGTTGATGTGTGGAACCCAGTGTATGGGGCGTGCAGGGCCTTCGGCTATGCAGCCAGATCGATAAGCATATCGATATAATCGATAATACATGCGAGATTTTCGTATGCTGCGCTGTAATGGCAGCTACTGCGGCATCCTATTTCATTGATGAATATCGATATCGAAGCATCCCAGCCCTCAGGCTATGGACCCCGTCGGCAAAAGCGGAAACCGCAGAGGAGGCACGATGAAAAGTAACGCGCGGCTAGACGTTATTCCCAATAAATTCAATCTGGACTTGCTCATCCATTTTGATACGCTCATGCGCGAGCGTCATGTGAGCCGTGCCGCCGTTGCGCTGGGCATAGGCCAGCCAGCGGTCAGTTCAGCCCTGGCAAAGCTGCGGGATGCGTTCCAGGATCCCTTGCTGGTGCGCACCGCACAAGGCATGGTGCCCACTAACAGAGCACTGGAGCTGGAAGGCCAAGTTCATGAGATGATGGAAACAGTGCGCAAGATGTTTGCCCCTGCGCATGAAACTGTCGATCTGCGCGACATGCGCGCCAACATCCATATATCCGCAGCCCACGGGAGCGCACTTCTTTTCATGCCTCCGCTGATGGCAAACCTGCGTCAACATGCTCCAGGCCTGCAAATTTCGGTCATGCCGCGAGACCATCGCAAGCTGGTGCAGCTATTGGAAAGTGGGGAACTGGACATTGCCCTCGATATCATGCGCACTCCGCCGCAGCTGCTCAGGTGTGCCCGGCTATATCCCCAGCATGTCCGCTGCATTGTCAGCAGCAATCATCCCGTGATCAAGGATACGCTGAGCCTTGAGGAATTCGTGGCGTTTCCACATGTGCTTTGGGACTCGGAGCCTGTCAAATTTCCCGTTATGGAGCAACTGGTAAACAGTGCTTTGCGTCAGAAAGGCCTGACACGCACTGCTGGAATCCGCGTGGCATCGGCCACGATGGCGCCAGCTATCGTGGCCGCAACCGATATGATAGCGATTGTGTCGGATAGACTTGCCTACGAGAGTGCGAAATCACTTCCCTTGATTGTGCTCAAGCCTCCATTGAACCTGGCCCCGATTGATTTCAGCATGTTTTGGCACGAGCGCACGCAGCAAGATCCTGCTCGCCTATACGTTCGCAAGGTAATACGCGATATCGCCACCTCCATGCGGCATGGCATGACGATGGCTGCTTGGTCACGCCGTGGTAAGCGGTAAAAGACGTAAATGCCGAAACGTCAATTTCAATAGCGTCTGGCATCACCCGGCCGTTCTTATCTCTGAATTCTATCTTGTGCATTTCCCTACTGTGTATCGTGCATATCTCGTCGGCCATCTACTTTTGTATTGTGATGCCATTGGTGGCGATCAATTCCGTTTCTTTCTGTAGGGCTATCTTAAGGGTATCTTCTAGCGCCTAGGGGGATGGGCTTAGCTCAAGATGATGAGCTAGCGTATCCAGCGTTGCCAATAGCTCTTTATTATGGCCGGCTTTGCGTATCTCGTTATCGAGCTTCTGTATTATCGGTTTTGGCGTGTCTCGCGGAACAGCGAAGAACAACAAAGTACTATAGGTCCACGCTGGAACCAGGGTTCCGGCGATGGCCGGCACATTAGTTAAATTGGGTACGCGCTCTGAGGACGTTACCGCCAATACTCGTATCTTGCCCGTCTCTGCTTGTGGAAGTACGCCGCCGATATAGGGTGGCGCAAAATCCGTTTGCTGCGCCATCACGGCTTGTGTAGATTCAAGGCCAGATTTGTAAGGGATATGGTTCACATTGAGGCCACCCTTGGCATTCGCACGCAACAATTCGAATGGCATATATGCGGGTGAGCCGAGACCGCCAGTAGCCATCGTGATGTAACCAGGGTTCTTCTGAATGTCTACCAACAAATCCTGGATCGTTTGATAAGGTGAGCCCTTCGGCACAATAAAGGCGAATGGTGCTGCCGTACACGCCAAAGCGTCAACAAAGAGCTGAAGCTGCTCGAGCGCGAAGGAATAATAGAGATGACATATTCCCACTTTATTGTTCGAGATCCTCAGGCCCTTAGCGAAATCGTTGAGTCTGTGCTGTAGTACTTCGTTGGGCTTTACTCCACCAGCGTGAGCATACAATTAATACCGTCTCACGTTTCGGATAGCGGTAGCGAAATTGCATCGTAGGTTCGCTCCAGAAACAGGATCGAAAATTCCTGCCTGGTTGCTGTCCAGCAATGCATGGCACCTATAAAACCTGCCAAAGCATATGCAGGCTGACGATGGTCATGACGATCTTGAAGCCCAGCCTGAATATTTTCTCGGGCAAGTTGTCCAGGGTACGTGTGCCGACCCAGGTTCCGGCCACGCCGCTGACGATCATCGCCGCCAGCAGTGGCGCCCACTCCGCATAGGCAAAGCCCAGCATGCCGAATACGAGAATCTTCAAGCCGTGCTGAATCACCATACAGATCGCGTGTGTGGCCACCAGCGGTTGCTTGATCAGACCGGTATTGGCTAGTAGCGCGGCGACCAACGGTCCAGTGGAGCCGACCAGCATGGTGAAGAAGCTTGATATTGCGCCGCCTACTACAAAATAGATCTTTCCGTGCTGCTGGACATCGGCCTTGGGTTTTTTGCGGTAGACCGACCATAGGATGAACAGTGCTAAGCTGATCTTGGCCAGCTTTTCCGGAACGTTGACGACTAGCGAACCGCCTATCGCGATGCCCGCCAGACTGCCCAACGTGAACCAGACTAGCAGCGGAGTGACCACGTAGCGGCGTTGAATCATGACTCTTCCCGCGTTGGAGCCCATCTGCACGACTCCGTGCACCGGCAGCACGCTTGTCACAGGTAAACCCAGGCCCAGCACTGCCAGCATCGCGACACCCCCACCCAACCCCATTGACGCGGTGAGCGCTGAGGTCATGAAGCTGAGGGCGATCAGAGTTATGGCGAAGAAAGACGTGATCTCGGTTGGGAGGAATGACATGATGCTCTCGAATGACCTGTTGGCTGTGCCATAGTTATTTCGTTAATGATGGATATCACTTGACGACATTTCCACAGCGCTTAGATTTTTACACCGTGTCTTTGCTTTCGCCTAGCAGGAAGTCCGATAAATTACTGATTTGTTTTCATAACTGAACTGATTCAGCACTGATAGACGCGTTCGTGCACCACCTTTATGATCAGGTGATGGGGCGTAAGCCCATGCTGTCACGCATATATTCGGCCTAAAAGGAGCTGCAAAGGTGGACGATCTGGAAGCATGGAAGAAGCTCGCGCGCGAACATCGCGGCGTGACTCAGGAACTGGCTGCCTTCATCGCCGGGATTAAACCTGGTGATATTTCGGAAAAGACCCGTGCGATTCTGGATGATGCCCTGGTCGATGCGTTGGGCTGTGGCCTATATGGGCTGACGACACCCTGGGGCCGTATTATGGCCGAATTCGTATGTGAACAGCAGGGCCGACCGGAGGCCGCCCTTTGGGGAAATGGCGTGCGCGTCAGTGCAGTGAATACAGTGCTGGCCAGTGGCACTGCTATCCATAGCTTTGATTTTGACGATCACAGCCGCGCGAAAATTCATCCGGGCGCCCTGGTCGTGCCTGTGGTTCTGGCGCTAGCCGAGCGCGAGCGCGTTGATGGCGAGCTGATGTTGGCTGCCATGGCAGCCGGCTACGAGACCATGAACCGTGTCAGTCAAGCGTTCAACCCGAGCCGGGCGCGTATGCGTGGCTGGCACCTGACAGGCACAGCAGGCACGTTCGCCGCAGCGGCTGCGGCCTGCGTCATGTTGAAGCTGGATGCTGAAACGACAGCCAGCGCATTGGGTCTGGCTGGCACGCAATCCGCCGGCACGTGGGCCTTCACTGCAGACGGTGGCATGAGCAAGCGCATTCACCCTGGCCGTTCGGCTCAGGCAGGACTGATGGCCGCGCTGCTGGCCCAGCGTGGTTTTGTCGGACCGCACTATATCCTGGAAGCGGAGGACGGCGGATTGATGTTTGGCATGTCTGATACGCCTCGTCCGGGACTGTTGGTCGAAAAACTGGGCGAGCGCTGGCATGCCGATGAAACCTGTTTCAAACCCTACGCATGCTGCGGCAGCAACCATGCCTGTGTCGATGCCGTGCTGGGTCTGATGCGTGAAAATGATCTGCGGCCTTCCGACGTCGAGCGTGTGATTGCTGGTATTGCCAGCGTGGTCAATACACAGACAGGGTTTGAATACTGCGCGGACTCAGTGTTGAATGCCCAGATGAGCCTGCGATACAACATTGCCGTTGCAATGTTCGATGGCCAGGCGTATCTGGAACAGTTTACGCCGCAGCGCATCGTCGAGCCCCAGGTTGTGGCATTGTCCCGACGTATTGAAATTGAGATTGACCCGGAGATTGACCGTGCTTATCCTGAAGTTTACGGGGGCAAGGTCACATTGCACACAAGGCATGGGAAGACGCTGAGCAAGAAAGTCGACTATTCGCGAGGGATGCCGGAGAACCCGATGTCCGCCAGCGAGATCGACAGCAAGTTCATGTCCCTCGCATCCGCCGCCGTGGGAAGCGAATCGGCTGGCAGCATACTAAATGCTGCGCGTGGCCTGTTCCGCTCCGGCTCGGCAGAACCCTTGGCCAATCTGCTTGCGCAGGCAAAAGTGTGTGACGCAGTCGCTACGGTATGATTTTGTCCCAGTCGGGGTTGCCGGAAATCTCTTGCACGAGAAAGTTGACGAACGCCCGTACCTTGGGTGAAAGATTCCGGCTAGGCAGATACACTGCATATACAGGCGGGCCTTCTCCCACATAATCGGTCAGGATGGGGCGCAGGCGCCCATCGCGTATCGCGTCGGCTGCTGTGAAGTTGCTGATCATGGCAATTCCCAACCCGGACGAGGCCGCCTCCAGCAATGATTCCGCGTTATTGACATTGAGCTGGCCAGATACCGTCTTGGGGCACGGAACACCGTTCTTGCTGAAAGGCCATTCACGGTAGCGGCCAGTGTGCATCAACACATAAGCCATGCAATGGTGGCCATCCAGATCTTCAGGCGTGAGCGGTTCGCCGTGCGTGGCCAAGTAATGTGGTGATGCGCAGGCCATGAAACGCAGATTGCACAGCTTGCGGGCGATTAGCCTGGCGTCAGCGGGCTCCCCGATCTGCACGGCGGCATCTATGCCCTCATAGGCTAGATCTACGGTACGGTCGCTCAACTCGGCATCCAGTACGAGGTTTGGGTGCTGCTTCAAAAAACGCGGCAGCATCGGCATGATGACTCGCCGCCCGAAGCCCACGGGCAGGTGCACATGGAGCCGGCCGTGCAGGCTGGAGGTCGCCGTACCAAGCAGATTCTCGGCATCCTCTATCTGCGAAAGGATTTGCAAGCAATGTTCGAAGAAGCTGGCGCCGTCGTTGGTCAGGCCCACCGAACGAGTTGTCCGGTGCAGCAGCCGTACGCCCAGCTCTTGCTCAAGGCGGGTTATGGCCTTGCTGACAGCTGATGATGTGAGCCCCAGCCGTTTGGCCGCTTGAGTAAAGCTACGCGTTTCTGCCACGCGAACAAATACGCGCAGCGAATTGAGATTCTCCACACCTCATCTCCCGTCTTGCCATGAATTTTTAGTGAAATTAATTCACTAGTATTTTGAATTTTTGGCCATTGATCCACTTTTATAGCGTAATTAGACTATCAGTATCAATCAATGCCTGCAAGAAGAGGCACTGTGCTTTGTGCTGCGAATCTGGAGACAAAAGCTGTGCGTGTAACCCAAATCAAGATAACCAACCGGTTCTCGAGTAAGGCCCAAGCCCTGCTTGCCACTGCCTTGCTTTGCCTGAGCACCGGAGCATTGGCGGCGGCCGAGTCTACAGCGTCATTTCCCGACCACCCGGTAAAGCTGATTGTGCCATTTCCGCCTGGCGGCGGCACCGACATTCTGTCCCGCCCGCTGGCGCAGCGACTGGCCGAGTACTGGGGTCAGCCAGTAGTGGTCGAGAACCGCAGCGGTGCTGGCGGCAACATAGGTGCGGCGGCGACGGCGCGGTCCGCGCCAGATGGCTACACACTGCTCTTCACGCCCGTCATTACGCTGGCGGCCAACCAGGCTCTGTATAAGTCCGCCGGTTACGACACAGTGCGTGATTTCACTGCGATCACCATGCTGGTTAGCACGCCAAACATTCTCGCGGTACCTGCATCCTTTCCCGTGAAAACCGTCGCGGAACTCGTGGACTATGCGCGGGCCAACCCCGGTAAATTGAACTTCGCTTCGTCTGGCAACGGTGCGCCGCCGCATCTGGCAATGGAGATCTTGCAGCGGATGGCCGATGTCAAGATGACGCACGTTCCTTACAAAGGCGCTGGCCCCGCAGTCACTGATCTGATCGCCGGTAGAGTACAGGCAATGATGGTAAACGCCCCAGTAGCACTGCCCCATATGAAGTCAGGCCAATTGCGTGGTCTGGCTACAACCAGCGCAAAACGTCCTTCCTCGGTGGCTGATCTGCCCACGCTCGAAGAAAGCGGATTCAAGGGTTACGAGGCAGATACATGGTATGGCTTGTTCACGCCGGCGGGCACCTCCAAGGCCATCGTAGACAAGATCAATGCCGATGTGGTCCGGGCCTTGAATTCGCCGGATATCAAGAAGCTCTATGCGGACCAGGGTGCCGAAGTCGTCGGTGACAGCCCTGAGTCGGCATCCGCCAGGGTAAGCGCTGATGTGATCAAGTGGCGCGATGTCATCAACGACATGAACCTGAGAATGGATTGACGATGAGCGCGATCCAGACGCCGCTCATGGAGGTCGGTGAGTCATCTCTGGCAGTCATCCTGGGCCGCTTTGCAGCGGGTGTACGGGTAGAGTGTTTACCAATGGAGGTGAAGCAGGCTGCGTCTTTGCGGATGCTGGATACACTGGCGGCCGCCGCAAGCGGCGTGCTGCAATCCACAGAGCGAGGCTTGCTGGCCTTGCTTCCGGGCGACGGCCCGGTCTCCATATGGGGGGCTGGCGTTCGCCGCAGCCTGCGCGATGCCTCCATCATCAACAGTGCAGTATCTCATTCCACATATTTCGAGGATGGTTGCCGCTATACCGGGGGCCATCCGTCGTCGGCATTGATCCCGGCGGCGTTTGCCCTGGCTTACGTACGCAAGGCGCGCGGAGCAGATCTGGTCAGGGCCATTGCTGTGGGCTACGAGGTATTCCTGCGCCTGGGTCGTGCTATTTATCCATCCACAGTGCAGCGCGGCTTTCAAAGTACGGCGATCCTGGCCGCGCCTGCCACGGCTGCCGCGGCGGCGGTACTTCTGCACCTCACCGCAGAGCAGGCCGCGCATGCTATTGCTATTGCATGCAGCCATGGCGCAGGGCTGAAGGAAGCGCTGAAGAATGCGGGAAGCCAGCCTTTGCAGGTAGGCCGCAGCAGCGAAGGGGGGCTGTTGTCTGCTCTTTACGCTGCCCAGGGCGCGGAGGGTTCGCTGCGGATTATCGAGCACGGCTTCTTCAAGGCATTTTCTGAACATGCCCAGGCAGATGTTGTTGCTCGCGAACTAGGGCAGCAGTGGGGTATCACAAAAACCTACCTGAAGATGCACGGTGGCTGCCGTGGCAATCATGCGCCGGTTGATGCCGCGGCAACCTTAATGCGCAAGCATGACCTCCTTCCGGCTGACATCGAGTATATGGATGTACAGGTAGACACAGTGACGCTGGCTGCTGCGGTGGCGGAGCCTATCAATGCGGATCAGGCGAAGTTCTCCATCGCATTTTCCATAGCCGTCAAGCTGCTGATGGGCGATGCAATGCCAGAGCGCTACACCGACGCAGTGTTGGCCGATCCCAAAGTGCGTGCATTGATGTCTCGCATTCAGGTGGGTGCCAACCCTGGCCTGGATGAAGGGTATCCCGACCGACGGGGTGCTGTAATCCGCGTGCGCACAAACGATGGCCAGGAGATGGAGCATTACATTGAGCGAGCTTTGGGTGAGCCTGAGCAACCATTCAGGCAGGCCGATATAGAGCACAAATTCGACCTGACCGCAGGCCGTCTGTACGGCAGAAACGCCGCTGAGATCAAGGATCAGGCGATGTCCCTGGCGTCGCTGCCAGATGTAATCGAACTGAATGAACTACTGCGAGCCAATCACCCCTGATAAAGAGACAGATGAACGCTATGACATTGCCCGACTATGAGGTCTACGCCATTCGCTACGCCATGCGAGATGCCAGGCGCGCCAACCACTTCATTGGTGGTGACCCGCATGATGCGCCCATGCCCATGGATTACTACGTGTGGCTCGTGCGTGGGAAGGACAAGGACATTGTGGTTGACACCGGGTTTGGCGCCGAAGTGGCCAGCAAGCGCGGCCGCACGCTTCTGCGTCATCCATCGGAGGGACTCAAGCTGCTTGGTGTGGATGTGGACACGGTCGAGGATGTGATCATTACCCATCTACACTACGACCACGTTGGCACATTCGACAGCTTTGGGCTCGCGCGATTCCATTTGCAGGATGACGAAATGTCCTATGCCACGGGCCGTCACATGTGCTATCGCCAGTTCAATCATGGCTATGAAGTCGAAGAGGTGATAGGCATGGTGCGGATGGTCTACAAGGATCGGGTGAAATTCCACAACGGCAGCGCCGAGCTGGCCCCAGGCTTGAGCATTCATCGCATCGGAGGCCATACCCATGGCCTGCAGTGCGTGCGCGTCCATACAAAGCGTGGCTGGGTCGTGCTGGCGTCGGACAGCAGCCACTACTACGAACATTTCGAAAAAAAGCGTGCCTTCACCACTGTATTTCATGTGGGTGAGTTGATAGATGGATACAGCAAGCTCCAGATGCTGGCCGACAGCCCGAAGCACATCATACCGGGACATGACCCGCTGGTGATGCAACGGTATCCGACAGCGTCTGCCCAGCTCGACGGGATTGCCGTCCGTCTGGATGAAGAGCCCAACTATTAATCACTGTGCCCCTTCGGCACTTTTCAAATTTGCAGAGACACTCCCATGACCAGCTCACAATCACCGCTTCTGAAAAACGCCACCCGGGACCTAGCGCGCTTCGCAGCTGAGCTTCGCTACGAAGATATTCCCGTGGAGGTCGTAGAGCGTATGAAGACAAGCCTGCTGGACAGCATCGGCTGCTGCCTATACGGGGCCACCTTGCCGTGGACACAGCGCTTGCAGGACATGGTCGAGGCCGAGCAGGCCGCGCCTATGGCGGGTTTGTGGGGCAGCAGTAAGAAAACCTCCATTGCCAACGCGGTACTGGTCAATAGTACAGCCGGGCATGCGTTCGAGCTTGATGATATTCACAAGGAATCCATCGTGCATGCCGGCTCGATCGCCGTTCCGGTGGCCCTGGCATACGCTGAACGCGATGCCAACTGGACTGGCCAGGACCTGATTGCTGCGCTGGTGGCAGGCTACGAGGTCGGCACGCGTGTAGGCAATGCCGCCACAATGAGCCTATTCTACCGGGGCTTTCACCCGCAGGGGACCTCCGGCACCTTCGTAGCGGCGGCGTCGGCCGGGAAGGCCCTGGGTCTTGATGCAGACCGTATGCAACACGCCTTGGGCATTGCCGGATCGCAGGCTGGTGGCCTGATGGCGGCGCAGGAGGGCGCCATGGTCAAGCGCTTTCACGCCGGCCGCGCAGCGCAAAGCGGGGTGTACTCGGCAGAGCTTGCCAAGCGTGATTTCACAGGCATTCCCGATGTGCTGGAGGCGCGTTACGGCGGTTATCTTACTGCTTATTCAGACAAGCCCAATGCCGCGCGTCTGACAGATGGCTTGAGTAAAAATTGGGAAACGGCCAAGGTGGGCTACAAGCCGCACGCCAGCGTCACCAGCATACATTCCGCACTGGATGCGCTGAAGTACATTATGCGGGCCCAGGCGCTGACAGCGGATGACATCGCTTTAATCAGGGCAGGTGTCAGCCATATGACCTATGTGCACTGTGCGTGGGAGTACAAGGCACAGGGCGTTACTGCCGCGCAGATGAATCTGTACTACGGCCTGGCGGTAATCGCGCACGATGGCGAGGCTTTTGTGGATCAGTACGATGCGAAGCGTTTGGCCGATCCTGCCTTGCTCGACATGATAAAGCGCACGCAGGCATATGAAGATGCGGAGATCGAGGCCATGGGCCCCCCGTTTCGTCATGCCGCCACGGTAACGGTGAAGACTCGCGACGGTCGCGAATTCACGCATCGCATCCTGAACAGGCGTGGAAGCCCCGAGAACCCGATCTCGGCGGACGATGTGGAATACAAATTCCGCAATGTGGTCCGTTCTTGCCTGCCGGCCCAAAAGATAGAGCTCCTGGTCGAACTCTGCAAGCGTCTGGACACGCTTTCCAACCTGGAGGAACTGGTTTCCATCTTGAGCGCACCTCGCGCCTGAATCCTTTTTTATGGCTTTTCACCGAACTACCATGACAAAAACCATAGCTGAACAACTCGCTTCTCATTTTGTACGTTTCAACTACGACAAGGTCGCGCCAGCCACCCGCACTGCGGTCAAGCGTTTGTTGCTGGATTACCTGGGCGTGGGTGTGGCTGGCAGCCAGACCGGTAGCGGCAAGATCGCGCGCGAATTCGCTGCTTCCATGGGCGGCCACGAGCAGGCCACCCTGCTGGGCGACGGGCAGCGCGTGCCGGCCATGCAGGCCGCACTGGCCAATGCAATTTCTTCTCACAGCGTCGAGCTGGACGATATCGATGTGCTGGCGCTGTTTCACTTCAGTCCGCCCGTGTATTCTGCGGCGCTGGCGACCGCCGAGCAGAAGGGCAGGGATGGTCGCGCGCTGATCGCAGCGTTGGCGGCAGGGTGCGAGATGATGGAGCGGCTGAGCAAGGCGGCCAACAATTCGCTGCGCAATCGCGCCTACCATACGACGCCCACGTGCGGCATATTCGGCGCCACTGTTGCATCAGGCATTCTGCTGGGCAACAGTGAAGAGCAGATGGTTTCTTCGCTTGGACTGGCAGGCGCCCAGTCCGGCGGCCTGATGGAAATGTATGGGCCGTCCATGCAGAAGCGATTCAATCCGGGTCCGGCCTCGCGCAGTGGCGTAACCGCAGCGGCCATGGCCAACCTTGGTTTTACGGGCGCTGCAACGATTTTTGAAGGAGAACGCGGCTGGTTGAAAGCCTTCACCGACAGTAATGACCCCGCGCAGCTGACGCTTGATCTGGACAAGCCTTATCAACTGGACATCGAATTCAAACCGTACTCTTGCGCGCGCCCCATTCACAATGCCATCGATTGTGCGCTGGAGATCCGCAAGGAACATGCACCTGATCTCAACCGGATCAAGAGCATGACTATGGCCCGTCACCCTGATTGGGCCTTGTATCACCAGAATGCCGAGCCGCAAACCTATCATGAGGCGCAGGTGAGCCTGCCGTACTCCGTAGCGGTTGCCTTCACCGACGGTCAGGCGCTTTTCCCGCAATATAACAACGCTCGCTTGAAAGAGCCCATGCTGCTCAAGCTCTCGAAAATGCTCAAGATCACCTTGGACGATACACTGCCGCGCGGTGTGTCGTGCAGGCTGACAATCGAGATGGACGATGGCGCCAAATATGTATCACAGGTTGATTACCCGAAGGGGTCAGTCCAGAACGCCATGTCCGACGCAGAGCTGCGGGCCAAGTTTGACAGCCTGACCATCCCGGTGATTGGCGCCTCTCGTTCGGCTGAGGCAGCCGAGATGATCTCGGGCATCGAGCAATGCAAGGATATCAGCCAGCTGATGCGCTTGCTGTCTCCGGAAAAGGGCTGAGATAGCGATGGCCCAGACCGTAGAAAAAACGCCCATGTATGAGGTGTATGCGCTTAAATATGCGACACGCTCCGCGCAACGTTCGGCGAATTTTGTGGGTGGGGATCCGCACGACGGCCCTATGCCGCTGGATTACTACGTCTGGGTCATCCGCAACCGGGATCGCCTGGTGCTGGTGGATACGGGGTTTTTCCAGGACATGGCAGACAAACGCCATCGCAGCTTATTGCGCACGCCTGTCCAGGCGCTGGAATTGATCGGCATCGAGGCCGCCAACGTGAGCAATATAGTGATCACTCATATGCATAACGACCACGTTGGCACTTTTGACGCATGGCCCAACGCGCGTTTTCACCTGCAGGATGCGGAGATGGACTACGCGACGGGCCGGCATATGGCCTGCACTATACATAGCCGCGCATACGAGCCCGACCATGTGGCAGGCCTCATTCGGCTGGCATACAAGAACCGGATTGTCTTTCACGATGGCGACGGTGAGATCGCTAATGGCATAAGTGTGCACCGTGTGGGCGGCCACACAGCTGGGATGCAGGTCGTACGGGTACGCACGGCGCGCGGTTGGGTGGTATTGGCATCCGACGCAAGCCATTTCTATGAACATATTCAGACGCGGCGCAGTTTTTCGCTGGTGTTCCATATCGGAGACATGTTCCAGGGCTATGCGCGTATGGAAGCGCTGGCGCAATCGCCAGATCACATCATCCCAGGCCATGATCCGCTTGTTATGGAGAAGTATCCGCCCTTGCGGCTGGATCTGGCCGGAATCGTAGCCAGGCTGGACGTACCACCGATAACGAAGTAGGCGCCCGTGTCAGAGCGGGCATCATCCATAGAGTATGAGGAGAAGAGACATGAAGAAAATAATTCTGGCCTTCTGTTTGGCACTGGGAATGCCCTTGATGGCCCACGCTGATTTTCCCGATCATGCTTTGAAAATCATAGTCCCTTTCCCCCCAGGTAGCGGCACTGATACCGTGGCGAGGGAACTAGCAGAGGGGATGTCAAAGGACCTGGGTCAGCCTATCGTCATCGACAACAAGCCTGGGGCGCAAGGCATCATTGGTGTCAAGGCAGCGGTGGGTTCGGCACCCGACGGCTATACCCTGGTCATGCTGGGTGTGACCACCGGAGCCAGCAATGTTACTTTATTCAAGAACCTACCCTACGACCCCATCCGCGATCTGACGCCCATTGGCATGATTGCCGATTCACCCATTGTGCTTGTGTCCGCGCCCCAGTTCGGGCCGAACAATGCTAAAGAGTTGTTTGAACTTGGACGCAAGGAGCCGGGCAAGCTCACCTATGGCTACGGTTCGGGCAGCGCGCAGATCGCGGCTGCAAAACTGGTGGATATGGGAGGAATCAAGACGGTACCTGTTGCTTACAAGGGGTCGCCCCAGGCCCTCGTAGACGTCATGTCCAGGCAGGTTGATTTCATGTTTGTAGACCTGTCGCTGGCCATTCCCCAGATCCAGGGCGGGAAACTGAAGGCCCTCGGGGTCACGACACCGAAGCGTTTCTCATTGGTTCCTGATATCCCTTCTATCAATGAATCTGGCGCGCCTGGTTATGAGCTTGTCGTCTGGTTTGGCATGGGCGGTCCAGCCGGCATACCAAAACCGGTTGTGGATCGCATTTCGAAGTCGCTCAACGCAGCGCTTTCTAGTAAAAGCCTGCAAGAGAAATATGCGACACATGGATTGCAGGTCAAGACGTCCACACCCGAAGAGTTCGGGAAGTTCCTTGAGCGGGAGATCAAGACCTGGGGCGATGATATCCGTAAAGCTGGAATACCACCCCAAGGCTGATGCGCCTGTTTGGCGATAAGGAAGAAATAAGTCATGACACAGAAGCCGTCGGTGGCGGTGATAGGCCTGGGCCAGATGGGTTCAGCCATGGCGCTACGCCTGAATGAAAGTGAATTCGATGTCATTGGTTGGGACATTGATCCCGCTGTGTGTGAACAGCTTGCTTCTCAAGGTGTGCCAATTGGCGCAAGTCTGGCCGATGCGCTCAAGGGCCGGCTCTGTATTCTCAGTAGTCTGCCGAATGGCCTCCTGGTCAAAGAGTGCTGGCTAGGCAGGGGAGGGCTGGTCGAGCTGGCGGATCAAGGGGCGACACTCATTGATCTGAGCACAATAGAGCCGTCAGTGATGCGGCAGGCTGCGGCCCAAGCATATGAGCGGGGGTTGAAGGTTCTGGATTGCCCGGTCAGCGGGGGTCCGGTAGAAGCTCGTGCTGGAAAGCTTGTCTTGATCGTGGGTGGGAAGGCCGGCGTTATTGAGCAGACGCTTCCCCTGTTGAATGCCTTGGGTTCGACGATCCGTCATACGGGCGATGTCGGAACGGCTAAAGTTGTCAAAATCATCAATAACACCATGGCAATGGGCAATCTGGCGGTCGCCTGCGAGGCTTTTGCCTTGGGTGAGGCCTGCGGCGTGGATACGGCGGTCTTGTTCGAGGTTTTGTCTGAAAGCGGTGGCCGATCAATGACATTCACGAAACGGTTTCCGCCAGCACTCAAAGGCGATTTTGAGGCGCGTTTTAAATTGTCGTTAGCAGAGAAGGACCTGGGGCTGGGTCTGGAGATGGCGCAGGATATGGGTATACCCGCTCCGGCAGCCACGCTGGTTCGGGGAATATTCAGCCAGGCAGTGGCGGAAGGGTACGGAGGAAAGGACGCCGTCGCCTTGCTTGCCATTTCCAGGGACAGAATCCGGAAGGCTCTAAGAAAGTGAGGAAAACATCAAGGGATGAGTGAAATGGGCAAGTATGCAGTCGTTACAGGTGCTGCTTCGGGCATAGGCGCGGATTGCAGTCGGGATCTGCTTGGGCAAGCTTATACCGTCTTCGGTATGGACAGAGACATAGAGCAACTGAAGAGGGCAGAGCAAAGCACGAGGGATGTTCCGGGGAAATTTATTCCCATCGCTTGTGATGCCTCAAGCAGCGCCTCGGTCAAAGAGGCTTTTGAACAGATACTAGCCGCTACGAACAAGCTGGACGCGCTCGTGTGCTCCGCAGGTGTATTCCGGACGGGTGCCCTGATGGATCTTTCAGAGGCTGATTACGACAGCTTGTTCGATATCAATACCAAAGGATGCTGGTTGACTGCCAAGGCGGCCTACCCACTGCTCAAGGTGGCAGCTACACAGGAGGCGCCAGCGCGTATGGTCTTTGTGGCTTCCGCAGCCGCGTTGCGGCCCAAGACTGGCGGGGGCGCCTATGCCGCTTCCAAAGTCGCACTAACGTACATCACACGGGTATTGGCCGTCGAGCTGGCGAGTGAGTCGATTCTTGTGAACGCTGTGGCGCCTGCGACAGTGGATACGCCACTGGTTCAGAAATTGGTGGCCGATGCCGCCACCAGCGGTTATCAAGTGTCTGGTGTTTCGCCATTGGGGCGGGTGGCTCAGCCGGCTGATGTCACGGCAGTGATCCGCTTCTTGCTGGGCAACGATTCCCGCTATATGACGGGAGCGATCCTTCCTGTAGATGGCGGCTCGGTTGCGGCCATGCTTTCCAAATGAATAAAAGCGGATTTGTTTCGGGGGTAGACTCATGAGTCAGAAATTGGGGTTTATCGGCGTCGGCGTGATGGGCGAGCCCATGTGCCGCCATTTGGCGGAAAAAAGCGGCGCGACGGTTATTGCCTGTGATCAGGATACCGAGCCTTTACGCAGGCTTGAGCAAGAAGGCGTGCAGTCTGCCAGCATGGCGGAGATCGCGAGCGACGCTCAAATTATTTTCATGTCACTGCCTTCAGGAGAGGTCGTTGAGCGCGTCGTTTTGGGTGAGGATGGACTGTGGCGGAAGTTGCGGGCGGGACAGACGCTAGTCGATCTGAGCACATCCCCGCATGCAACAGCCATCCGCCTTGCGGCGAGCCTCAATGACATCGGCGTGCAGTTCTCTGATGCGCCAGTCATGAGAACGCGCGCGGCCGCCCATTCGGGGACCCTCGCAGTTCCCGTGGGTGCCGACGACCGGACTTTTACCTTGATTGAGCCATTGATCAGGTGTTTCGCCACAGACGTCATGCATGCTGGCCCCGTCGGTTGTGGCCAGGTCGTGAAGATCCTGAACAATATGGTGGTCTACGAAACCGTGCTGGCCTTGGCTGAGGCGCGGGCAGTTGCCGTCCGCATCGGTATGGACCCCGAGAAGCTTTTCACTGCCTTTGCCACGGGTTCGGCAGACAGTTTTGCATTGCGCAACCAGGGCTTCAAGGCGATCTTGCCGCAGCAATTCCCGGAGAAGGCTTTTCCGGTCACCTATGCGCGCAAGGACCTGCTTTATGCGGTAGATCTTGCGGAACAGGTCGGCGTCGATGCGACGGGTGCAAAGAATCTGGTGGCCAGTTTCGACAAGGCCATTGACGCTGGCTACGGAGACATGTATGCGCCAGCGATCAGCCTGGTTTTCGAGAGCATGGCAGTGAAAGGAAGCTGAAGTGCCGGTGTATTTGAAGATCAATCACAACATGAATGGAGGATGATCAAAGGCAGCTTGTGCAGGAAGATTTTTACAAGCTGACAGGAGATCAGACAAAAAAGCTATGAAAATCCACACCCCGAAGACCTCACGTCGCAATGTATTCAAGACATTGCTTGCCTGCACGCTGGCGGTCACTGCAATTCCCGCCATTGCGGCAGCAGATACCTATCCTTCCAGACCCATTGCCATGGTGGTCGGCTTTCCGCCGGGCGGCTCAAATGACATCGTGGCGCGCATCATCGCGCCCGAGCTTGAGAAAGCCCTGGGTGTTCCGGTGGTGGTGGAGAACAAGCCGGGCGCCAATGCCACGATAGGTACCGAGTATGTTGCGCGATCCAAGCCGGATGGATACACAATCACCCTGGGTAGTGTGAGCCCCTTGCTGCTCAGCTACTATGCATATCCAAACTTGCCGTATGATCCCTTCGTCGATCTGACCGGCGTTACGACGGTTGCCTCCACTCCCGAACTATTGGCCATCAACCCTGACGTACCAGCAAAGAATCTTGCTGAACTGGTGGCGCTTTCGAAGAAGCAGGACGTAACGCTGGCTTCGGCGGGTGCCGGCGGTTTGCCGCATCTGGCGATCGAGCTTTTAAAGAAAGAATCGAAGGGCCGCATCGTCCACATCCCCTACAAGGGTGCCAGCCCGGGCATGACCGACGCAGTCGGCGGGCATGTCAGCGGCATCATTGTCGACTTGCCGGCTTTGCAAAAGCTTGTGGTGAGCGGCCGGTTGCGCCCCATCGCCGTTACCGACACCAAGCGCTCTCCGGCCATGCCCGACGTGCCGACCACAGTCGAAGGCGGCCTGCCCTCGGTCATCGCATTCAACTGGTTTGCCATAATGGGGCCCAAAGGGATGCCCATGGAAATACGAGAGAAGTTGCATCAGGCGCTACTCAAGGTAATGAACAGCCCTGAAACCAAGGATAAACTTGAAAAGCTGGGCATCGGCCCCTTTACCCAGGAATCCCCTGTCGCGTTCGACGCATTCATGAAAGCGGAAGGTGAGCGCTGGAGCAAGTTGATCGAAGATGCCGGCGTCAAGGCGGGTAGTTGATTCCATAGCCACCTGGCCGTATTCAATACAGGAGTTTTTTGATGGGAAAATCGACAAAGCTAGACCTGCGTGAGAAGGTGGCTCGCCGTAGCGGCCTGATCGTGGCCGGCGCTTTTAACGCGATGAGCGCCAGGGTTGTAGCGGACCAGGGGTTCGAGGCTGTCTATCTGACGGGGGCCGGGCTGACCAATATGCATTACGGTGCGCCCGATCTCGGTATCATCGGCCTGCGCGATGTGGCCGACGCTACAATGCGCATCCGTGAGGCGGTGGAAGATCTGCCACTGATTGTCGACATCGACACCGGCTTCGGCAATGCGGTCAATGCCTGGCATACTGTGCGCACACTCGAGCGCGCAGGCGCCGACGCCATCCAGATTGAAGATCAGGTGTTCCCGAAGAAATGCGGCCACTTCGCCGGCAAGGCCGTGGCGCCATTGCCGCAAATGCTGGACAAGATCCGCGCAGCCACTGATGCGCGGAAAGATCCCAATTTCCAGATCATCGCGCGTACAGATGCGCGGGCAGTGGAAGGCTTTGAAGGCGCGATCGAGCGGGCGCAGAAGTTCGCCGAAGCAGGTGCCGACATCCTCTTTGTCGAAGCAATGACTTCGATTGAGGAGATTCGCCGGATCCCGGAATTGCTCAAGGAGCCTCTGCTGATCAACATCGTGGTAGGCGGCAAGACGCCCGCCATGACGGCGCAGGAACTGGGCGACATGGGCTACAGCCTTGTGCTCTATGCCAACGCGGCGCTGCAGGGTGCCGTGCTGGGCATGCAGAAGGCCCTGGCCACGCTCAAACGGGAAGGCAAGCTGGATGAAGACCCTGCACTACTGGCGCCGTTTAACGAACGTCAGCGGCTGGTCAACAAGCCGTTGTATGACGAGTTGGAGCAGCGCTACGCCGAGCGCTGACCAGCAGGCGATGAGCAGCAGTCCGAAGAAACCAAAAAAAGACGGGCATCTCCACGAGGGGAGATGCCCGTCTCTGATGGCTGCACAGTTGTGCAGACTGCGACCAGACGAAGAATGCCAGTGGAATCTACCGGCTAGCCATTATCCCGCCCTGATCCCGCAGCGCCACTGCCTCCCGTGCATAGGCATAGTGCCGCACACAATGCCACAGTGAATAAATACCCAGGCCAAATACCGGGATCAACGCAATGGACAGCAAAAGCCACCCCGCCAGCACGGCATGGCTGGTGTGGAAGTAATGTGTTTTGCCATCATGCTCTCGGATGCCCAGCAGGCGGTTTCCATGCAGATACAGCATGGTTTCCCCGCCAGATGCGTGAGAGGCCCTCACCAGGTATTTGACCAGTGGCTTGGGCACCTCGATATCCGAAAGGATCTGATCCCCGATCTCGATAACGTTGTATTTCACAACACTGTTGTGAACCTGGGTGTAACCCAGCATCGCAACAGCCCCCTGAACTGACTTCATTGGTTACTCCAAATGCCAAGTGACGATACAACACAGCGATAAGCTGGAGCGGTTTGTAATGTAACGAAAAGGAAAAAAGGCCTTTACTGGAATGTTGATTGGCTTGTGTGAAGGATAGGTTGGGACTACTTTTGAAAGTTGAATATTAATTCTGGAGAATGCTTATACGCCCGGAGGTGTGAGTGTTTTCTTGAAATAGCGATTTATTGACTACTTTAATCATGCTAATAGTGCTCATAACATATGGCTATAGATTATTTCATGATCGAATAAAAATCCGAAATGTGAGGGTTGCTGATCGTCAGCTCCCCTTTGAGTAGACGACAGCCGGTAGAGTTTCGTAGCCTCCTTGACATAGAGCCCCTCTTGAAGAAAAGCAGGCTTACAGAAAGCTAGATCGTTGCGGAGGTGAAGGAAGGCGAAGCCAGCCTACCAATAGCAGAGCTGTGCCGCAAGTAGGGCATTAGTTTGGCCACCTATTACAACTAGAAGAGCAAGTACTAGGACGTTGAAGTCTCAGAGCTACAACGCTTGCGTGAGCTGGAAGCGGAGAATGCCCAGCTCAAGTATATATATGCCGACTTGGTGCTGGAGAACACAGCGATCAAGGATGCTCCGAATCGAAAATCCTGACGCCGTCAGCCCAGGCGTGAAGCGGTCGAGCAATTGGTACAAGCCAAGCTTTCGATGACACGCGCCTGTCAGATTACTGGCTTATCGCAGACACGTTCCACCATGCCATTCTGTTGTGGACAATGGGGCGTGATGAACTCCTGGCGAAGGCAACTACTGGAACAAGAAACGTGTCTATCGGGTGTATTGCGATATGGGATTCACCTTGCCTCGACGAACCAAGAAACGTTTGCCAGATCGGTCTCGACAGCTTCTGGATCTGGCGACCGAATCGAACCGGGAATATCTGGCCCTAGAGATAGGCACCTCGATCCCTTCGGTCCGGTTAATTCGCGTTCTGAACCGTCTTGTCGATTACTACGGAACGCCAGATGCCATGCGCCTAGATAACGGGCCGGAACTAGTATCTGGAGCGTTCACCGAATGGGCCGCCTGCAAAGGCATTGCCATCCGATATATCCAGTCCGGCAAGCCGAATCAGAATGCGCTCATCGAGCGTTTCAATCGAATCTATCCTACTGAAGTGCTCGATGCCCATCTGTTTGCAAGCCTGGAACAGGTGCAAGTCATTACCAATCAGTGGCAGATTGATTACAATGAATACCGCCCGTACGAGTCCTTGGGCGGTGTCCCGCAGCCCTTGCTCCGAATCTCTATCAGCCAGTATCTCCTTGACGGGGGTATGCAACGTAGAGTATGGGGATTTTTCTGAATATGCCGAAAGTGTATATAAGATCATGAGTTTGATGTTATATGACGATAGCTTACTCACATATATTGGTTTGTAAAGAATTGACTAATGACATTAGTCTTTGCTCTTTTCTTGGGTTGAGGGCTAAAGATTGATGTCGCTGAAGATGACTCTTTAATCATTGGGGAAGCCAGGTTTTGGGCTATGATTAATTAGGAAGGTTTGATTTGGTTTAGCCTCTAGCGTAATTTATGGATCACTATGTAGAATATTTACGAGTAATATTTTTCTAACGAAAATTTTTAATTGAGGCGCCATTCAAATAAGATATTTTCGAAGGCGTGGTTTGAGATGTGGGGTTGTTTGAAAATAATAAAGTCTCTATATGGGCGTCATCTATTTCTAGAAATTTTCCTGTTTTAGACGCTGCGCTATTTAGCAAATTTGAATATATAGCTAATAAAGAAATTGTTTGACCAGTACCTGATATCTTAACAAGAGCTGCATCGGTATCGACAGAAAGCATGCAGCCTATTATTTGTACTCGTTTGGGAGGGCTTTGGTATTTTTCGCCTCCCGCGTGTGAGCGACATGTGCCTATAAATATGTTGCCATAGTTGGACCAAATATTGCTAATTTGTATTTCTTCGCAGTTGCTTGCCTCTACTGCTATTGAATGTGACGGACGCGTGTCTCTCCAGTTTGAGCCGCCCGAGATCTGTGCGAAATTGAATCCTCGAACGTTTATAAAGGTTCTTGGACTATCGGATTCTGTTTCGTTATATAGTCTTATGTCATTGTTGGAGATTAAGGCTTTACTGAACTGCAGAGTTGCATTAGGCAAGCCCCAAGATCCTGTAAAAGATATTGGTATTCCATGGTTTGGAGTGGCCCACATAGAAATATTATTGTTGCTAACATTTATAGCATCCGGTTCGCTATGCCCTTTCGACATACCACCGCCAACTTTCTCTTCTATTGCGGAAGTAAATTCTTGCAGGTTGAATGTGTTGTTTGATATGTATATGTCGCGCGTATCCGAGAATAAATCTATCGCTTGCTTACCAATGCTAGTGTCTCTACATTCAAAATGATTTTCGCTAATATGAACCTTTCTGCATGAGCGACTGATTTTAAGAAATCGCTCTATGCCTACTACATGGGCAGCGCAACGAGATATCCAAATTCCATCAATTCCTCTCAGTTCTACCATATTTGTTTTGTCGCTGCCAAATTTATTTCCATAGTTTCCTTTCCAATTTATTTTTTCAATATGTACATGTTGTATGGTAGGATTATTTTTGGATTTTGGAGAGGCGATCTTGATTCCTACGCTTTCGATTTCTAAATTGTGCAAATAAATATCATCTACTTGATCTGATTCGCCGGAGAATAATTGTGTGAGCTCTCCGTCTAGAGCTTCAGAACTAATAGCTAGTCCTGATAACTCAAATGAGCATGAAGTGAGGCGAAATGGAGCTGGAGCTCCGTGAGAAATATGAAGATTCGCTCCATTGCTACGTATTATCAGATGGGTATATATTTCAATAGTCTCGCTTTTTTGAAGATATGTTCCCGGAGGGATGAAAATCTCCCCTCCTTGAGAATGTATTGTTTCCTGCGCTCTCGCAATACCTAGGCTAAATCTGCCAGCAATTAGATCCGCTGGCGATAGAAAATCTAGAATATTTATAATGCCGATACGATTTTCGGTGTGAGCGGAGGCGATGGTATTGGCCGAAGGGAAAGCCGACGCTCCGTTCGCTGTTTTGTCTCTTATTAGCGGTAGCAGTGAAACAGTTTTGCGAAGGAATGAGCGTCTAGACATGAGGCCTCTTTAATTTTTATTGATAGAGGTATGTTGGTAGTTAGCGCAGGAATTGCGTATACCAGGGCATGGCCACTTCCAGGCCCTGCACGATGTTGTGCATGGGCTCGTAGCCCAGCAGCTCGCGCGCCTTGGAGATGTCCGCCTGGGAATGGCGCACATCGCCGGCGCGGAAATCCGCATGCACAGGCGGTTTGTCGTACACGATGCCATTGTTGCCCAGCGCC
>Ga0182749_1000801_pt1 | contig 26773 bp, 26 predicted proteins | sample eDN3rd37CKraftMG_FD_128875 | JGI IMG/M metagenome (GOLD analysis project Ga0182749, IMG submission 128875) | Enriched Miracle-Growth compost microbial communities from Emeryville, California, USA - eDNA 3rd pass 37_C Kraft MG (version 2) (version 2) ...
CGTCGACTTCGAGGTGCAGCGCGGTGAGTTCGTCTTCCTCGTCGGGGCCTCCGGCTCCGGGAAGTCGTCTTGCCTGCGCCTGATCCTCCGCGAGGAGACGCCGAGCGAAGGACGCGTGGTCGTGCTCGGCCGCGATCTGCGCACGCTGTCGAACAGCAAGGTGCCCTACTTCCGGCGTCACGTGGGCGCCGTCTTCCAGGACTTCCGGCTGCTGCCGACCAAGACCGTCTTCCAGAACGTCGCCTTCACCCTCCAGGTGATCGGCGCGTCCCGCGGCTTCGTGCAGCAGGCCGTGCCCGAGGTGCTCGCGCTCGTCGGCCTCGCCGGCAAGGAGAAGCGCCTTCCGCACGAGCTCTCCGGCGGTGAGCAGCAGCGCGTCGCGATCGCGCGCGCGCTCGTGAACCGTCCCCAGGTGCTCCTCGCCGACGAGCCGACCGGAAACCTCGACCCCGCGACATCCATCGACATCATGCAGCTGCTCGCGCGCATCAACGCGGGCGGCACGACGATCCTCATGGCCACGCACGAGGCCGGCTTCGTCGACGCCATGCAGCGCCGTGTCATCGAGCTCAAGCAGGGCGAGATCGTCCGCGACGAGCGCCACGGCGGCTACGGCGACACCTCCGGCCTGCCCCGCCTGGCCCCCGAGCCCGAGCGCGGAGCGGCCGCCGTCGCCGCCCTCACCGCCGTGCTCGAGGTGCAGCGCGAGGCGACGCACACCGGTGTCGTCGAGCCGCCTCCCGAGGAGAGCGCCGAGAGCCTCCTGCACAAGCCGGTCCGCGCCGCCGCGGACCTCGCGGCAGCCGCCGCCGTGGAGGACCCGATCCCGCCCGTCCCCGAGCGCAGCGCCGCCGCCGCGGCATCCGCACACGAGGAGAGCGCCACGCCGGCCGAGGAGCCGCCCGTGACGCGCCCCGTCGCGATCCCGATCCCCGAGCTCGACCTGAGCGAGCTCGGCGTCGCGGACCGCCTCGGGCTGGGCACCGACGACGAGGACGAAGTGGGGCCGACCGCATGAGATTCGGCCTGATCTGGGCGGAGGCCTTCTCCGGCCTGCGCCGCAACGCCTCGATGGTGATCTCGGTCGTGCTGGTGACCTTCGTCTCGCTCACGTTCGTCGGCGCGGCGATCCTCATGCAGATGCAGATCGGCACGATGCGCGCGTTCTGGCAGGACCGCGCCCAGGTGCAGATCTACATGTGCACCAAGGGGTCCACCGAGGCGACCTGCACCGACGGAGCCGCCACCGAGGACCAGATCCGCGAGGTGCAGGACAAGCTCGACAGCGCCGCCCTCGCGCCCCTCATCAAGGAGGTGCGCTTCCAGACCCAGGAGGAGGCCTATCAGGACCTCGTGGACCTCCTCGGCGAGGACGAGGCCAGCTTCCTCACCCCTGAGCAGGTCAACGCCGCCTTCTGGGTGCGTCTCGTCGATCCCACGCAGGCGGACGCCATCACCGAGGCGTTCTCCGGCACGAAGGGAATCGAGGAGGTCAAGGACCAGCTGCAGCTGCTCGATCCGCTCTTCTCCGCCCTGACCGTCGCGACGTACATCGCGGTCGGCATCGCGGCGCTCATGCTCATCGCGGCGGTGCTGCTCATCGCCACGACGATCCGGCTGTCCGCCTTCGCCCGGCGAAGAGAGATCGGGATCATGCGTCTCGTGGGGGCGTCGAACAGGTTCATCCAGACGCCGTTCATCCTCGAGGGCGTCTTCGCGGCGCTCATCGGCGCGATCCTCGCCAGCGCGGCTGTCCTCGCCGGCGTCAGGTTCGGCGTCGAGGGGTATCTGCGCTCGCGCGTCGGATTCGTCACGACCTGGGTCAACATGGGCGACGCCGCCATCGTCGTGCCCGTCCTCCTCGGGATCGGATGCCTCCTCGCGGCCCTGTCGGCGAGCTTCGCGATCCGCCGCTGGCTTCGCGCCTGACGGCCCCGCCGCTGCGGATGGCTCCGCCGGTATAGACTGAAAGGCTGCCGCGCGCCGCGTGGCATCCCACTCATCCAGCCAGGAGTACCGCCATGCCCAGGGAACGCGGGGAGAAGGTCGTCGCGACCAATCGTCGCGCGCGCCACGACTACACCATCGAGAAGACGTACGAGGCGGGCCTCGTGCTCACCGGCACCGAGGTGAAGTCGCTGCGACAGGGTCGTGCGAACCTCACCGACGGGTACGCGTACATCGACGGCGGTGAGGCGTTCCTCGACGCGGTGCACATCCCGGAGTACTCGCAGGGCCACTGGACGAACCACGCCGCCAAGCGGACGCGCAAGCTCCTCCTGCACAAGGACGAGATCATCAAGCTCTCGCACGCCGTCGCGGCGGGCGGCTACACGCTCGTGCCGCTGCGGCTGTACTTCTCCGACGGTCGCGCCAAGGTGGAGATCGCGGTGGCGAAGGGCAAGCGCGAGTTCGAGAAGCGGCAGACGATCCGCGAGCGCGAGGACAAGCGCGAGGCCGAGCGCGCCATGCGCACGCGCAACCGCCTGGGCGAGTAGCCCGCCGTCGCGGCGGCCGCCCGGCGGCTCACGTCGCGTGTGTCAGCGCAGGACCGGCTCGACCTCGTCGGTGCGGTCGGTGAACGCCTGCTTCGGGACGAAGAGCAGAAGCAGCAGCGCCGAGACCAGCGCGGTGACGCCGCACACGATCCACACGGTCACATAGCCCGAGAACGAGCCCGCGGTGCCCTCGCCCGCAGCCCCCGCGACGCCCTGCAGCAGTGCGATGCCGAACACGCACGACGCGATCGCGCCGCCGACGGTCTTCACCGAGTTGGTGAGCCCCGTCGCGACACCGGTCTGCGTCGACGGCGCCGCCGACGCGGCCGCGGCAGGAAGGGCCGCGACGAGCGCGCCCGAGCCGAGACCGACGATCACCATGTTGACGACGACCTGCGCGTAGGTGACGTGGAACGGCAGGAAGAGCAGGAACCCGACCCCGACGAGGGTCGCGGCGCCCACGAGGGTCAGACGCGGCGCCACGAGGCGCGCGACGAGCGGGTACAGCAGAGCTCCGGTGATCATCGCGATGAGATAGATGCCGATGATGAGGGAGGTCGCGAAACCGGCCGTTCCCAGCCCGTAGCCGTACACCTCAGGATCGGTCCGCGCGAACGTCGACAGCGGCGCCTGGGCGCCGAGGACGCTGACGCCGAACAGTCCCGCGGTGAGGAACACCGGGCCGAGGGCGGGGGAGCGGAACATCCGCACGTCGATGAGCGGGTCGTCATGGCGCAGCTCCCACAGCACGAACGGCACCACGAGCGCGAGCCCGATGACCACGACGAGCCAGGCCCACACGTCCGCCGGGCCGTTCAGGCGCAGGAGGCTGAGCCCGCCCGTGAACGCGATGAGCGCGAGCGAGACGAGGATGAGCCCGACGGTATCGAGGCGGCCGCCGGTCTGCTCCGGCGACTCCTTGACTCCGAAGAGGATCACGAAGAAGCACACCATGATGAGCAGTGCCGGGATGAGCAGCACGATCGTGAGCGGCAGGATGTCCACGAGCGCGCCGCCGGCGAGCGCTCCGATGATGGCGCCCGCCTCGAGCGCCGCCACGAGGAATCCCGCCGCGCGCGCAGTGATCGTCGAGCGGCCCTCCCTGCGTCGCGACCGCGACCAGATGAGGGCGATCTCCAGCGGCAGCCACACGACGTAGAACCCCATGAGCGCCCACGCCGCCAGGAACAGCCCGAACGAGTCGGTGAACGGCAGCACGAGCGCGGCGACGGCGGTCAGCGCGGTGGAGACCAGGAGCATCCGCTTGTGCCCGACCATGTCGCCGAGCTTCGCGAACGCGGGCACGACGAGTGCCGACAGCATGAGCTGCGCGCCCTCGAGCCAGTTGACGTCGGCATCGTGCACGTCGAGGTGCCGCGCGATGTCGGTCAGCATGGGCGTGTAGTAGCCCTGCAGAACCCCGCTGGTGAACTCGACGAACGCCAGGAACCCGACGACACCCGCGAGTGTCCCCAGGGTGACGCGGTGCGACATCCGTGCTCCTCTGCTTACGGTCGCCTCACTGTATCCGCTGGAGGAGCTCCCGATGGAAACGCTCGCCGCGCACGAGCGAGTCGACCTCGACGCGCTCGTCGACCCCGTGGACGGAGGCGCGCTGCGCGGCCGACATGCGCAGCGGCGCGAAGCGGTAGACCGCGGGGGAGAAGCGGTGGAAGTGCCGCGAGTCGCTCGCCTGCATCATGATGTACGGCACCGTCGCGACCTCCGGGAAGGCGGATGCCACGGCGTCGGCGATCACGGAGAACGCCTCGCCGTCGACCGGCGACACCGGCGACGGGTCATCGCCCTCGACGACGCGCACCGCGACCCGGTGATCCCCGATGCGCCGGCGGACGCGCCGCACGGTCGAGGCGACCGTCTCGCCCGGCATGATGCGCAGGTTCACCGTGGCCGACGCCCGTGAGGGCAGCACGTTGGCGGCCGTGCCGCCGGCCTGCATCGTCGCGGCGACCGTCGTGCGCACGAGCGCCGCCGGCTCGCCGCCCATCGCCGCAAAGACGGCGCCGGTGAGCGGGGGCACGGCCGACAGGACGCGGTAGAGCACGCGCGCGAGGCCGTTCGCGCGCTCCGAGAAGCTCGCGAGCATGGCCGAGAGCGCGCGGGGCACCCGCGGGCGGAAGGTGCCGGGGCCGAGGCGGTCGACCGCGCGGGCGATGCGCCGCACCGCGGTGAGGGTCGGCGGTGCCGACGCGTGTCCGCCCTCGCCGCGCGTCGACAGCTCGAGCGTGAGCAGGCCCTTCTCGGCGACGCCGACCATCGCCGCCTCGCCCGTCACGAAGGGGAGCGGCGCCTCGACGACCGCGCCGCCCTCGTCGAGGACGAGCCACGGCACGATGCCACGATCGCGCAGCGACTGCGCGATCGTGGCGGCCGCGTCACCGAAGGTCTCCTCGTTGCCGCCGAACGACAGGTAGACGTCGCGGGCGGGCGTGAACCCCGCGGTGAGGAGGTTCTCGACGGCTTCCATGACGGCCAGCAGCGGGCCCTTGTCATCGAGGGTGCCGCGGCCGAACACCCAGCCGTCCTCGATCCGGCCCTCGAACGGCGGGTGGGTCCACGCGTCGGTCTCGTCGACGGGGACGACATCGAAATGCGCCATCAGCACGACAGGGCCGTCCGGGGCGTCGCGACGTCCCTTCCAGCGATAGAGCAGGCCGAGATCCCCGTGCCGTTCGAGCTCGAGGTGCTCGTGCACGAGCGGATACAGCTCGCGAAGGAGCGCGACGAAGTCCTCGAACGGCTGCTGGCCGCGGCTGTCGAGCTCGGCCGACACCGTCGGCAGCTGGATCATCCGGGAGAGCCGCTCGGCGATCCCCTTGCGTGGCACCGCGGCGGTCATCGCGCCGAGAACCGGGCCTCGACGGCGGAGGAGACCGTGATCTCGTCCGGCTGGAACCGGAGCGCGGGGCCACCGGCGGCGTCGGCGGCGAAGCTGCGTGCGGCCTTGAGCATCATGCCGGCGGGAGCCGCCTCGCGGCCGCCGTCGTGCGACAGGAGGCCGACGTCGGCGAGCTCCAGGGGGGTGACCGTCTCGAGGCCGAGGGCCGCGGCGTAGGCGGCGGCCCGCGAGACGGCCACCGCGACGGCATCCGTCGCCACCTCGCGCTCGACCGTCGCGCGCGTCTCCGGCGTCAGCTGCCAGTCGATCCCGCCGAGCTGCACGCCCTCGCGCTCGGCGACCTCTCCGGCCCACCAGGAGAGCGCCGCGAAGTCCGTGAACGTCGCCGTGAACTCGACGGAGGCGTGGTGCACGACCGCCAGTCGCTTGCCCTCGGGGCTCCACGGACGCTCCGACCACACCGACGCCTGACGGCTCGTCCACTGCTCGACGCCGCCGGCCTCCTTGCGGGCGATGAGGTCGTCGCGGACGGGCTCGGTGAGCGCCGCGATCCGCTCCACGACCGCCCCGCGCTCCGGGCCCTCGGTGGCGATGCTGAGGTGGACGACCGCGCGCTCGGGAAGCACCCGCGTCTCGTGCTCGCCGCGGACCGTGATGACGACTTCGTTCATGCGGAGAGCCTACGGCCTGAAGGGGTGTCCGCCGTATGGGGGACCTTGTCCCCCGAATGGCGGGCAAACACTAGACGGCGTGAATTTCTCCTGCGCGACCGCACGTTGCGCGCACGTGAAATGTGTCTGGGAACGGGGAGGTGACACCCGTCCGGATGCGGCCCGCGAAACCCCGTGCCAGCCTGCCTTTTCAGCCGTTCGGGGGACAGACCGGGTGGATCGTTACGTCCGGATGAACGATCCCGGAGGCCATTGCGTGCCTGCGAAGGAGCCGCGAAGACTCTGATCGAGCCCAGCCCCTCAGCGTCGCGGGGATCGAGAACCCCCCTGAATCGATCGCTGAGGAGCCACATGTTCATCTTCCTGCTCCAGGTCCGCAACATGCTGGGCGGCTACCCGGAGGTGTACCTGTTCGCGGTCTACTCGGCACTCATCTGGGCGCTGTGGCTCACGAAGCTGCTGCTCAGTCAGAGATACCGGCCCTTCACGGAGCCGCACACCGCCGGGACGAGCGTCATCATCCCCGTCGTCGACGAGCCTCTCGACCTGTTCCGCGACGTGCTGAACCGGATCGTCGCCCAGAAGCCGGACGAGATCATCGTCGTCATCAACGGCGCCCGCAACCTCGGACTCGAGGAGGTGTGCGCCGAGTTCGCCCCCAAGGTCCGCTGGGTGCACACGCCGATCGCGGGCAAGCGCAACGCGGTCAAGGTCGGGACCGAGATGTCGCGCTACGAGATCACGGTGCTGGTCGACTCCGACACGGTGTGGACCGATGGCACGCTCGAAGAGCTCGTGAAGCCGTTCCGCGACCCCCAGGTCGGCGGCGTCACAACCCGCCAGCGCATCCTCGAGCCCGAGCGCAGCTGGATCACCCGCTGGGCGGACTGGCTGGAGAACTCCCGCTCGCTGTACTCGATGCCCGCGCAGAGCGTGCTCGGTCAGGTGGGTTGTCTCCCGGGACGAACCATCGCCTTCCGCCGCGAGATCCTCATCCGGGTCATGGACAAGTTCATGACGCAGAGGTTCATGGGCGTCTTCCTCGAGATCTCCGACGATCGCACGCTGACCAACCTCACCCTCAAGGAGGGCTACCGCACCGTCTATCAGCACACGAGCCTCGTGTACACGGATGCCCCGCTCAAGCTCAAGAAGCTCTACAAGCAGCAGCTGCGGTGGGCGCGGGGGAGCCAGTACAACACGCTGCGGATGCTGCCGTGGATGCTGGGACACGCGCCGTTTCTCGCGGTGTTCATGTCGATGGACATCATCCTGCCGTTCCTGCTGGCGGGGGTCATCGGCGGGTGGGTCTACCGCGCGATCGTCGGAGCGGGGCACAACTTCTACGCCGCGATCCTCAACGAGTTCGGCTTGAGCTCCGGGCTGCTGTGGGTCATCGCGCTCATCGTCATCTCGTCGGTGCTGAGCATGGCGATCCGCCAGCTGCGGCACCTGTCCGAGAAACCCAGCGACTTCCTCCGGCTGCCGATCTTCATCATCACCTCGACGCTGTTCCTCATGCCGATCCGGCTCATCGGCTTCTTCCGCATGGGACACGCCAGCGGATGGGGCACCCGCGCCGGCGCCTACGCGGGCGGCGACGCCCCGACCTCCGACGACGACCTGACGGCATCCGCGGCCGGGGTCGCCGACCCGGAGAGCGAGCGCCTGCACCGTGAGCTGGACGGGCTGGGCTTCACGATGCCCGCCACCCCGCCGACGGATGCCGCGCCCGCCCGCGAAGGCCAGGCCGCCCTTCTGGCACCCAGCCGCACCGCGCTGCGTCAGGCGCGCGCCGAGAGCGGGGCGAGCGCATCCGCCGAGGCGGAGACGACGGCCGGGGCGGCGGAGCCCGAGACGGCCGCACCGACCACGGCGTCGGCCGCGGCCGCCCGGCGCCGTGTCAACCCGAAAGCAGCGTGGCCGTACGTGATCGGCGTCGCGATCTTCACCCTGGAGGCGATCCTCATTGTCCAGTCCTAAGCAGTCCCGATCCCGGCAGTGGTGGGCGGCGACGCCGCGCGCCGCACGCGGAACACTCCTCGCCGGAGCGGCGATCGTCGTCGCCCTCGGCATCACGAGCGCCGCGGTGTGGGCGAGCCCCGGCGCGGGTGCCCCGCCCGCCAGCGCGGAGGAGAAGCTCTCCGTCGCGCTCGCGGAGAACGAGCGGCTCAAGTCCGACCTCGAGCGGGCGCGGGCGGCAGCCGACACGCACAGCGCCACGCCCACGCCGTCCGTGCCGGCCACGCCCACCCCGACGCCGACGCCCACCGTGACGCCGACGAAGAAGCCCGACCGCGGCCCCTCGAAGCAGGAGACGATCATCGTCTACCGCGACCGCAACTCGTCGAACCAGGGCCAGGCGCACCCCAAGCCGCCCAAGCCCTCGACGCCGCCGCCCGCCGTCGTGAAGGCCCCGCCGCGCAGCACACTGCTGCAGCCCGCCGACCGCTACTTCGGGATGTACACGGCGCAGGCCCCGTTCAGCTTCGCGACGTTCGACGACGCGGCGCTCAGCGCGGGCAGCCGTCAGTCGATGGTGGGCTACTTCGGCGGCTGGGACCAGGCGTTCCGCCCTGACGCCGTGCAGCGGGCCTGGTCCCGCGGGCTGCTGCCGATGCTCACGTGGGAGTCGCGCCCGATCAACTCGGGCAACGACGTCGTCGACGAGCCGGACTACACGCTGCCGCGCATCCTCGGAGACCCCGACAAGGGCGTTCCGGGTGCGTTCGACGGCTACCTGCGCACGTACGCGAAGGCGATCGTGAAGACCGGGCTGCCGCTGGCGATCCGCCTCGACCACGAGATGAACGGCGTCTGGTACCCGTGGTCGGAGACGACCGGCACGGGCGCGCCGATCAACGGCAACCGCCCCGGCGACTTCGTCAAGATGTGGCGGCACGTGCACGACATCTTCGAGGCCGAGGGCGCGAACAAGCTCGTCATCTGGGTCTGGGCGCCGAACATCATCAACAACCTGCCCGCCCGCAACCAGTCGCAGGAGTTCCTCGCGTCGCTGTATCCCGGCGACGAGTACGTCGACTGGGTGGGCCTGTCCGGGTACCTGCGCACACCGTTCAAGACCGACCAGAGGTTCACCTTCGACTACACGTTCGGCCGCAGCCTCGACCAGCTCCGCGCGATCGCCGACAAGCCGATCCTGCTCGCCGAGGTCGGTGCGACCGAGTCCGGCGGCCACAAGGCCGAATGGATCACCTCGATGTTCACGGCGCTCGGTGAACCCGCGAACGACGACATCGTGGGCTTCTCGTGGTTCAACCTCGCCGTCACGACGATCAGCGGAGGGGACCGGGTCACCAACGACTGGCGCATCGGATCGCGCGCCGACACCCTCGCCGCATTCAAGGCGGGCCTCACGATGCCCGCCGCCCGCATCCGCCTCATCCCCTATTGATCCCGAGCCGCGCTCCGGCGCGTCCCGCTTCCTGCTCCACCCCGCTCCATCCCCCCATCGCATGAAGGAGTCACCGTGAAGACCAAGGACACCACCCCGCTCGCCATCGCCGCCCTCAGCCCGGCCCCCGAGGTCGCCGACCCGCGCCCGCGGGTGACGGTGATCGGCACCGGATACCTGGGCGCCACCCACGCGGCGGCCGTCGCCGAGATGGGCTTCGACGTCATCGGCGTCGACACCGACCCGCTCAAGGTCGCCGCGCTCGAGCAGGGCGACGTGCCCTTCTTCGAGCCCGGGCTGCCGGAGCTGATCTCGCGGCACGTCGCCAGCGGGCGCCTCGCGTTCACGACGGACCTCGCCGGTGCGGTGGCGGCATCCGACATCCACTTCATCTGCGTGGGCACCCCGCAGCAGCCCTCCAGCCACGCGGCGGATCTGCGCTTCGTGGATGCCGCGGTGCGGGCGGTCGCGGAGGCGATGACGCACGACGGGCTCATCGTGGGCAAGTCCACCGTGCCCGTCGGGACGGCGGCGCGGCTGCGCGACATGGTGGCGGGCATCGTCTCGCCGACCGCGCGGGTCGAGCTCGTCTGGAACCCGGAGTTCCTGCGCGAAGGACTCGCCGTGGAGGACACGCTGCGCCCGGACCGCATCGTCATCGGGGGAGCGTCGCCGTGGGCCGAGCAGCAGCTGCGGACGCTCTACGCGCCGGCGATCGCGAACGGCGCGCCGGTGGTGACGTGCGACCTGCCGACCGCCGAGCTCGTCAAGGTGAGCGCCAACGCGTTCCTCGCCACGAAGATCTCGTTCATCAACGCGATCGCGGGGCTGTGCGAGAAGGCGGGGGCGGATGTCGGAGTGCTCGCCGACGCGATCGGGTACGACGCCCGGATCGGCCGGAAGTTCCTCAACGCGGGCCTCGGGTTCGGGGGAGGGTGCCTGCCCAAGGACATCCGAGCCCTCATGCACCGCGCCGGAGAGCTGGGCGCGTACTCGGCGGTGGGGCTCATGCACCAGGTCGACGAGATCAATATGGACCAGCGGCAGCGGGTCATCGACCTGACGCTGTCGCTGTTGGGCGGCTCTGCCCTCAACGCGCGCATCGCGGTGCTCGGGGCGGCGTTCAAGCCCGACACCGACGACGTCCGTGATTCCCCGGCGCTGAACGTCGCCGCGGGCCTGCACCTGCGCGGAGCGCTCGTGACGGTGTACGACCCCGCGGCGCGCGGCACGGCGGGGCGCATCTTCCCGACGCTGTCCTACGTCGACTCGCTCGACGCCGCGGTCGCCGGGGCGGACGCGGTGCTCGTGCTCACCGAGTGGGACGAGTTCCGCACCGCCGACCCCGTCACGCTGGGCGACCTCGTGCGCCGACGGGTCGTGATCGACGCGCGGGGATGCCTGCCGAGCGCGGAATGGTCGGCGGCGGGCTGGCGCTACCGCGCACTCGGACGCGGTGCCGTCGACCAGCCGGCGGCCCTGCCGATCGCGGCCTTCGCGGCCTGACACGGCTCCGGTCGTCGAGCGGGCACGGCGCGGCATCCCTCATCCGTCGCGTCCGGTCAGGGTGTGGCTCGCTCGACGACCGGCACGTTCCCGGGCGTGCGGATCAGGTCGAGGGCGCCACGATGATCGCGAGATCCGCGCGGGTCAGCGCACCCTTCACCTCTCCGTCCGCGAAGAGGTACGTCATGGCGTAGCCGTCCATGTCGGTGACCGGGGACATGGAGGTGTCGGCGGCCGTGATGTAGATGCCGTCCTCACCGTCTTCGCGGCGCCATTCGCCGTCGGCGAGCAGGGCGGAGATCGCCGTCTGCGCGGAGGTGTCGTCGAGCGGGCCCCACGCGAGCCAGCTCACGTTGTCGTTGCCTGTCGAGTAGTCGCCCCACACGCACGCGATCCCGTCGGGGATCGTAACGCCGCCGACGACGAGCGGCCCGGCATCCGGCCGCGCCGTCCACTTGTACTCCGCGAACGAAGCGGCGGCCTCGGCGGTCACGGTGTTCTCGCACGTCGCCGTCACCGGTTCCGGCGTCGGAGTCGGAGTCGGGGTGAGGGTCGGAGAGCTCGTCCTCGTCGGCTCCGTGACCGGGGATCCGGCACCGGCGCACGCGGCGGTGGTCGCCGCGAGAGCGAGCACGGCCGCGGCGAGCAGAGACCTCATCGACGACATCGTTCCTCCCCAGCGGACGGCGATCGTTGTCCCCCGACCATAGCGGACGGGATGCCGCGGGGGAATGCCACGGCGCGAGAAGCGTTGTAGACTGTGATGCTCGGCTGCCCCAGTGGCATCTGGGATTGGCAATTCCACAGTGTGACAACGGCCCTCCATCCGGAGGATTCACGGGGATGATCGGTTTCGACATCGTCTTCGTCTCCACGAGAAGCGGGCCGAGGATGCAGGGTTATCTCGTTAACGATCTCTGCGAACCAATAAGTGCCGATGCAAAGCGCACTGACTTCGCCCTCGCTGCGTAAGCGAGCCCGATAGTCCGTCAGACCGTAGGCGACCCCGCTACGGACCCTGGCGTCATCTAGGGGTCTTGCTGTGTGACGGCGTCTGGACGTCACATGGGACTCTTCCCAGACTGGGCTCGTCGACTTAGGTGTCTGTGACAAAGGTCGGAGCCGAGCAGAACGTCTGCACAGACTGCGCCCGGAGAAGGCGTGGAGGCTCAGCGATGGACGGGGGTTCGATTCCCCCCATCTCCACTTGCCGTTGTCACGGAAGAAGGCCCGGCCCGCACACGCGGAGCCGGGCCTTCTTCGTGTCTGCCGCGTGTGGGTCGCCGTGCGTCGCCGCGTCGCGGCCCGCCTCTCGTCCCGTCGCTCGCTGAGACGCACCTGCGGCGCTGAGACGCGTGCGCGGCGCATGCGTCTCAGCGCGCCAGGCGCGTCTCGCCGCACGCCGGCAGGCGACGAGGCGCCGGCTGTCCGGGAGGGGAGGGGCGGATGCTTCGATCTGCGCCGAAACGTCCCGACCCTAGCCTGGGGCCATGAGCGTACATGTCTACGAGTCCTCCGTCGGATGGTCGGGGTCGACCGGCGCCGGCTACGCGTCGTACAGCCGCGACCACCGCATCACCCTCGGCGAATCGACGCTGACCACGAGCGCGGATCCCGCCTTCCACGGCGACGCGCATCTGCCGAACCCTGAGCAGCTGCTGCTCGCGGCCGCCAGCTCGTGTCAGATGCTGTCCTTCCTCGGCGCAGCCGCCCGTGCGGGTGTGGACGTGCTCGACTACCGGGACGATGCGACGGCGATCATGCCCACGGACTCTCGGCCGATGCGGATCACCCGTATTGTGCTGAGTCCTACCGTCACCGTGCGAGAATCCGACGACGACACCGTGCATCGACTGATGCACGACGCGCACAGCCGGTGTTTCATCGCCAACACGATCACCGCAGCCGTCGAGCTGGACATCACCGTGGAGGTCGCCGCATGAACGACATCAGCATCCCGGTCGGTGACGTCGCGGCGGAGGTCGCGCGCATCGGCCGCGTCCTCGGTGAGGCAGGTGTCGGACTGGAGGGCGGGGGAGTGTGGACCGGGGTCGCGCACTATCTCGTCGCAGACGGTGCGGCCGCGGTCGACGCGCTCGCGGCCGCAGGCATGTCGGGTGCGCAGTGTCGCGAGGTCCTGCTCGCCGAATTGCCGGCCGACCGGCCCGGAGTCTTGGGTGCGATGATGACGGCGCTCGCCGCCGCCGGCGTGCGCGTCGACGCCCAGTACAGTGACCACGACAACCGCAAGGTGTTCGTCGTGGACGACCCTGAGCGCGCACGGAGGGCGCTGGCATGACCGAACGGCCATCGATCGACGAGCTCGGTCGCGCGCTCGCCGAACCGATGCGCCTTCGGGTCCTCCGGGAGTTGCTGGGCGGCACGCCGCTGCCCGCGGGCGCTCTCGCTGCGCGGATCGGTGTCGCGCCGTCGACCGTCAGCGCGCATCTCGCGCGGCTCGCCGACGCCGGCCTCATCGAGATCGAGCAGGTCGGGCGCGCTCGCGAGGCGCGGCTGGCAGACCCGTCTGTGGCGGATGCCGTCGAGAGTGTGCTCCGGCTCTCCTCGGAGGACCCGGTGTCGTCCCTGTCCGCGCACGACCGCCGCACCGCACTGCGCAGGGCGCGCCGCTGCTACGACCATCTCGCGGGGGAGCTCGGGCTCGCGATCACCGACCGATCGATCGCGGAGGGGTGGATCGCGGACGACGACGGCGTCTGGAGCTTCGTCGCGGATGGCGAGACCGTCGGCGCCGCGCTCGGCATCCGGCTGCGACTGCCGGACTCGGCACGACCCATCATCCGCCCGTGCATGGACTGGACGGAGCGGCGCCCGCACATCGCCGGCCGACTCGGCGCGGCGATCCTCGACGGTATGCTGCGGGCCGGCTGGCTGCGCAGCCGGCCCGACGACCGGGCACTCGCGATCACGTCGCTGGGCAGGGAGCACTTCGCCGCCCTCGGTCTGGGCTCCCACTGAAGCGGCCTGACAGCGAGACGCACCTTCCGTGTCGAGACGCCTGCGCTGCGCGCGGGTCTCGACACGGAAGGTGCGTCTCAGTGGCAGAAGGGCGTCAGCGCCAGACGGTCGCGAGGAGGACGTTCAGCACGGTCAGCGCGCCGATCGTCGTGAGCACCCACGTGGCGACGTGCTCGCGCTTGCGGTAGATGAGTGCGATGACGATGATCGCGATCAGCACGACGAGCTTGACGGAGACCTTGACGTTGTTCACCTCGCGGCCGAGCGGGTACTGCAGGCCGACGAGGAGCACGCCCGTGACGAGCATGGTCCACGCGCCGCGCATCATCGCGGGGAGGATGCGTCCCTCACCCGCCCGCATGGGCTTGATCTGGTAGATCACACCGCCGAGCAGCGCGACGACGCCGATGATGTGCAGAGCAAGGACGACGTTCTTGAGAATCTCCATGCCCACGACTTTGCCGACACCGTGTCGGATAACTGAAACCGCCGCGCCCGCGCGCTGTCCGACACCCGGAGTACCGTGCGCCATACGCGGCTCCGCCACCGACGACGGAGCCCGCCGATCATCGAGGAGCGGCCATGAGCGAGTCGTCGGATCAGCAGGCGCGGATCTCCGCGGCCGAGTTCCACCGCGCGGAGGGCGTCGCCGACTGGCGTGTGACCGCGACGGGACCGCAGGCGGTGTTCACCGCGACCTCCTTCGCGCACGCCGCCGGGCTCGTGGGACCGATCGCCGCCGCAGCGGAGAGTGCCGGCATCCTCCCGGACGTCGACGTCCGCCCCGAGGGGATCGTCGTGCGGATCGCCCATCGGGACTTCGACGGCATCCCCGCACGCGCGCCGGCGTTCGCGGCGGCCGTCTCGCGAGCGGCCGCGGATCTCGGCCTCATGGCAGACCCCTCCCGCGTGCAGGCGATCGGCGTCTACGTCGCGCAGCACTCACAGGCCGACGTGCGACCGTTCTTTCTGGCGGCGCTCGGATACGACGAGCTGGGCGACACGGACGCCGTCGACCCGCTGCGCGCGGGGCCTCAGCTCGCGTTCAACCCGATCGCGGGTGACGTGCCCGGGCGCGGTCGATCGCACTTCGACGTCTTCGTCCCCGCGGACCAGGTGCGCGCGCGGGTGGACGCCGCGCTCGCGGCGGGAGGGCGCCTCGCCGATGACTCGTACGCCCCGTCGTGGTGGTCGCTCGCCTCGCTCGACAATCACGGCGTCGACATCGCAGCGTGGCCCGACACGGCGGCGTGACCGCGTACAGCTAGGCGCCCACCTCGTTCACGAGGGCGAGCAGCTCCCGCAGGGGTCGACGCAGCAGGGGCAGGCGCGCCATCGGCAGGGTCGTCCGCAACAGCCTCAGGCCCCGCTCGAGCAGGCGCCGCGTGCGGGTGCGCCCGTCAGACGTGTCGTAGACCCAGAAGACGGCGAGCAGCAGGTGCAGCAGCACGAGCGCGCGAGGGAGGAGGGCGCGGATGTCGTCGGGCAGGCCGGACGGTTCGGCACCCTCGACCGCCTCGGCGAAGAGGCCTTCGATCACGCTCAGGGCGGCGGCGGAGTCATGAGCGAGCGGATTGATGGGGGAGCGCGGCGAGACGGCCGCGGAGAGGAACTCGCCCGCATGCGCGTGGTAGGGCTCGAGGTGATCCAGGCCCGTCCGGAACACGATCCCGAGTCGCTGGACGAGGCCGTCCTCGGCGGCCAGGAGCGGTTCGGCGGCATCGCGATGCGCCTGTTGCACGTCGAGGTAGAGCTCCTGGATGAGCTCGTTCTTGGACGCGAAGTGGTAGTGCGTCGCGCCCACCGACAGGCCCAGCTCGTCCGCGAGCCGGCGGATCGTCGTCGCGTCGTATCCGTTCTCGCGGAACGAGCGCAGCGCGGCGGCGCGGATCCGTTCCCGCGTGCGCTCTCCCTTCGTCTCGACGGCTCTACCGGACATCGCGCAGCGCCTCCTCGAGATCCGTGTGCCGGAACGTGAAGCCTGCCTGGATGAGCGCCTCCGGCAGCACCCAGCGGCTCTTCAGGAGGAGCTCCGATTCGGTGCGCATCGCCCACGTGCCGAGCTCCAGCATCCACCGGGCCGTGGGGATGCCGACGGGCATGCCGACGATCCGACGCAGCGTGCGCATGAGCGTGCTGTTGTCGCTCGGCTCCGGAGAGGCGATGTTCACCGGCCCGGCGATCCGCTCGTCGTCTCGGAGGAATCGGATGGCGCCCACGACGTCGTCGATGTGCACCCAGCTGAACCGCTGCCGCCCGTGCGTGCGAGAGGACGGCGCACGATCCGGCCCCGTGGGATGTTCGCCGATGCCGCGATAGCGCCGGTGCGGCGGACACCAGCCGTCGTGCTGCGGCCCCGCGAGGCCCAGGCGGGCGAGAGTGAAGAGCATACGGGTGGCCGGACCGTCGCCGAGGACGATCGCCATCCGCAGGGCCACCCTCCGGGTGTGGGGCAGCTCGCCGGCGAAGAGCTCGCGCTCCCACGAGGTCGCGACATCCACCGAGAAGCCCGAGCCGAGCTCGCCCGCAGCCTCGGTGTTCGCGAGATCCATCGAATGCCGGTAGATCGTCGCCGTCGACGCATTGAGCCACACCCGTGGAGGCTCCATGGCGGCGGCGACGGCCTCCCGCAGCCGGCGGGTCGTGACGACGCGCGAGGTCAGGATCTCGTCGCGATTGCGGTCGGAGTAGCGGCAGTCGACGGAGCGGCCGGCGAGGTTGAGGAGCACGTCCGCTCCGTCCACCGCAGCGCGCACCGCGTCGGGGTCATCCCACCGGATGCCGGCATCCCGCCCGATGACGCGCAGCTCGTAGCCGTCGTCGATGAACGCCTCCCGCACCGCCCGGCCGATGAAGCCGCTCGCTCCCGCGATGACGGCGACGGGTCGGTCCTCGTGTCGCATGCCCGAAGCGTATCGCAGTTCTGAACATGTTCAGAAATCGTCGGCGCGCGCAGGAAGGGCGCCGGCATCCGCAGGACCCGGCGCCCTTCGACACCTGACGCTCTAGGCCGCGGCCCGCTCGCTCGGCGGGCGGCGGCGCAGCGCCGCCGTCAGGATCGGGGGAGTGCTGTACTCCTGATCCATCCGGCCCACGCCCGTGCCCGGCGGGACGATCTCGTCGATGCGGTCGAGGATCTCGTCGGACAGCTGCACATCGGCGGCCGCGAGCAGGTCGTCGAGCTGCGCCATCGTGCGCGGACCGATGAGCGCCGCGGTCACGCCGGGATGGGCGATGACGAAGGCGAGCGCCAGATGCGTGAGCGGAATGCCCGCCTCCTCGGCGAGCGGGATGAATCGCTCCACCGCGTCGATGCGACGCTCGTCGCGAAGCGCGGCGAACATGCGCGTGCGCCGCAGATCCGACTCCTGGCCGCGGCGCACCCGTCCGGTGAGCATGCCGCTCGCGAGGGGGCTCCAGATGATCGTCCCCATGCCGTAGCGCTGCGCCACCGGCAGCACCTCCCGCTCGATCGAGCGGTCCAGCAGCGAGTAGTGCGGCTGCTCCGTGCGGAACTGCTCGAGCCCCCGCTGCTCGGCGGTCCACTGCGCTTCGACCATCTCGGAGGCGGGCATGTCGGACGAGCCGATCGCACGCACCTTGCCGCTGCGGACGAGGTCGGTGAGTGCCGACAGTGTCTCCTCGATGTCGGTTCCCGGATCGGGGCGGTGCATCTGGTAGAGGTCGAGGTGGTCGGTCTGCAGTCGCCGCAGCGTGTTCTCCACCGCGGTCATGATCCAGCGGCGCGAGCCGCCCTGATGGTTCGGGTCGTCGCCGAGCGGGCGGCCGAACTTCGATGCGAGGACGACCTCGTCGCGTCGGCCCTTGAGGGCGCGCCCGAGCATCTCCTCCGATCCCGCGTAGGCGTCGGCGGTGTCGACGAGGTTGATGCCCGCGTCCAGAGCGCGTGCCACCATCCGGTCCACCTCGCTCTGGTCGCTGTTCCCGAACGTGCTGAACATCATCGCGCCGAGTGCGAACGGCGAGACGCGGATACCGGTGCGCCCGAGCTGTCGATACTGCATGGTTCTCCTCCAGGGGGTTGTGCCGTCCGCATCGCCGGGCAGTAGACTCGACGTAAGCGGAACAGTCGTCCGCAACTATACGGAACAATGTTCCGTTTGTCACCCGAAGGATGCGATGAGTACGCAGGACACGGTCTCGGAGGTGCCGCGACGCAAGCGCGCGGACGCCCGTCGCAACACCGAGGCGGTCCTCGAGGCGGCCAAGGCCGCGTTCGCCGAGCACGGGGTGGATGCGCCCATGCGGGACATCGCCGCGCGGGCGGGGGTCGGCGTCGGGACGATATACCGCAACTATCCGCAGCGCTCGGACCTCATCATCGCGGTCTTCCGACGTGAACTCGACGCCACCGCGGCCGAGGCCGACCGTCTGGCCGCGGAGTATCCGCCTGCCGAGGCGCTGCGGCGCTGGGCGGAGTCCCTCGCGCGGTTCGTGGCGACCAAGCGCGGTTTCTCGGGCGCCCTGCACTCGGGCGACCCCGCGTATCGCCCGCTGCCCGGACTGTTCCTCGGCGCGCTCGCCCCGCGCATCCAGGCGATTCTGGACGCGGGTGCCGCCGACGGATCGATCCGGGGGGACGTCTCCGCGGAGGAACTCATCAACGCCCTCAGCCGGCTCGCCGACAGCAGCGGCGACGCGACCGGGCGCTCGCGGATGACCGACGTGCTCCTGGACGGGCTGCTCGTCACATCCTGATCGAAAGCGATTCCCCGACTCTTGCCCTCGACCCGTGGAATGGCGGGAGAATGTCACGTGGCCAATCTGACGTTGATCCAGCAGTCGCCAGATCCTGAGCAGGTCGAAGTCCACAGGGCCCGCCGGAGATCGATCGGCGAGAAGATCCGAGAAGCGGGTCAGTCGCGCATCGGCGCGCTGCTCCTGGTCATTGCGACGATCGTCGCGATCGTGTGGGCGAACGTGTCGATGGCGTCCTACGATGCGCTGTGGGAGACGCAGTTCACCGTGGGCGTCGGAGACATCCAGCTCGACTTCACGGTGCACGCGATCGTCAACGACGCCCTCATGGCGATCTTCTTCTTCACCGTCGGGCTCGAGGTGCGCCGCGAGTTCGCGATCGGCGAGCTCACCAGTTGGTCTCGCGCGCTCGTGCCCGTCGTGGCCGCCGTCGCGGGTCTTGCCGTTCCCGCCCTCATCTTCGTGCTCATCGCGGGGAACACCGAGTTCGCACACGCGTGGGGGATCGTCATCTCCACCGACACGGCGTTCCTCGTCGGGGCGCTCGCGCTCGTCGGCCCCCGCGTCCCGGGGCGGCTGCGCGTCTTCCTCCTCGCCCTCGCCGTCGTCGACGACATCGGCGCGCTCAGCATCATCGCGCTCGTCTACACCGCCGACTTCACCCCGCTGCCGCTCCTCGTCGCGGCGGTCGGTCTGGCCGGCGTGTACTTCACGCGGTACCTGCGCGGCGGTCGCGGCCCCGTCTACGCGACGCTCGCGATCATCGTGTGGCTGGCGTTCCTCGCCTCCGGCGTGCACCCGACGCTCGCCGGCGTCGCCATCGCGCTGCTGGTGCCGGTGTACCGCCCGGACCGCCGCGACGTCGAGCACGCACTCGACCTCGCGAAGACCTTCCGGCAGTCGCCCAACTCGGAGTACGCGCGCGCCGCGGCGAACAGCCTGCGCGAGTCGATCTCCATCAACGAGCGGCTCCAGTCGGCCTACGCGCCGTATGTCGCCTACGTCATCCTGCCGGTCTTCGCACTGGCGAACGCCGGCGTCGTGGTGAGCCCCGACATCCTCCTGGGGGCGGTGCAGTCGCCGCTCACGTGGGCCATCGTGGCGGGTCTCGTCGTCGGGAAGTTCGTCGGCGTGTTCGGCTCGTCGGCGATCATGCGACGCTTCGGGTGGGGCGAGTTCGGACCGGGCCTGACCTACGACCGCCTCGCCGGCGGCGCGGCGCTGTGCGGCATGGGCTTCACGATCTCGCTGTTCATCGTCGCGCTTGCGATAGACGACGAGATGGCGCAGAACGAGGCCCGCGTGGGCGTCCTGGCCGGCTCGGTCATCGCGTTCCTCATCGCGACCGCGATCTTCCGCATCTCCGACGCCGTGCGCCCGCGACAGGAGGTCGGAGACACGCTCGTTCGGCCGGTGGACCCGAAGCGCGACCACATCTACGGCGACCCGAACGCCCCGTACATGATCGTCGAGTACGGCGACTTCCAGTGCGAGTTCTGCCTCAAGGCGTCGGGATCCATCCAGCAGGTCAAGGAGGAGCTGGGCGACCAGCTCTGCTACGTGTGGCGCCACGCGCCCCTGACCGAGTACCACCCGAACGCGCTCGCCGACGCCGAGGCGTCCGAGGCCGCGGCGCTGCAGGGGAAGTTCTGGGAGTTCGAGCGCGGGCTCTTCGCAGACCAGGAGCACCAGATGCCCTCCGACATCGTGCGGCTCGCCCGGGAGCTCGGACTCGACGTCGACAGGTTCGAGGCGGACCTCACCTCACCCGAGGTGACGAACAGGGTCCGCGACGACATGCTCGACGCCGAGGCGATGGACATCACGTCCGTGCCGACTCTCTTCGTCAACGGCCGCCGCCACGTCGGTCCGTACGACGCCCGCTCGCTCATCCAGGCGCTCGAGCAGTCCGCGCAGACGCCGTCCACGCGGGAGTCGTCCGCGGAGGAGCCGTCCGCGGAGGAGTCGTCCGCGGAGGAGCCGTCCGCGCCGGAGCAGAACCAGGAGACCCGCCCATGACGACGTCCGACGACGACTTCGCCCGCTACGGAATGCCGGTGCTCACCGATCGCCAGTGGGCGCGACTGACCGCGGCCGGGGTCCCGGAGGACGTCGAGGCGGGGCAGACGATGTTCCGCAGCGGCGAGGCCGACTACGACCTCATCCTCGTCGAGAGCGGCGAGCTGACGATCGTGCGCGACGCGCTCAGCTGGATCCCGGAGGCCGAGATCACCCGCATGGGGCCGCGCTCGTTCGCGGGCGAGCTCGGCCTGCTCAACGGGCAGGGCGCATTCCTGACGGCGCGGGTGAGCAGGCCGGGGCGGATGCTGCGGGTCAGCCGGGAGAGCCTGCACACGCTCATGTCGGAGGACGACGAGCTGTGCGACATCATCCTGCGGGCGCTGTGGGTGCGCCGCGAGTCCCTTCACCGCGGGCCGGCGGCGCTCACGCTCAAGTTCGTCGGACAGCGCTCGCAGCGCGACTTCCTCGCCCTGCGGCGGTTCGCCGAGCGGCTCGACCTCGTCCACACCTCGATCGAGCTCGGACCGGACGATGCCGACCATTTCACCGACCACGGCATCACGCTCGAGGACCTGCCGGTCGCCTTCATCCAGGGCGAGCCGATCAAGCGCGCGACCCCGGGCATGGTCGCGGAGCGCATCGGGCTGAGCTACGAGGCGCGCACCGACGACGAGGTGGTGGACCTCGTCGTCGTGGGCGGCGGGCCCGCGGGTCTCGCGGCGGCGATCTACGGCGCGTCGGAGGGCCTCAGCACGGTGCTCATCGACGCCGTCGCGCCTGGTGGGCAGGCGGCGGCGACGTCGCGCATCGAGAACTTCCTCGGCTTCCCGTTCGGCGTGAGCGGGGGAGAGCTCATCGGCCAGGCCTCCCTGCAGGCGCTCAAGTTCGGGGTGCGGATCTACGCGCCGTGCGAGGCGCTCGATCTGCGCCCGGTCGGCGATGAGCTGGACGTGACCCTCACGAGCGGTCCCGTCATCCGCGCGCGCACCGCGGTCGTCACGTCGGGGGCGTCCTACCGGTCGCTCGACCTCGACGGGTGGGAGGACTTCGAGGGCTCCGGCATCTTCTACGCCGCGACGCCGCTCGAGCTCAAGCAGGTCGTCGACGCCCCCGTCGTGGTGGTCGGCGGCGCGAACTCCGCGGGTCAGGCCGCGCTCTACCTCGCCGCGAACGGATGCCGCGTCCATCTCGTGGCGCGCGGACGCGACCTCGGCGCGCGCATGTCGTCGTATCTCGTGGATCGCCTGCACGACGAGGCGGGCATCGCCATCCACACCGGATCGAACATCACCCGGCTCGAGGGGGACACCTCGCTGGAACGCGTGCACATCGATACGGCCGGCGAGATCGAGGCGCGCGGACTGTTCTGCTTCATCGGCGCGGAGCCCGCGACATCCTGGCTCTCGGGTCTCGACCGGGATGCCGACGGCTTCCTGCGCACCGGCACCGACATCGCGGCGCAGTCCCTCGAGCAGTGGCAGCGGCTCGGCCGTGAGCCCCTGCCCTTCGAGACGTCGCTGCCGCGCGTGTTCGCCGCCGGGGACGTGCGCCGCGGATCCATGAAGCGCGTCGCCGCCGCCGTGGGCGAGGGATCGAGCGCCGTCGCGTCCGTGCACCGCGCGCTCGCGGGCTGAGTCGCTCCGCGGCCGAGCGCCGCGCCCCTGCCAGACTGATCGGCGGAGGGGGACACATGACGACGGATGCCACCGAGGAGACACTCGCGCGCGCCGAGGAGGCGCCCGAGGAGAGCGCCGCCGAGCGCAGGCTGCGCAAGCGCCACCGACGATGGCGGCGGGTGTGGATCACGCTGAGCATCATCGTCGGAATCATCGTGGTGGTCGGCATCGTCGGCTCCCTCACGCCGTGGCCGTCCGCGATGCTCATCCGGTCGGTCTTCGAGAAGGGCGGCGAAGCGACCGCCGCGGAGATGGAGCGGCATCAGCCCGACGTCGAGATCCGCGAGCGGCTCGGCATCGTGTACGCCGACGGCAGCCCCGACACGACCCTCGACGTCTTCACCCGGGCCTCCGCGGACGAGCGTCGTCCGACCGTCGTCTGGGTCCACGGCGGGGCGTGGATCTCCGGTTCCAGCGCCGATGTCGATCCGTACCTGCGCATCCTCGCCGCCGAGGGGTACACGACCATCGGGCTGAACTACAGCCTCGGTCCGGAGCAGGTGTACCCGACCGCCGTCGTCCAGCTCAACGAGGCGCTCGCGTACATCGACGCGCACGCCGCCGAGCTCAACGTCGACACGACGCAGATCGTGCTGGCGGGCGACTCGGCCGGCGCGCAGCTCGCGAGCCAGCTCGCGACCCTCGTCACCAACCCTGCGTACGCCGACCTCGTGGGCATCGCGCCGGCGCTGAAGGCCGATCAGGTGTCCGGCGTCATCCTCAACTGCGGCGTCTACGACCTGCGCGCGATGGCCGAGCTCCAGGGCCTTCCGGCGTGGGGGTTCAAGGTCGCGCTGTGGGCGTACACCGGGACGAAGGACTGGTCGGAGCAGGCATCCGGGGCCACGATGTCGACCATCCGGTTCGCCACCGCGGACTTCCCGCCCACCTACATCAGCGGCGGCAACGGCGACGGGCTCACGTGGCTGCAGTCGATCCCGATGGCGCAGCGGCTCACGGACCTGGGTGTGCCGGTCACGGACCTGTTCTGGCCGGCCCCGCACGAGCCGGCGCTGCCGCACGAGTACCAGTTCCATCTCGACATGCCGGATGCGCAGACGGCGCTGGAGCGCACCAAGGAGTGGCTGGCGGCGCACACCTCCATGCCCTGAGCGGACGGGCTCGCCGCTCGCGCTAGCCTGAGCAGGTGGCCATCGTCTGCGGCACCTGCGACACCGCCGTCGTGCGCAACGACCGGAAGCCACCGCACGACATCGACATCACGGCGACGATCGACGCGCTCTCCGACCGCGTGCGCCGAGGACGGATGAGGTTCGTGAGCGGGGACGTGCCGCTCGAGGACATGCTCGATCTCGCATACTCGGAGCTGCGCTACACGATCGTGAGCTTCCTGCGGTGCGAGGACTGCGGACGCATGCGGTTCTGGGGACTGTGCATCCGCGGGGCGCCGGTCTACAAGGTCGTCGAGGACAGCGCTCCCCATCAGTGGACGTGGGAGAGCGTCCCTCCGCGAGAGGCGTGGTCGATGCGAGGCGGACGCGCCGGCGGCGATAGGCTGAAGACGATGGCTGGGGCGAGGGCTGCACGGGCGACGCGCGCGTGGCGCGGGGTCGCCGCTGCGGCGTTCGCCACGTTCGTGGCCGCTCTGTCGCACTCCGCCGCACAGGGCGAGGCCGCACCGCTTCTCGGCATGGTGCTCGCCTTCGCGCTCTCCGCCCCCGTGTGCGTCGCGCTCGCCGGGCGCGGACTCTCCTGGGTGCGCCTGGCACTCGCCGTCGGCCTCAGCCAGGCGGCGTTCCACACGCTTCTGGCGGTCGGAGTGGGGGAGGCGGCCCGCGCCGCCCTGAGCCCCGTGTCGGCTCATGCATGGCACGCCGCGACTCTGTCGCCCTCCGCGCCGGTGGACCTCGTCTCCGCCCACGCTCTCGCCGCGCACACCGACGCGCCGATGTGGACGGCGCACCTTCTTGCGGCTGCCGTCACCGTCCTCGCCTTCGGGCGCGGGGAGCGTGCCGTGCGCGCCGTCGTCCGCTTCGCGATCCTGCACCTCGTCGTGCGGCCGATCGTGCTCCCCGCTCCTCGACGCGCCGCGCGCATCCCCGGGTTCGGGCGGCTGCTCTCCGACCCCGGCTTCGTTCTGCTGTCGACTGTGCGACGGAGAGGGCCGCCCCTCGCGGCGTAGTCCTCTCCACACCCTCACTTCCGCGCGCGGGAGTCGCTCCCGCGCGCGCAGACAGAAAGCACGAAACCATGTCCACACGCATACCTGCACGCTCTCTCGTCGGCCTCGCGGTCGGCGCGGTGCTGGCCGTCGGCGCGCCGCTGGCGGCATCCGCCCACGTGACGATCGACCCCGGATCGGCCGACCCGGGCTTCTCGACCGACGTCGTCTTCCGCGCGCCCAATGAGTCGTCGACGGCATCGACCGTCCGGCTGGAGGTCCATCTGCCCGCTGACACGCCGTTCACCAACCTCCGTTACGAGCCCACACCCGGCTGGACCACGACCGTCGTGACGGGAACGCTGCCGCAGCCGGTCGAGGTGTCCGGCAACACCGTGGCCGAGGCGCCGACGAGCATCGTGTTCGAGGCCCAGGAAGGGCACGGCATCCAGCCCGGTCAGTTCCAGACATTCACCGTCGCGCTGGGGCCCGTCCCCGCGGTCGAGCGCATCGTCCTGCCGGTGACGCAGACGTACAGCGACGGCACCGTCGTCGAGTGGGAGGGGACTCCGGACGAGGTCGCCGCAGACGACGGCATCGCTCCCGCCCCTGTGCTCTACGTGGAGGAGGCGCCGCCCGGCGATCACCACGGCGACGCCTCGGCATCCGATCCCGCCGCTCCTGCCGCGAACGGCGTCGACGGGCGCGCCATCGGCATGAGCATCGCCGCCCTCGCGCTCGGCGCCGGGGGTGTCGTTCTCGCCGCGATCGCGTTGGCGAACCGGCGGAAGGCAGACGCGTGAGCGCGCGGCGCAGGGCGGGGCTGGTCGCGTCGGCTCTGCTCCTGGCGCTCGTCGGCGTGCCGCTTGCGTCGGGTGCCGCGTCGGCGCACGACGCGCTCGTGGGGGAGGAGCCCGCTGCCGGCTCGACCGTGACCGAGATCGGCGAGGTCACGCTCACGTTCAGCGCCGACCCGATCGATGAGGACGGCGCGGACGTGGTGCGCGTCGTCGGACCGGACGGCCACTACTACGAGAACGCCTGTCCGTCGCTCGCCGGGCCCGTCGTGACGACGCCCGTCGAGCTCGGCCCGTCGGGCGAGTATCGCGTGGAGTGGAAGGTGGTGTCGTCGGACGGGCATCCGATCTCCGACTCGTACACGTTCCGCTACGACCCCGCAGCGGGGACTCCCGCGGCGACGGGCACGATGGAGCCGGCGTGCGGGCGTCCCGCGCCCACGGCCGATGCCCTCCCTGCCACCGAGGGAGAGCCATCCGACGACGGGGGCCTGTGGATCGGCCTCGGGGTCGGTGCGGTCGTGGTCGTGGGGGCCGTGATCGCGGCGTGGCTCATCCTGCGACGCCCGCGCACGCGGGACTGACCGTCGTCAGCACGCGGTGACCGCCGTCACGGGCGGCTGACACCCCCGCCGCGGAGCTCACCGTGCAGGCGCTCCATCCGGGCGTCGAGCTCCGCGGCGGAGTCGGCGGCATCCTTCAGATCCGCCAGCAGCGCCTCGGGGACCTGGGTCGCGTACTTGTAGTAGATCTTGTGCTCGAGACTCGCCCAGAAGTCCATGGCGATCGTGCGGAACTGCACCTCCACCGGCACCTGCACCCGCCCCGTGGAGAGGAACACCGGCACCTCGACGATGACGTGGAGGCTCTTGTAGCCGTTCGGCTTGGGCTCGGCGATGTAGTCCTTGACGGCGCGGACGGTGATGTCGTCCTGCGCCGTGAGCAGGTCGAAGAGCCGATACGCGTCGGGGACGAAGGAGCACGTCACGCGCACGCCGGCGATGTCCCTCATGTGCGCGCGGATGCTGTCGAAGCCGGGCTCCATGCCCTTGCGGGCGACCTTCTCGACGATGCTGTCCGGCGTCTTCACGCGGCTGGAGACATGCTCGATGGGGTTGTACTCGTGCATCTGCAGGAACTCGTCCCGCAGGATCGAGATCTTCGTCTCGACCTCGCGCAGCCCGAACTCGTACTCGAGGAGGAACCGCTGGAACTCGTCGCGCATCGCGCGGAGCTGGTCCGTCGAGTACGTCACCGCCCCTTCGCTGGTCAGCACGGCGAATGACTCATCGGACGGCGAGCTCATGCGTCGACGCTATCCACGCAGACTCGTAGCAGGCTGTGAGGAGCGTCAGTCGGCGGGCGGCCACTCGACCAGGAGCAGTCCCTGCTTCGTGTCGGCGAACTTCACCCAGCCGTCCCCGAACTGGTACGTCCAGCCGTAGCCGTCCGCGTCGGTGTTGACGGCGGTGTCGGGGTTCTCGGTGAGGAAGACGCCGTCCTCGCCC
>Ga0182749_1000805_pt1 | contig 26738 bp, 24 predicted proteins | sample eDN3rd37CKraftMG_FD_128875 | JGI IMG/M metagenome (GOLD analysis project Ga0182749, IMG submission 128875) | Enriched Miracle-Growth compost microbial communities from Emeryville, California, USA - eDNA 3rd pass 37_C Kraft MG (version 2) (version 2) ...
CGAGCGGCCGCCGCAGGAGTTGTTGCCGGCCATGCCGCCGATGGTGGCGCGCGAGGCGGTCGATATGTCGACCGGGAACCACAAGCCATGGGGCCTCAGCGCGCGGTTCAGCTCGTCGAGCACGATGCCGGGCTCGACCACGCAGCGCCGGCCGGCCACGTCGAGGTCGAGGAGCCGGTTGAGATGCTTGGAGCCGTCGATGACCAGCGTCTCGTTGATGGTCTGGCCGCATTGCGAGGTGCCGCCGCCGCGCGGCGTGACGGCGACGCCCTCCGCGCGCGCGACCGCCAGCGCGCGCTCAGCCTCGGCCATGGTGCGCGGCACCACGACGCCGAGCGGCATCATCTGGTAGTGCGAGGCATCGGTCGCGTAGCGGCCGCGGTCGAAGCGGCCGAACAGCACCTCGCCGGCCTGTTCGGCGTTGAGCCGGCGCTCCAGCCCTGGCATCAGACGTTCGGCCACCGCGGGGCTCCCAAACGCGTTTTCATCCCTTATCCCCGGGGCGCGGTGACGCAGGGTTCGGGCATATTCCGATGCTCCTTTTGATTTTTCTAGATTTTTGTTGGGGCCGCTGCCCACTAACCCGGGCTTGACTGGCCGCGGCATTCGTCATTCATGACGGCCACATCCCGACACACGGAAAGTCACGTCGATGACGAACAACGCCTCGCGCGCCGCCGGCCGCCATTTTCTCCAGATTCCCGGGCCGACCCCGGTGCCGGACCGTATCCTGCGGGCCATCGACACGCCGATCATCGACCATCGCGGTCCCGAGTTCGCCAAGCTCGCCCGCCGAGCCCTCGACGGCATCAAGACCATCTTCAAGACCACCAGGCCGGTCATCGTCTACACCGCGACCGGCACCGGCGCCTGGGAAGCCGCGCTCGTCAACACGCTGTCGCCCGGCGACCGCGTGCTGATGGTCGAGACCGGCCAGTTCGCCACGCTGTGGAAGAAGATGGCCGAGCGGCTCGGCCTCAAGCCCGAGTTCATCGCGACCGACTGGCGCGTCGGCGCCGATCCGGCCGCCATCGAGGCCAAGCTGAAAGAGGACAAGGCGCACGCGATCAAGGCGGTCTGCGTGCTCCACAACGAGACCGCGACCGGCTGCGTCTCCGACATTCCGGCGCTGCGCAAGGCCATCGACAAAGCCAATCATCCGGCGCTGCTGATGGTCGATACCATCTCCTCGCTCGCATCGACCGACTACCGCCACGACGAGTGGGGCGTGGACGTCTCCATCGGCGGCGCGCAAAAGGGCCTGATGCTGCCGCCGGGCATGTCGTTCAACGCGATCAGCGACAAGGCGCTGGCCGCGAGCCGGACCGCGCAACTGCCCAAGTCGTTCTTCGCCTGGGACGACATGCTCAACGCCAACAAGGCCGGCTTCTTCCCTTACACCCCCGCCACCAACATGGTGCAGGGCCTCGTGGTCGCCATCGACATGCTGCACGAAGAGGGGCTCGACAACGTGTTCGCGCGCCACGAGCGCCATGCCGAGGCGGTGCGCCGCGCGGTCCGGGCCTGGGGCCTGGAGATCCTGTGCCGCGATCCCAAGGCCTATTCGCCGACCATCACCGCGATCCTCTTACCGGAGGGCCACGACGCCGACGCGTTCCGCGCGCTCGCGCTCGACACCTTCAACATCTCCTACGGCATGAGCTTCGGTCCCTACGCCGGCCGCTATTTCCGCATCGGGCACCTCGGCGACACCAACGACCTCACGATCCTCGGCGCGCTCGCCGCCACCGAAATGTCGCTCAAGCTGGCCGGCATCCCGCACAAGGCCGGCGGCGTGCAGGCCGCGATGGATTACGTCACATCCTGCCACGGCCAGCCCTCGCGCGTGGCGGCGGAATAGCTTCCGCATCGGAAACCTGACCCGGCGACACCAACGACCTCACGATCCTCGGCGCGCTCGCCGCCACCGAAATGTCGCTCAAGCTGGCCGGCATCCCGCACAAGGCCGGGGGGGTCCAGGCCGCGATGGATTACGTGACATCCTGCCATGGCAGCCCTCGCGGGCGGCAGCCGAGTAACGATCCCGTCACAGCGCCAAATTGGAACCCCTCGGGCGTCGCCTGGGGGGTTTTTCTTTTCAAACCGCTTCCTAGGTAAAACAATGAGCGACTGCCGCGCCGGACGGGGATCGATTTTTCCGTCCGCGCGTTATGGCACGCATTTCCATGCGACCGGGTGGGCCACGTCAGCTCTGGGGCCGATCCAAGCGCCACGCCAAACGTGGGAGGGCCCATGTCCGCAACGGTCACCCGTCTCCAGGACGTTGCCGCCCGCCGCGAGCCGGCCGAGGCGCGCATCCGCCTGCGCGATGCGTTCCGCACCGTGCGCGCCGAGACCGAGCGCCGGGCCGCGCCGCTGTCGCCCGAGGACCAGATGGTGCAGTCCATGGCGGACGCCAGTCCCACCAAATGGCACCGCGCCCACACCACCTGGTTCTTCGAGCAGTTCCTGCTGGCGCCGCACCTTCCCGGCTATCCGCTGTTCGACCAGCGCTTCGCCTACCTGTTCAATTCCTATTACGTCGCCGCCGGCCCGCGCCACGCGCGGCCCCGGCGCGGTCTGCTGACGCGGCCGAGCGCCGCCGACGTGGCGGCCTATCGCGCCCATGTGGACGCCGCCGTGGAGCGGCTCATCCGCGACGCCGACGCCAGGACCTTCGCCGCGATCGCACCGCTGATCGAGCTCGGCCTCAACCACGAGCAGCAGCACCAGGAGCTCCTGCTCACCGACATCCTTCACGCCTTCGCGCAGAACCCGCTGTCGCCGGCCTACAACGCCAACTGGCGCGCGCCCGCCGCCGCGGCGGAGCGCGGCTATGCCGAGATCGCCGAGGACGTGCAGACAATCGGCTATTCGGGCGAGCGCTTCCATTTCGACAACGAAGGCCCGGCGCACCGCGAGCTGGTGGGACCGGCCAACATCGCCCGCGCGCTGGTCACCAACGGCGAATGGCTGGAGTTCATGGACGACGGCGGCTACACGCGGCCGGAGCTGTGGCTCTCCGACGGCTGGGCGACCGTCGCCGCCGAAGGCTGGACCGCGCCCGGCTATTGGCAGGAGATCGACGGCCAGTGGTTCGCGCTCACCCTCGCCGGCCTCAAGCCGGTCGATCCCGCCGCGCCGGTCGTCCATGTCAGCTACTACGAGGCCGACGCCTTCGCGCGCTGGGCCGGCAAGTGCCTGCCGAGCGAGGCGGAATGGGAGGTGGCCGCGCGCGGCGGCGACATCGGCGACGCCTTCGGCATCGTCTGGCAATGGACGCGGTCGAGCTACTCGCCCTATCCGGGCTATGTCGCGCCCGAGGGCGCGATCGGCGAATACAACGGCAAGTTCATGGTCAACCAGATGGTGCTGCGCGGCTCCTCGCACGCCACGCCGGACGGCCATTCCCGCGTCACCTACCGCAACTTCTTCTATCCGCCGTCGCGCTGGCAGTTCACCGGCCTGCGGCTCGCCGAAACCCCAGCGTAAGAGAAGCCGGAGCACCAACGCATGGCCCAATCCGCGCGACGGCCCGCCCGTCCCGTTCCCCGGGACGAGGCGGCGGACAGCTTCGCCGCCGACGTGATCGCCGGCCTGTCGGCGACGCCGAAGACGCTGCTGCCGAAATATTTCTACGACAGCGCCGGCTCGGACCTGTTCGAGCAGATCACCGCGCTACCGGAGTATTACCCGACGCGCACCGAGCTCGGCATCCTCAGGGACCACGCCGGGGCCTTCGCGCGGCTGATGCCCAAGGACGCGGCGCTGATCGAGTTCGGCGCCGGCTCCGCGCTCAAGGCGAAGATCCTGCTCAACGCCGCGCCGCAGATTTCCTGCTACGTGCCCGTGGACATCAGCGCCGAATTCCTCGCCGATGAGGCGCGGCGGCTCGGCCGCGACGTGCCGCGCATCGGCGTTCATCCGGTGGCGGCGGACTTCACCCAGCCGTTCGCCCTGCCCGCCGCGATTCAGGGCAAGCCGCGCGTGGGCTTCTTCCCCGGCTCGACCATCGGCAATTTCGAGCCGGAGCCCGCGGCCGCGTTCCTCCGGCAGGCGGCGCGCATCCTCGGGCCCGGCGCGACCTTCATCGTCGGCGCCGACCGCGTGAAGGACGAGGCGGTGCTGCAGGCGGCCTATGACGACGCGGCCGGCGTCACGGCGAAGTTCAACCTCAACCTCCTGGCGCGCATCAACCGCGAGCTTCACGGCGATTTCGACCTAGCCGCGTTCCGCCACGTGGCGCGCTACAACCGCGCGCGGGCGCGCATCGAGATGCACCTGGAGAGCACGACGGCGCAGGCCGCGCATGTCTGCGGCCGCGCTTTTGCGTTCGCGCAGGGCGAGACCATCCACACCGAATCGAGCCACAAGTTCACGGTGGACTCGTTCTCCGCGCTGGCCGCGGGCGCCGGCTGGACCGTCGCCGACGTGCTGAGCGACCCGCGCGACTATTTCTCGGTCTATGTGCTGAGGCAGAGCGCGCCATAACCCCGCTGGACCGCCTGTAAAATCCCGCTAAGCTCCCGCCCGCGTCGATAACAACGACACGCGGGAGGGAGCCCTTGATCACGAGCCGGGATCGCATTCTCACCACCCATGTCGGCAGCCTGCCGCGCGACGAGACGCTCTCCGAGCTGCTCATCAAGCGCGAGGCCGGCGAGCCTTACGATCAGGCCGCGTTCGACGCCGAGATGGACAGGGCGGTGCGCGAGACCGTGGCGCGGCAGAAGGCGGCCGGCATCGACATCGGCAACGACGGCGAGCAGCAGCGCGTCGGGTTCCAGACCTACGTGCCGCAGCGCATGACCGGCTTCGGCGGCGTCTCCAAGCGCCGGCGCGGCCGCGAGTTCGAGGAGTTTCCCGAGCTGGTCGCGCTGCTGATGCGACGCTTCCCCGCGGTGAGCAAGCAGCAGAACGCGCCGGAGGCGCAGGGCGAGATTCATTACAAGGACACGTCCGCCATCAAGGCCGAGATCGCGCGCTTTAAGAGCGCCGCGGCGGAGGCCGGCGGCTTCCTGGAGAGCTTCATGACCGCGGCCTCGCCCGGCATCATCTCCTCCACCATGCTCAACGCCTATTACGACACGCACGACGCCTACCTCGACGCCATCGCGCGCGAGATGAGCAAGGAGTATCGCGCGATCCACGACGCCGGGCTGGTCCTGCAGATCGACGCGCCCGACCTCGCCATGGACCGCACCATGATGTACCGCGACCTCTCCGACGCGGAGTTCGTGACCGCCTGCGAGCGGCACGTCGCCGCCATCAACAAGGCCATCGCCGGCATTCCGCGCGACCGCGTGCGGCTCCACGTCTGCTACGGCAACTGGGAGGGCCCGCACGTCCACGACGTGCCGCTGGCGACCATCCTGCCCGCGCTTTACCAGGCCAACGTGGGCGCGCTCTCCATCGAGTTCTCCAACCCGCGCCACGCCCACGAATACGCGGCCTTCAAGAAGCATCCGCTGCCGGACGGCATGATCCTCATTCCCGGGGTGATCGAGACCACCACCAATTTCGTCGAGCACCCGGAGGTGGTGGCGCGGCGGATCGAGGACGCGGTGGCCGCGGTGGGCGAGCGCGAGCGCGTCATCGCCTCCACCGACTGCGGTTTCGGGACCTTCACCAACCGCGAGTGGGTGATCGCGCCGGCGGTGTGGCTGAAGTTGAAAGCGCTCTGCGACGGCGCCGCGCTTGCGTCCGCGAGGCTGTGGGGCCACAAGTCGGCGGCCTAACAGACGTCCAGGAGACAGCTTTATGAGACTCGTGTTCGCCGCCGTTGCGCTCGCCACGGCCATCGCCTCGTCCGCGCACGCGGCCGACACCTATCCGAGCCGCCCGATCCGTGTCGTCGTGCCTTATCCCGCGGGCGGCACCGTGGACACCATCGCCCGCCTGGTGGGCCAGAAGGTGTCGGAAGCCGTCGGGCAGCCCGTCATCGTCGACAACCGCGGCGGCGCCGCCGGCAACATCGGCTCCGACAACGTGGCGAAGTCGCCGCCCGACGGCTACACCATCCTGCAGAACGTCAACGCGCTGTCGCTGAGCCCGGCGCTCTACCGCAAGCTGCCGTTCGACCCGCTCAAGGACCTCCAGCCGGTGACCCAGCTCACCGCATCGCCGCTGCTGATCGTCGTCAGCGCCAAGACCGACATCCATTCGCTCAAGGACCTCGTGACCGAGGCGAAGCAGAAGCCCGGCGCGCTCAACTTCGGCTCGACCGGCGTCGGCAACCCGCTGCATCTCACCATGGAGATGTTCAAGGCCGCCGCGGGCGTCGACATCGTGCACGTGCCGTTCAAGGGCGACGCGCCGCTGCTCACCAGCATGATCGCCGGCGACGTCCAGGTTGCCTGCGTGCCGTTCGCGACCACGCTGCCGCACATCCAGGCCGGCACGCTGCGCGCCATCGCCGTCACCACGGCGCAGCGCATCTCCGTGATGCCGGACGTGCCCACCGTGGCGGAGAGCGGCTATCCCGGCTTCGTGTCCAACAGCTGGGAGGGCTGGTTCGTGCCCGCCGCCACGCCGCGCGACACGGTGATGACCATCAACGGCTGGGCCCGCAAGGCGCTGGCCGATCCCGGCGTGCAGGAGAAGCTCAAGACCTTCGGCAACGTCGCGGTCGGCAACTCGCCCGAGGAGTTCGCGGCCATGTTCAAGGACGAGGTCGCCCGCTTCGCCAAGATCGTGAAGGACCTCAACCTGCCGCCGCAGGATTGAGGTTCCGCCCTTCGGCTCCATGGCGCTATACTCCCTGGAAAATGGCCAGGGAGAGAGCGCCATGGACCGGAAAGCCCGCGAGATCCGCGCCGACGACATCAGCCCGCGCCACAACTGGGGCCGCGCGCTGCCCGCGCTCGGCACCATGGGCGTGGATTTCGAGGAGCGCGTCGATTACCGGCGGCTGCACCGCTACCGCCTCGCGCGGGTGAAGCAGGCGCTGGAGAACTCCGAGCTCGGCGCGCTGCTCGTCTTCGACGTCAACAACATCCGCTACGTCACCTCGACCAAGATCGGCGAGTGGGAGCGCGACAAGCTCTCGCGCTGGGCGCTGCTCACGCGCACCGGCGAGCCGATCCTGTGGGACTTCGGCTCCGCCGCCGTGCACCACAAGCTCTATACGCCGTGGCTCGCGCCGGAGAACTGCAAGGCGGGGCTCATCGGCCTGCGCGGCACCGTGCATCCCGCGTTCGGCCTGATGAAGCGCCACGCCGAGGAGATCGCCTCGCTCGTTCGCGAGGCGGGCTGCGCCGACATGCCCGTCGGCGTGGACATCATCGAGCCGCCCATGCTGTTCGAGCTGGAGAAGGCCGGGCTCAAGGTGCAGGACGGCCAGCAGGTGATGCTGGAGGCGCGCGAGATCAAGAGCGCCGACGAGATCGCGCTGCTGAACCGCGCCGCCGCCATGGTGGACGGCGCCTACCATCTCATCCACGAGCAGCTGAAGCCCGGGGTGCGCGAGAACGACATCGTCGCCGAGGTCAACAAGTTCCTCTACACCCACGGCTCCGACGACGTGGAGGCGATCAACGCCATCTCCGGCGAGCGCTGCAACCCGCATCCGCACAATTTCACCGACCGGCTGATCCGGCCCGGCGACCAGGCGTTCTTCGACATCCTGCAGTCGTTCATGGGCTATCGCACCTGCTACTACCGCACCTTCAACGTCGGCCGCGCCACGCCGGCGCAGCACGACGCCTACAAGAAGGCGCGCGAGTGGCTCGACAGCGCCATGGCGCGCATCAAGCCCGGCGCCTCGACCGCCGACATCTGCAGCGCGTTCCCCAAGTGCGACGAATTCGGGTTCCCCGACGAGATGTCGGCGTTCGGGCTGCAGTTCGCCCACGGCCTCGGGCTTGCGTTGCACGAACGGCCGATCATCTCGCGCGTGGTGTCCATGGAGCACCCCACCGAGATCAAGGAGGGCATGGTGTTCGCCATCGAGACCTACTGCCCGGCGACGGACGGCTTCTCCGCCGCGCGCATCGAGGAGGAGGTGGTGGTCACCGACAAGGGCTGCCGCGTCATCACCCTGTTCCCGGCCGAGGAACTGCCGATCGCCAATCCGTATTGATGAAGCGGGACTGGCCAGCGCCATACAAAAGGCAGTCCACACCGCGGAGGCGTCCGATGATCCGCAAGCTCAAGTCCGGCCAGTACCGGCTCTATTCGCGCAAGGTGAACCCCAAGACCGGCAAGCGCCGCAACCTCGGCACCTTTCCGACCCGCGCCGCGGCGGAGAAGCACGAGCGCGAGGTGCAGTATTTCAAGCGGCACTGACGGGGGTGTCGTTCTCGAAATACGAAAGACAGCCCATCACGTCTTCGGCTTGTCCGGCTCCGCCGGCCCGAGATGCGCGAACGCGGCCGGCAGCGCGATGTTCATGGAATCGATCATCGAGGTCGGCAGCAGGATCGTGGTGCCGCGCTCCTTGGTGGTCTCGTAGATGATGTTCATGGCGCGCAGGTGCAGCGCCGCCGGGTCGTCCGCGTAGGCCCGCGCCGCCTCGACGAACTTGGCCGCGATCTCCGCCTCCGCCGAGCCGAGGATGACGCGCGCCTGCTTCTCGCGCTCCGCCTGGGCCTGGCGCGACATGGCGTCCTGCAGGGCGACCGGAATCGCGACGTCGCGGATCTCCACGGCGTTGACCGAGATGCCCCATTCCGCGGTCTTGGCGCCGATGGTGTCGCGCAGCACCGCATCGGCGGACTGGCGGTCGGACAGCAGCGCGGAGAGCATGGACGAGCCGATCATCTCGCGCAGCGAGGTCTGCGCCACGCGGTCGATGGCCTGGCGATAGTCGGTGATGTTGAGCGCCGCCTTCTGCGCGTCGTGGACGTGCCAGAAGATCACCGCGTCGACGTTGACCGGCACGGTGTCGCGGGTAAGCGCCTGCTCGGCGTTGAACGCGGTGGTCTGGATGCGCTCGTCGATCACCGCGATGATGCTGTCGATGATCGGGATGATGAAGAACAGGCCCGCGCCGCGCACCGCGTGCAGCTTGCCGACGCGCAGGATGACGAATTTCTCCCAGGCGTTGGCCATCTTCAGCGAGAACAGCACCAGCGCCGCCAGGATGAAGGCGATGGCCGCGGCCAGCGGCACCTGGGCCGCGGCCAGGAGTCCCCCGGCCGCCGCGAGCACGATGGCGAGGAACAGCGTGATGGGGTTCATGAGCACCCTCCTTGGCGGCGCCGCGCCCCACCATAAGCCATAACGCCCGGCAACGGGCGGCGTTTCCGCCGGCGGGCCTCAAGCCCCTTATCGCCCTAGATTTTGCGGCTGTCGTAGGCCCAGTGCAGCAGCGCCTGGCGCTGCCGCGGCCGGCAGTGCGGGTCGCCGGGCTCGCAGGCCTTGCGGATTTGCGCGACGTGCCGCCGGATCGCCTTCCAGCGCCCGATCTGGCGGCGATCCTCCTCGGGCAGGCGGCGGCCCATGTAATAGCGGCAGTACCACTGGAACCAGCCGCGCGGGTCGTCCTCGTGAATCCAGCCCTTGCGCCGCCATTCCGACAGCGGCTGGCTGGCATCGACCCCGAAATAATTGAGCGAGCAGTCGCGGCCCTTGCGGGCCAGCCTGGCGTGCGTGAACCAGCTTTTCGGAAACTCGGCGCGGCAGTCGGTCATGTACTTGCCGCAGAACACGCCGAGCGCCAGCATCTCGCGCGGCGTCAGTTCCGGCTTGAAGTCCGGGTGGAAGCTGCGGCCGACCGGCGCGACCCGCTCGTAGCGGTAGCCGCGCTGCATCCGGTCGCGGACGACGACCACCTTGCCCATGCGCGGCTATTCCAGCCCGCTCGGCACGTTCCTGTTTTCGGAAGCGAGCCGCATGCCGGCGGCCAGCGCCATGGTTTCGGCCAGCGCGGCGAAGTCCTTGGCGAGATAGGCGTCGGGGTCCTTCTGCAAGGTCGCGGCGCCGAAATGGCTCTGCAGCACCTCGCGCGCCGCCGCCGTCACCGGCATCGGCACGTCGTGCTCGCGGCCCAGTTCGAGGCCGAGGTCGAGGTCCTTGCGCAGAAGCTCGGGGGTGAAGGTCGTGGTCCAGTCGAGGTTCACGAGCGCCGGCGACTTGTAGCGCGTGAACATGGAGCCCATCACCGAGTTGTTCATGAAGGCGAGGAAGGCGTGGCGCGGCACGCCCATCTTGTTGGCGAGCAGCGTGATCTCGATCAGGTTCTCGATGACGACGCCGAGCATGACGTTGTGCGCGATCTTGCACACGCGGGCGAGTTCGCCCTCGCCGACGTAGGACACGCCGTTGGGCGCGAACACCTCGATCAGCGGCGCGACTGCGCGGAACGCATCCTCCGGCCCGGAAGCCACCGCCGAGAGCTTGCCGGCCTTGATGACCTTGGCGTTGCCCGACACCGGCGCGGCGATGAAGGCGACGCCGAGCGCGGCGAGCCTGTCGCGGATTTCGGCGGACTCCTCGACCGCGATGGTGGAGCAATCGACCGCGATCCCCGGCAGCTTGCGGCCGGCCGCGAACAGGCCGCCGGCGCCGAAGTAGACCTCCTTGAGGTCGTTGCCGGTGGCGACGATGGAGAAAACGATGTCGGCCGCGGCGAGGTCGGCAAGCCTGTCGACGACCTTGCCGCCCTTCTCCGCCAGCGGCTCGGCCTTGCTGCGCGTGCGGTTCCAGACCGAGACGGCGTGGCCGGCCTTGATGAGCCGCTCGGCCATGGGAAGGCCCATGCGGCCCGCGCCGATCCAGCCGATTGCCCGCTTGTCCGCCATCGTTCTCTCCCTGTCGTTGTGCGCTTGTTATTTGATCGCGCCGATTGCCGTAACACGGCCCGGGAGAGGCTTCAACGCTCACGCCACGTCGATCAGAATCCCGGCAAGCCGCTCCGGCACATCGAGCATCACGTCGTGGCCGGCGTCCACGTCCTCGATGCGCCAGCCGTTCCGGCGCGCCTTGTCGCGGCTCGCGTCGAACGGACCGTTGGGATAGGCCGCGGCGCGGATATAGGTCTTCTTCGCGATGCGCTCGCGCGCGCCGGTGAGGGTGAGCTTCTGCGTGAAGCACTTGATCGGGTGCGGCGTGCACAGCCGGTCCACCCAGGCGGCGTCCTTGGCGTTGACGTTGAAGGACGACGCCGCGCGCGGCGGCATCAGGGTCTCGCCGCGCTTCTCCGCCTCGGCGTAGGCCGCCCGGCCCGCCTCCGGCACCATGTCGATGAGCGCCTCGCCGTCCTCGGTGTAGAACGCATCGAGGAACACGAAGGAGCCGATGGCTTTCTCCATTTTCTCGGCGACGCCGGAGATGACGAGCCCGCCGTAGGAATGGCCGACCAGCACCACGTCCTTCAGCTCGTTCCACGTCATCTCGTTGACGATGTCCGCGACGTGGGTGTCGAGGCCGAGTCCCGGATGGGCGAGGTGCGAGCGCTCGCAGACGCCGGCGAGCGTCGGCGCGTGGACCTCGTGGCCCTTGGCGCGCAACAGCCGCGCCACGCGCTGCCAGCACCAGCCACCGTGCCAGGCGCCGTGAACGAGAACATAGGTTGCCATCAACTTCCCCCTCCCCCGCGCCGGCGCTCAGCCCGCGCCGCTCGCCCTCGCCTTCCGGATCGCCTCCCAGACGCGGGCCGGCGTCGCCGGCATCTCGAACGTCTTGATGCCGTACTCCGACAGCGCGTCCACCACGGCGTTCATCACCGTGGCCAGCGCCGGCGTGATGCCGGCCTCGCCGCCGCCCTTGACGCGCAGCGTGTTATTGTTGATCGGGTCCTCGGTCATCTCCACGGTGAAGCTCGGCACCATGTCGGCGCGCATCATGGCATAGTCCATGAAGCTCGCGGTGAGCACCTGGCCGGTGTCCTCGTCATGCACCACGTGCTCGCCAAGCGCCTGGCCGGCGCCCTGCACGATGCCGCCGTGGGTCTGGCCGTGCACCACCATGGGGTTGATGACCTGCCCGGCGTCGTCCACCGACGTATAGCGCACGATCTGCACCACGCCGGTTTCCGGGTCGATCTCGACCTCGCATACCGCAGAGCCGGTGGGATAGGCCGGCAGCCGGCCGAGGAACTTCGCCTCGGCGCGCAGCGGCTTGCGCAGGTCGGGCGGCACCGACGGGTCGCTCTCCAGCGCGCGGGCGAGGTCGAAGATGCCGAGCCGCAGGTTGGAGCGGGATGTCGAGAACATCCCGTCGTCGAACGTCACCTCCTCCGGCGGCACGCCGGCCATGGCGGCGAACGCCTTGCGCGCCTGCGCCACCACGGTGTCGGAGGCCTCGACCATGATCTTGCCGGCGAGCCGCATGGAACGGTCGGAATGGGTGCCGCCGCCGGCGACCACGATCTTGGTGTCGCCGGTGACGATCCTGACGTCCTCGGGCGTGACGCCGAACTGGTCCGCCATCACCTGGGCGAACGTGGTCTCGTGGCCCTGGCCGCTCGACTGGGTGCCGACCGCGACCTCGATCTTGCCCTGCGGCAGCACGCGGACGTCGACCCATTCGATCGGCGCGCCGACCGGCGTCTCGACGTAGTTGGCAAGGCCGATGCCGGCGAGCTTGCCGCGCTTCCTCGCGGCGCGGCGGCGCGCCGGAAAGCCCTTCCAGTCCGCCAGTTCCGCAGCCTTGTCCTGGTTGCCGACGAAATCGCCGGAGTCGTAGAGCAGCCCGGTCACCGAGCGATAGGGAAACTGCGAGCGCCGCACCAGGTTGCGCCTGCGCAGCGCCACGCGGTCCATGCCGAGCCGGTCGGCCGCCATGTCGATGAGACGTTCCAGCGTGTGGATCGCCTCCGGCCGCCCGGCGCCGCGGTAGGGCGCGGTCGGCACGGTATTGGTGAGCGCGCCGCGCAGCCGGATGTAGGCGCGCGGGATGTCGTAGACCGTGGGCTGCACCTTGGAGGCGTTGTTGAGGAACACGTAGGACACCGGGTGGCCGCCGACGTTGCCGATCATGTCGATGAACAGGCCGAGGATCTTGCCCTTCTCATCGAACGCCATTCTGCCGAGCGTGACCATGTCGCGGCCCTGGTAGTCGCACAGGAACGCCTCGGTTCGATCGCTGGTCCATTTCACCGCGCGGCCCAGCTGCTTCGAGGCCCAGGCCACCGCGACCTGCTCGGGGTTGAGCTGGGTGCGCGAGCCGAACGCGCCGCCCACGTCCTGGGTGATGACGTGCACCTTGTCGGGCGGCAGGCCGAGCACGTGCGCGAGGTCCATCTTGACGCGCACCGCGCCCTGGCTGCCGGTGATGAAGGTGAGCGTGCCGGTCTCGGGATCGAAGCGGCCGAGGTGCGAGCGCGGCTCCATCTGCGCCGAGACCGCGCGGGTGGCGCGGAACTCGTGCTCGACCACGAGGTGCGCCTTGGCGAACGCCGCCTCCAGCGCGGCGCGGTCGCCGGCATCGGATTCCACGGCGACGTTGTCCGGCACCGCGTCGAACAGCACCGGCGCGCCGGGCTCGACGGCGCGCTTGGCGTCAACCACCTGCGGCAGCACGTCATAGTCGACGACGACGGCCTCACAGGCGTCGCGCGCCTGCGCCGCCGTCTCGGCCACCGCCATGGCCACGGGCTCGCCGACGAACCGCGCCTTGTCCACGGCGAAGGGATAGTGCGGCGTCTCGAAGGCGCGCCCGCCGTCGTGGCCGAACGCCTTCTTCTGCCACTCCACCACGTCGGCCGGGTTGGCGACCTGGTTGACGCCCCTGGCGCCCGAGGCGGCGAAGTCCTGGGCCGTGAACACGGCGACCACGCCCGGCATGGCCTTCGCCGCCGCGGTGTCGATCGACACGATCCGCGCGTGCGGGTGCGGCGAGCGCACGAAATAGCCGTAGAGCTGGCCGGGAAACGACGTGTCGTCGGCGTAGCGGCCCTGGCCGGTGATGAGCCGGAAATCCTCGAAGCGGGGCATCCAGCGGCCGATATAGGGCTTTCGCCGCTCAAGCTTTGGTTCGGACATTACTCACTCGGTTCGCGGCGCGTCTGCCGGCGCCTTCCAGTCACATGACCCGGGCTTCTCTTGCCCTCCATCCGCCTTGCGCGGCAAGGGGTTTTTGGGGCTGCATAGCGGCCTGCCGCGCCGCGGATTCGGCCGGCGTCCACATGGGCGACGTTGACGCAGACCCCGCCGCGGCGGAAGTTGGCCGGATGAGCCGAAGACACCCGAGTCGCCGCGCAGTCCTGGCCGGCGGCCTCGCGACCGCGGCCGCGCTGGCGACTCCGGCGCTGGCGCAGGGCGCCGCCCCGCGCGTGGTCGTGGTGGGCGGCGGCTTCGGCGGCGCCGGCTGCGCCCGGACCCTCAAGCAGGCCAGCCCCGGACTCGCGGTGACGCTCGTGGAGGCCAGCGCGACCTTCACCGCCTGCCCGTTCGCCAACGCCGTGCTCGCGGGCCTGCGGCCGCTGCGGGCGCAGCAGTTCGGCTACGACCATCTCCGGGCCGAGGGCATCGCGGTGACGATCGGGCGCGCCGTCGGCGTCGAGGCGAAGAAGCGCGTCGTCGCCCTGGCCGATGGCACGAAACTACCCTACGACCGGCTCGTGCTGGCGCCGGGCATCGACTTGCGGTTCGAGGCGCTGCCGGGCTACACGCCCGACGCCGCCGAGCTGATGCCGCACGCCTGGACCTCCGGCGAGCAGGTGATGACGCTGCGCGCCCAGCTCGACGCCATGGACGACGGCGGCACCGTGATCATCTCCGCGCCCGTGAATCCGGCGCGGTGCCCGCCCGGCCCCTACGAGCGCGCCAGCCTGATCGCCTGGTATCTCAAGCAGCACAAGCCGCGCTCCAAGCTGATCGTGCTCGACTCCAAAGACACGTTCTCGATGCAGACGCTGTTCCAGGACGCCTGGGCCGAGCTCTATCCGGACGTCATCGAATGGGTGGCGCTGTCGGAGGGCGGCAACGTCGTCGCGGTGAAGCCCGAAACCAGGACCTTCGTCACCGACTTCGACTCCTACAAGGCCGACGTCGGCAACGTGATCCCGCCGCAGAAGGCCGGCGCCATCGCCCACGCCGCCGGCGTCACCGATCGCACCGGCTGGTGCCCGGTGAACCCGGTCACCTTCGAGTCCGAGCTTCAGCCGCGCATCCACGTGATCGGCGACGCCGCCATCGCCGGCGCGATGCCGAAATCGGCGTTCGCCGCCAACGAGGAAGGGAAAATCTGCGCCCACGCCATCGTGCAGCTCCTCGACGGCAGGAAGCCGGAGGAGGCCAAGCTCGCCAGCACCTGCTACAGCCTGGTGGCGCCGGACTACGCGATTTCGATCTCCGGCGTCTACCGGCCGAACGGCGGACAGTACCTGGAGATCGAGGGCACCGGCGTGACAAGCCCGGCCGGCGCCTCGCGCTCGGTGCGCACCCAGGAGGCGAATTTCGCCGACGCCTGGTTCAAGACCGTCACGCAGGAGGCGTTCGGGTGACGGCCGGCCGGCCCAGGGCGGTTACGTCCCGGTGAACACCGGCTTGCGCTTCTCCATGAAGGCGCGGCGGCCTTCCTTGTAGTCGTTGCTCTCGAAGCACGCTTTCACCAGCGCGTCGGCGAGCGCGACGTTGCGGCTTCCTTCGTCCTTCACCGCCTCGCCGACCGTGACCTTGACCGCGTGGATGGTCAGCGGCGCGTTCTGCGCGATCGTGTCGGCGTAGGTCTTCACGTAGGCCTCGAGCTCCGCCGACGGCACGACGCGGTTGACGAGCCCCATCTCCCTGGCCTCGGCGGCGTCGAACTGGCGCGCGGTGAAGAAGATCTCCTTGGTGTAGGACGGACCGATCACGTCGATCAGGCGCTTGACGCCGACGTAGCCGTAGCCGAGCCCGAGCTTCACCGCGGGGATGCCGAACCTGGAGTTATCGGAGCAGATGCGCATGTCGGCGCAGATGGCGAGCCCGAGCCCGCCGCCGATGCAGTAGCCGCGGATCATGGCGATGGTCGGCTTGGGGAACTCGTAAAGACCGGTGAAGGCCTTGTCGCTGACGGTGTTGTATTGCGCGACCTGCTCCGGGTTGGCGCGCTGCTTCTCGAACTCGGAAATGTCCGCGCCGGAGACGAAGGACTTGCCGCCGGCGCCGGACAGCACCACCACGCGCACCTCCTTGTCCGCGGCGAACTCGTCCAGCACCTCGCCGGTGCGCGCCCACATGTCGCGCGACATGGCGTTGTGGCGCTCCGGGTTGTTGAAGGTGAGGTAGCCGACGCCACCCTCCTTGCGCGCGAGGATCTTGTCCGTCTCGGTCATGGTGTCCTGTCCTGGGTGGGAATTCAGATCGCGTCGGCCTTGCGCAGCGCGTCGATCTCTTTCCTGCTGAAGCCGAACTCCTTGAGCACCTCGACGGTGTGCTCGCCGATATCCGGCGGCGCCTTGGCGAGCCGGCTTTTGGTGCGCGACAGCACGACCGGCTGCGCGATCATGGTCTTGGGGCCGCGCCTGCCCTTCACGGTCTGGGCGATGCCGAGGTGCTTCACCTGCGGGTCCGCGAACACCTCGTCGATCCGGTAGATCGGCCCGCTCGGCACGCCGGCCTCGTTCAGCAGCGTCACCCATTCGTTGCTGGTCTTCTTCATGGTGATGGCGTCGAGGTCCTTCTGGAGCTGCGCCGCATGCTTGAGCCGCTCCTTGCCGTTGACGTATTCCGGCTTGTCGACGAGCTCCGGCACGCCGAAGGCGTCGCACAGGCGGCGCCACATCTTCTCGCCGGTGGTGGCGATGTTGATGTAGCCGTCGGCGGTCTTGTAGACGCCGGTCGGCGCGCTGGTCGGATGGTTGTTGCCGGCCTGTCCGGGCACCTCGCCGGCCATCAGCCAGCGCGCGCCCTGGAAATCGAGCATGAAGATCTGCGCCTGGAGGAGGGAGGTCTCGACCTGCTGGCCCTTGCCGGACTTCTCCCGCTCCAGAAGCGCGGTGAGGATGCCGAGCGCGGCGAACAGGCCGGCGCAGAGGTCGGCGATGGCGATGCCGGCGCGCACCGGGCCCTGGCCCGGCAGGCCGGTGATCGACATCAGCCCGCCCATGCCCTGGGCGATCTGGTCGAAGCCCGGCCGGTTGGCATAGGGCCCGGTCTGGCCGAAGCCGGAGATCGAGGCATAGACCAGCTTCTTGTTGATCTTCGACAGCGTCCTGTAGTCGATGCCGAGCCGCTTCTTCACGTCGGGCCGGTAGTTCTCGACGATCACATCGGCCTTTTTCACGAGCTTCTTGAGCGCGGCGACGCCCTCCTTGCTTTTGAGGTTGAGCGTGATGCTGCGCTTGTTGCGGTGCAGGTTCTGGAAATCGGGGCCGAGGCGCGGGCCGCCGAGATCGCCCTTCTCGATGCGCTCCGGCGTCTCGACTTTGATGACGTTGGCGCCCCAGTCGGCGAGCTGGCGCACGCAGGTCGGGCCGGAGCGCACGCGGGTGAGGTCAAGGACGGTGAAACGCGACAGGGCTTGCGAAGCGCGCGGCGCGGGCATGGAGCGGTTTCCTCAGAGGCAGGCTGGTATCGGCGGGACCTTCCCCGATCCCGCCGCGATTGTCCACCGCCCGCCGCGCAGGCGTCACTTGCCGCCGTCGCGCACGGGATCGATCCAGCCGATGTTGCCGTCGCGCCGCCGGTAGACCACGTTGATACGGCCGGTGGCGCCGTGGCGGAACGTGACCACCGGCGCGCCGGTCATGTCGAGCTCCATCACCGCCTCGCTCACCGACAGCGTCTCCAGCGCCGCCGTCTCCTCGGCGATCACCACCGGGCTGAACGCCTCGACCTCGTCCTCGTGGTCGGGCGCGGCGATGACATAGTCCGTCAGGTCGGGTTCCGCCGGCGCGTGGCCGTTGCGGCGCGGCGGGCGCTTGAGCCGCTTGTTGTAGCGGCGCAGCCGCTTCTCCATGCGCAACGCGGCCTGGTCGGCGCTGGCATAGGCGTCCGCCGCCATGCCGTCGGCGTGCAGGATCACGCCGGTGTCGAGATGAACCGCGCACTCGGCCTTGAAGCCGTAGCCTTCCTTGCAGATGGTGGCGTGGCCCGAATAGCCGCCGTCGAAATACTTGCCGACCGATTGCCTGATGCGCTCGTCCACCCGCTGCCGCAGCGCTTCGCCCACATCAATGTTCTTGCCCGAAACCCGAAATCCCATCGTCCTCCTCCGCGCCCGGCCGCTCCACGGCCAAAGCGACCCGATTGTGACTCAGAGCAATTGTGACTCCAAACAACCGACGTGGGAACGGGTGGCCGGGGCGTCGATGCCGCGGCGCGGGCGCGGCGGTTCCTAGCCCGCCTTGAATCCGGCCTGCTTCTCGCGCCGGCGTTGCACCGACGAGGGGATGCGCATGGCCTCCCGATATTTCGCCACCGTCCGGCGCGCGATGTCGATGCCGGTTTCGCGCAATTTTTCCACAATCGTATCGTCCGAGAGCACCTCCGCCGGGCTCTCCCCGTCGATCAACTGCCTGATGCGGTGGCGCACCGCCTCCGCCGAATGGGCGTCGCCGCCGTCGGAGGCGGAGATCGCGGAGGTGAAGAAATACTTCAACTCGAAGATGCCGCGGCTGGTCGCCATGTACTTGTTGGCGGTGACGCGCGAGACGGTGGATTCGTGCATGCCGATGGCGTCGGCGACGGTCTTCAGGTTCAGGGGCTTCAGGTGCTCGACGCCGCGGGCAAGGAAAGCGTCCTGCTGGCGCACGATCTCGCTCGCGACCTTGAGGATGGTCTTGGCGCGCTGGTCGAGCGCGCGGGTCAGCCAGTTGGCGGTCTGGAGGCAGTTGGCGAGGAACGCCTTGTCGGCGTCGGACTTGGCGGTGCGCGAAATCTCGGCGTAGTAGGTCTGGCTGATGAGCACCTTGGGCAGCGTGTCGGCATTGAGCTCGACCACCCAGTTGCCGTCGGCGCCGGCGCGCACGAACACGTCCGGCACCACCGCCTGCACCGGCGCCGCGCCGAAGGTGAGCCCCGGCTTGGGGTTGAGCCGGCGCAGCTCCGCGACCATGTCGGCAAGGTCTTCCTCGTCCACGCCGCACACCTTGCGCAGCGCCGCGAACTCGCGGCGGGCGACGAGCTCCAGGTTGTCGACCAGCGCCTGCATGGCCGGATCGAGGCGGTCGCGCTCGCGCAACTGGATGGCGAGGCATTCCTTGAGGTTGCGCGCGCACACGCCGGTCGGCGAGAAGGTCTGCAGCACCGCCAGCACCGCCTCCACCTCCGCGAGCGGCGCGCCGAGCTTCTCCGCGACCTCGGCCACGTCGCCGGCGAGATAGCCGGCGTCATCCACGAGATCGATCAGGTAGCGGCCGACCAGGCGTCGGGCGGGATCGGCCACCGCGAGCGCGAGCTGCTCCGCGAGGTGGTCCGCGAGCGTGCCGCGCGCCTCCACGAAGGCTTCGAGGTTATAGTCGCCGTCGCCGCCGCCGGCCCCGACGTTGGACCAGTCGGCGGCGGGCTCCGGCGCCGCGGCGCGCTCCGGCCCCGGCATGGCGTCGTCCGGGAACACGTTGTCGGCGGCGCCGTCGCCGTCGATGGTGGATTCCAGGTGCTCGAAGCTCTCCTCGGCCGCGGCGCGATCGGCCTCCAACACGTCGTTCGGCTCGCTGTCCCAGCCGTCCGGCTCGGCCGCCGTCCCGTCCGGCCCCCCGCCGTCGCCCGCGGCCTCGCCCGTCGGCGTTGCGGCATCGGGCTCCGCCTCGCCGTCGTCCGGCCGCTCCAGCAGCGGGTTGCGCTCCAGTTCGGCGTCGACATAGGCCGCGAGGTCCAGACTGGAGAGCTGCAGCAGCTTGATGGCCTGCATCAGCTGCGGCGTCATCACCAGCGCCTGGCTCTGGCGGATTTGAAGTCTCTGGGAAAGCGCCATGGCGATGAGCAAGTTGGTCCGTTTCTTGCTTTAGCGCGTTATGGCACCGCGGTCCAGCGAGACTTTGCCGCGGCTGCGGGCGGTGGGACCGGACAACCCCTAGAGGGTGAATTCCTCGCCGAGATAGAGCCGCCGCACCTCGGGGTCGTTGACGATGTCCTCGCGGCTGCCTTCCATGAGCACCTGGCCCGAGTAGATGATGTAGGCGCGGTCGGTGAGGCCGAGCGTTTCGCGCACGTTGTGGTCGGTGATGAGCACGCCGATGCCGCGCTGGGTGAGGTGGCGCACCAGCGCGCGGATGTCGCCGACCGCGATCGGGTCGATGCCGGCGAAGGGCTCGTCGAGCAGCATGTAGTGCGGCCGCGTCGCCAGCGCACGGGCGATCTCGACGCGGCGGCGCTCGCCGCCGGAGAGCGCGATCGACGGCGTCTTGCGCAGCCGCGTGATGTTGAACTCGTCGAGCAGTTCGTCGAGCTGCTGCTCGCGCTTGCGGCGGTCGGGCTCGACCACCTCCAGCACCGCGCGGATGTTGTCCTCGACGTTGAGGCCGCGGAAGATCGAGGCTTCCTGCGGCAGGTAGCCGATGCCGAGCCGGGCGCGCTGGTACATGGGCAGCCGGGTCACGTCGTGGCCGTCGAGCTCGACGCGGCCGCGGTCGGCCGGAATGAGGCCGGTGATCATGTAGAACACGGTGGTCTTGCCGGCGCCGTTCGGCCCGAGCAGGCCGACCGCCTCGCCCTCGCGCACATAGAGGCTCACGCCCTGCACCACCTTGCGGCTGCCGAAGCTTTTCTCGACGCCGTGGACTGCGAGATAGTCCTGGCCCTGCGCGGGCCTCGGCATGTCCGGTGCGGCGCCGCGGAGCGTCGACGGCAGCGGCGCGGCGGGCTTCGCCGAGGGCTTGGAGGGAACCGTCGCCGGCGTGGCGGGCGGCGGGGCCGCGGGCTGCGCCACCCGGGCCTGCGGGGCCGGCTGCGCCGCCGGCGCTCGGGCCGGAGCCTGCGCCGGGCGACCCTGGGCCGGGGCGCGGGCGGTCCGGCGGCCCGGCAGCCGCATCGCCTGCATGGCAAAGCGCCCCACCGGCCCGCCGATGTCGTCGAGGGCGATCTGCCAGCGGTCGTCCGCAACGAGCGGCTTGCGCCGGAGAAGGCCGTAGCGCCGCAGCCAAGTGGAGAAGGTCTTCACGCCGGCGATGTCTCCGAAGGGCCCGAACGGGTCGGACCCGGCTACAACGATTGCTTTAACGGCTCAATAAAGCCCCGAGGGGCGTGCGGCATCGCGGCCGGCCGGCGCGCCGCCGGCGCTGCTGCTCTCGCGCGGCGGGACGGCCGGCGCGGGTTTCTTCGGCCCGCCGGGCGCGAGGGCCTTCATATCGCCCTGGGACGGCAGGAACAGGCCCTGGACGCGGCCCCCACCGCCCTTGCCGCCTTCGACATGGGAGACGCCGTTGGTGAGGTCCACCACCAGCCGCTCGCCGCGCAGCACGTTCTGCCCCTGGGTGACGACCACGTTGCCGCTCAGCGTCACGGTGTTGGAGGCCATGTCGAACACGCCGAGGTCACCGGTGGCGGTCTGGTCCTTCTGGGTCACGATCACGCCGCCGCGGGCCTCGAGCCTGCGGATGCGCTGCTGGCCGTTGGGGCCGGGCTGCGCCTGGGTCATGGTCTTGGTCGGGCCGCCGTCGCGGTCGTAATACACCGCCAGCGTCCGGCAGCGGAGCATGGTGTCGCCCTGCACCACCTGCACGTTGCCAGCGAAGGTCGCGACCTGGTCCTTGTCGTGCACTTCGAGCGTGGCGGCGTCGATCTTCACCGGCTTGTCGCGGTTCTGCGAGAAGCCCTGGAGCGCGTTGGGCGGCCCGTCCTGGGCCTGCGCCGCGGCGACGCCGGCGAGCGCCGCCAGCAGCCACACCACCGCCATGCGCGGGAGACGGCCGGCCATCACGGCGCCTTCTGCCCGCCCGCGGCGGCGTGGTCGAGGATCAGGTTCATGCTGACGCCGCCGTCGAAGCGCACGGTGTCGCCCTTGTCGTTGACCTCCAGCCGGTTGGCGTTGAGCGTGCCGTTGAGCATCAGAACCTCGACGGGCTCGCTGGAGACGACGTTGCCGCTCTTCACGTCGACCACGGCCTGGGTGAGCCGCGCCTCGTAGCCGGCGGAGGACTTGAGCAGCACCTTCTCCTTGAGGGTGAGCCGGTCGACCTTGCGGTCATAGACGCCGCTCGCGGCGGTCATGGTCACTTCGCCCTTGTCCTGCAACGCGACCCGTGCGCTGATGTCCTGCAGCTCCAGCACGTCGGGGTTGGTGATGTCCTGCGACGCCGAGCGCGCCGACAGGTCGTAGGGCCGCGAGTCGCGGGTGAAGCCCGCGAGCCGCGGCGCCGACATCACCACCTTGGTCCCGGAGATCGAGAGCTGGCCGGGATCGATCGGCAGGTGCGACAGCGCCTGGAACGGCTTGAAATAGGCGAGGCCGGCGATGACGCCGAGCACCGCCACGATGGTCACGGGCAGCGCCACCCGGAGCAGCCGCACGCGGGCGCTGTGGCGCGCTGCGGCGCGGAACCGCTTCAGCCGCGCCGCGCGGTCGGGCGCGGAAAGGCCGCCGGCCTCATCGATGGTGGAAAGCGACGTCAGAAGTCCCCCTTGAGAAGCCCTGGTGAAATCCGCACCCCAGGCGAATTTACGCGGTTATGGGGGCAAATTCGTCCCGGAATATGGCCCTGCCGCGGCGAGGGTTAACCGAGAGCCGGGTCAGCTATGGGCGAAAATGTCCTCGGCCGCCCAGCCCGCGAGATCGAGCCGCGCCCGGTCCGGCAGGAAGCGGAAGCAGGCCGCCGCGAGGTCGGCGCGCCCTTCCCGCGCCAGCATGGCATCGAGCCGGTCCTTGACCGCGTGCAGATGCAGCACATCGGACGCGGCATAGGATACCTGGGCCTCGGTGAGATCGGCGGCGCCCCAGTCCGAGGACTGCTGCTGCTTCGACAGATCGACGCCGAGCATGTCGCGCACCAGGTCCTTGAGGCCGTGGCGGTCGGTGTAAGTGCGGGTGAGGCGCGAGGCGATCTTGGTGCAATAGACCGGCGCCGGCATCACGCCGAACGCATGATAAAGCACGGCGACGTCGAACCGGGCGTAGTGGAACAGCTTCAGGACCGCGGGATCGGCCAACAGCTTCTTGAGGTTCGGCGCCTCGGCCCCGCCGGCCGGAATCTGCACCACGTCGGCCGAGCCATCCCCCGGCGCGAGTTGCACGACGCAGAGCCGGTCGCGGTGCGGGTCGAGCCCCATGGTCTCGGTGTCGATGGCCACGATGTCCCGATAGCGCGCAAGGTCGGGAAGGTCGCCGCGGTGCAGACGGATGGTCATCGTTTGCGCTTCTCCCGCCCGGCATCCATCGCATGGGCTCTCGGCGACGCCCGCGGAACCGGCTGGTCGGCAAGCTTTTGTTCAATGAAATCAGACATGTAGAACTCGACCGACGCTATGTAACACCGCCGCCGGCCGCTGTCGAGAATTTATCGGCCGGCCTGCGCGCGGGCGCAGTGCCACATGCAAATCCGCCCGGGCGAGGCTACAACACCAGGGCGCCCGCCGTGGGCGCCGGCCATCGCGCCGTCCAGGGAGGAAACCGCATGACCTATCCGAGCCGTTGGCTGCTCAGCCTCATGGCGGCCGCAACGATCCATTTCGCCCCGGCGGCCGCATCCGCCGCCGAGGTGTTCAAGGTGGGCCTGATCGCCGACTATACCGGCGCCTTCGCGGTGTGGGGGCCGCAGTTCCAGCACGCCATCGAGGCCTATCAGGCGCTCCACGGCAAAACCGTCAAAGGCCCGAAGGGCGAGGACATCGAGGTCCAGATCGTTCCGCGCGACGCCGCGAGCGGCGGGCCCGACAAGGCGAAGCAGCTCGCCGAAGAGCTGATCCTGCGCGAGAAGGTCAACATGCTCGCAGGCTTCGACCTGTCGCCCCACGCCGCGGCCGTGGCGCCGATCATCACCGAGGCGCGTATCCCGACCGTCATCATGAACGCGGCGACGGCCTCGATCACGCGGCTGTCGCCCTATTTCGTGCGCGACAGCGATACGCTGCCGTCGTGGTCCTCGACCATGGGCACCTGGGCGGCGCAGAACGGCATCAAGAGAGCTGTGACGGTGACCGCCGACTACGCCACCGGCAACGACGCCGCCGAATATTTCGCCAAGGCCTTCAAGGCCGGCGGCGGCGAGATCGTCGACGCGATCAAGGTGCCGATCCAGGAAACCAATTTCGGCGTCTACATGGAGAAGGTGCTCCGGGAGAAGCCCGACGCGATCTACATCTTCATTCCGAGCGGCTCGCCCTCGGTCGCCTTCGTCAAGGCCTATGCCGAGCGCGGGCTCAAGGCGGCCGGGGTCAAGCTCATGGGCGGCGGCGAATTCGACCAGCCCTATCTGCCGAACTTCAGCGACGACGTGATCGGCACCTATTCGGTGAACCACTACACCGCGACCAACGACCGGCCCGAGAACAAGGAGATGCGCGACCAGATCCTCAAGATGTTCGGTCCCAAGGCCGAGACCGACCTCGCCTCGGTCGGCGCCTGGGACGGCATGCAGCTCATCTATCTCGCGCTGCGTGAGAACGGCGCCCATGCCGACGGCTTGAAATACATCGACTCGATGAAGGGCAAGGAGATCAAGAGCCCGCGCGGCCCGATCATGATCGATCCGGTCGAGCGCGACATCGTGCAGAATCTCTATATCCGGCGGATCGACAAGATCGACGGCAAGCTGATCAACGTCGACATCGCGACCTTCCCCATGGTCAAGGACCCGTGGAAGATCGACCATCCGGCAGAAAAGAAGTAGCACGACGACCCGAGACCGGGCGCGCACGCGCGTCCTGGTCTCGCCGCAGCGGTCACGCCGCAAGGATGCGGCGCACGTCGGACAGCGACTTCTCGCCGTTCGCCGCCAGTTCGGCTTTCAGCCCGTCGGGAATCCAGTCGAGCAGCGCCGGCTTGAACGTCGGTCGAGACGCGAGCCGCGCGAACCAGTCGGCCACGCGCGGCAGCCGGCCGTTCTCCCAGATCTCGCCGAGCTGGAGCATGGCGAGGCGGTTGACGTAAGGCGCCATGGCGATGTCGGCGATCGAGAAATCCGGTCCGGCGAGCCAGGGGCCGTCCGCCAGCGCCTCCTCCATCTTGCGCATGTGCCGCAGGTAGAGCCTGAGCTTGTCGGCGGCGCCGGGCGCATCGAAGCCGTGCGCGATCCACTGCCATTTGAGGGTGCGCGCCTCCTTGGTCTCGCTCGACGGCGTCTTGAGGAAGTCCTCGAACGAGGCCACCCCGGAGCGCAGGATGGTGTGGCGATGCGACACCACGTAGGTCAGCGCCGAGCATGCCGGGTGCAGTTCCTCGTCGACCGCCTTGGTCCACAGCCGCGCCCGGTAGCGCACGTAGGGATCGGCGGGATAGACAGGATTGTCAGGAAAGACCCGCTCGACATACTCGCAGATCAGCGTCGATTCGATGACCACGCGGCCGTCGTGGACGAGCGCCGGGACCATCGCACGGGGATTGACGGCGAGATAGCTGTCCTTGAACTGCTCGCCGGCGAGTATGTCGACGTAATGGCCTGTCCACGGCACTTTCTTCTCGGCGAGGGCGAGGCGCACCTTGGCGGCGCAGACCGACGAGCCATGGTGATAGAGTTCGAGCACGCTGCCATCCCCTCCCTGTCGAATAGCTCCGATAGTCCGAACCGATCCGACTCAGCGCCATAAAGGGTAAGGCCCCGCCGCGGCGAGGCAACAGGGCGCCTCCTGACAGGCGGCGGCGCAGCGAGGACGGCGGCCGCTCCATTGCACGGCGACGTCGTTCCCCTCGGCAAAGGCAGTTCGACCGTCAATCCTTTATTCCTGAGTCCGGCCTCCGATACTTCGGAACCTCGGGCCCGTGCGCCGGTTTACCGGCAGGAGAGATGCCATGGGTCTGAGAGGACGTGACAAGCAGAAGGGTGCTTTGACGGATCAGCCGGCGCGACGGGCGCCCGACTTTCCCAAAGCTTCCCATCACGACCGGGAGGACCGGACCGCGCGCGAAAACGCCCAGCCGGGCGCGGAAGTCAAAGCGGCCGATCAGCCTTTTCCCTCCAGCGACGTGGAGCCCGCGGGCCTGCGCCGGCGGCGGACCGGGCCGTTATCGCCGACGTCCGGACGGCGGCAGCCATAGGGCAGGTCGGGGCCGGTGCCTGGAAAGGTCGTCAAATTCGATCAAGCGACGCTCGACGCGTTGAACCTGCTCGCCGGCGATCGCATGATGGACTTTCAGGAATTGGCGGACGAGGCGTTCCGCGACCTGCTCAAGAAGCACCATCGTCCGACGACGCTGAAGGCTGCGCTTCGCCAGAGCACGCGCGGTAGCGAAAAACCCTCGATGGCCAGCCAGGGCCGATCTGCGGCCAAAGTCCGCCCGGCCGCGACCAGGATCAGGGGCCGGATTCGCCGATGAGCCGCGCGCCGCGCTTCAGCGTGAAATAGTCCCAGACCCATTCCGTCGCCACTATGATGCGATTTCGCGCCCCGATCAGAAAGTAGATGTGGACCACCGACCAGAACAGCCAGCCGGCGAGGCCGGTGAGCCGGAATCGGCCGACCTGGACCACCGCCGATTTCCGGCCGATGGTGGCCAGGTCGCCGTAGTGCCGATACCGAAACGGCTTCCGCGGGCCCGACGCGCCCGACACCCGGGCGGCGATCACCTTGCCCACATAGCGGCCCATCTGCTTCGCAGCGGGAGCTATTCCGGGCACCGCCGTGCCCTGAGCTGAACGCACCAGCGCGGTATCGCCGATCGCAAATACGCCCGGCCGGCCCGGGACGGACAGGTCGGCATCGACCTCGATCCGGCCGGCGCGATCTCCCGGACATCCGATCCACTCGGCGGCCGGGGAAGCCCTGACCCCCGCCGCCCAG
>Ga0182749_1000807_pt1 | contig 26675 bp, 25 predicted proteins | sample eDN3rd37CKraftMG_FD_128875 | JGI IMG/M metagenome (GOLD analysis project Ga0182749, IMG submission 128875) | Enriched Miracle-Growth compost microbial communities from Emeryville, California, USA - eDNA 3rd pass 37_C Kraft MG (version 2) (version 2) ...
CGCGCCCCAGGCGTCGGCCGCCCGCGCCACCGCGCGCGCCCAGCCCTCGGGCCGCGCGCCGGCGATGCTGGCGTCCGCGATCACATAAGCGGCGTCGTCCTCCCCCCGGCCCGCGACGATGATCCCGCAGGCGTCGCCCCCGATCCCGGCGGGCGGATCGACCGCGACCACCACCCGCGCCAGACGCGGCGCGGCGCGCACGCGGCAGCGCTCGATCAGCGCGCGCGGCCACAACGTGCCCGCCGCCTCCTCGATCAATTCGCCGTCCAGTTCCTGCCGGCCGAGGCGCGTGCCGGCATGATCGCGCTCCATCGCCGTGAGGAAGGCGGCGGCGAGATGCGCGGCATTCTCCCGCGTCCGCCCCCGCGTCACCGCGACCGACGGATCGTCGATCAGGCTGCGCACCAGCGCGACCGGGCGGGGCGTCGTCGTCGCCACCGCGCGCGGGCGCTCGCCCAGGCGCAGGCCCATCATCATCATGTCCCACGCCTCCGGCCCGTGCGGCCATTTCGCGATCTCGTCGGCCCAGGCGCAATCATGCTGCGGCCCGCGCAGGCCATCGGGCTCGGCCGCCGAATAGAGGAAGGCCGTCGCCCCGCCCGGCCAGCGCAGCCGGCGCAGCGAGGGCTCCCATTCCGGCCGCAGCCCCGGCGGCGCGATCGCGAGCAGTCCGCTCTCGCCCTCCACCATCACCGCGCGCGCCTCGGCCAGCGTCGCGGCGACCAGCGCGATCCGGGCGGCACCGCCGCGCTCGGCCTGCGCGCGCACCCATTCGGCGCCCGCGCGCGTCTTGCCGAAGCCGCGCCCGGCGAGGATCAGCCAGGTCCGCCAGTCGCCCGGCGGGGGAAGCTGCGCGGGCCGCGCCCACGCTTCCCAGAGATAAGGGAGCGCCGCCCGCTCCGCCGTCCCCAGCCCCGCGAGCACCTCGCGCCGCGCGCCCGCGGGCACGGCGGCCAGCCGCTCGACCAGCGAGGCGTCAACCTCAACCATTGCCGCCCATCCGCCGGTTCATCTCGGCAAGGCGCGTTTCCAGCTTGCGGCACACCGCCCTGGGATCGGCCTGCGGCGCCTCGCGCTCGGCCTCCACCGCCGCGCGATGCGCGGTGAGCAGGAACATCGCCAGCCGGTCCGGATATTCGCGCGCCGAACGCGCCTTCTCGCCCGCGCGGGGGCTGCGCGTCGGCGTGCCCTTCATCGCACGCTCGATCATCATCAGCTCCAGCCGGGCATAGCCCTCGCGCAGCGCGCGCGCCCAGGCCGCCCGGAACCGCGCCGAGCGCAGGCGCAGGCGATAGATCCCCGCCTCGCTCATGTTCACCGCGCGGGCCGATGCGCGGACGTTGGCGGTGCGCGCCAGCTCCGCCAGGAAAGCCTCCTGCCGCTCCGCGCTCCACGCGCCCTCGTCCCGCTCCTCCTCCTTCTTCGGCTTCCCCGCCCTTCCCGTTCCGCCCGCCGTCGTCCCGACCATGCGCGTCACTCCCGGCCTGCCTGTCAGGGCCCGAAAAAGCGAACGGGCCGAGGCGGCATCGCCACCCGGCCCGGACGCATTCATCAAGCCTGCCCTCTATGTGCCAGAACAGCGTGACGATGTCAAGGATAATTATCCTATCTGGTTATTTTTTCACCGCACCTCGATCATCACCTCATTGTGCCGCAGCGGGGGCGGGGTGAGCGGCGGGCTGTAATAGGCATATTCCACCCCGGCGAGCGCGCGCAGCCCGCGCTCCATCATCCAGGCGCGCAATTCGCCCCGCTTGCGGGTGAGCGCCACGTCCCCCGAGCCGCCGGAAAAGCGCAGCACCGCCACACTGCGCGCGGGCAGGTCGACGATCTCGACGTCGGGCCCGGGCGGCGGCAGCGTGGCGCGGGTCAGCTCCGCCGGCATCGGCAGGCGCGTCCGCCAGACGCCTTCCCCGTCGCCGCCGGCCCATCCCTCCCCCGGCGAATCGAGCAGCAGCGGCGCGGTCATCGGCAGCGCCCCGCCCTCGCGGCTTTCGGCGAACATGTAATCGGCGAGCAGGCCGAAGCCCGCGCGCAGCGCCTGCCGGCGCGATCCGCGCCGCACCACCTGCGCGACGAGCAGGTCGGGATAGCGGCGCAGCTCGAACGCGCCGTCGGCGATCACCACCTCATGATCGGGCGTCTGCAGGCGCGCGCGTTGCCATCGGCGCCAGGCCCCGCGCGCCGCGGCGCCCGCGGCGACCGTTCCCGCGGCGCCCGCCGCTCCCGCCAGCAACCGTCTCCAGCGCGCCATGCCCGCCTCCGTGCCGCCCCGCAAACCCCGCACGCGGGCAATGCCTGTCGGAGCCGGGAGTTCCCGCGCGGGGAGGAGCGGCCCCTCAGCGATCCTCTTCGTCGAACAGCGAGGCGAGCTGCTCCACCATCGTGCCGCCAAGCTGCTCGGCGTCCATGATCGTGACCGCGCGCGCATAATAGCGGGTCACGTCATGCCCGATGCCGATCGCGATCAGCTCGACGGGCGACCGGTTCTCGATCCAGTGGATCACCTGGCGCAGATGCTTTTCCAGATAGCTGCCCGAATTGACCGACAGCGTCGAATCGTCGACCGGCGCGCCGTCGGAGATCACCATCATGATCTTGCGCTCCTCGACGCGCCCGATCAGCCGGTTGTGCGCCCAGAGCAGCGCCTCGCCGTCGATATTCTCCTTGAGCAGCCCCTCGCGCATCATCAGGCCGAGCGACTTGCGCGCGCGCCGCCACGGCTCGTCGGCCTGCTTGTAGACGATGTGCCGCAGGTCGTTGAGCCGCCCCGGCGACGCCGGCCGCCCGTCGGCCAGCCATTTCTCGCGGCTCTGCCCGCCCTTCCACGCGCGGGTGGTGAAGCCCAGTATCTCGGTCTTGACGCCGCAGCGCTCCAGCGTGCGCGCCAGGATGTCGGCGCTGATCGCCGCGATCGAGATCGGCCGCCCGCGCATCGATCCCGAATTGTCGATCAGCAGGGTCACGACGGTATCCCGAAACTCGGTGTCGCGCTCCACCTTGTAGCTCAGCGAATGGCCGGGGCTGACGACGACGCGCGCCAGCCGGGCGGCGTCGAGCAGCCCTTCCTCCTGGTCGAAATCCCAGCTCCGGTTCTGCTGCGCCATCAGCCGGCGCTGGAGCCGGTTGGCGAGCTTCGTCACCGCGCCCTGCAAATGGACGAGCTGCTGGTCGAGATAGGCGCGCAGCCGCGTCAGCTCCTCCTCGTCGCACAGCTCCGTCGCCTCGATCGTCTCGTCGAACTGGACGGTGTAGGCGTGATAGTCGAAATGCTGCGTCGGGTCGGCGGGCGGGCGGTTGGGGCGGACGGGCATCATCCCCTCCTCGCCTTCCTCGCCCAGGTCGGCGTCGGTGTCCGCCATCGACTCCTCGTCGGAGGTCCGGCTCTCGCCCTCGTCGCCCTCCTGCTCGGCCTCGGCGCGCGTCTCCATCTGGCTGTCGGACGATCCGCCCTCGTCGCCGTCCTGCTGGTCGTCGCCCTCGCCCTGCTCCTGGTCCTCGCCCTCGCCTTCCTCGCCCGAATCCTGCTCCTCGTCGGGCGCCATCTCGCCGTCGACGAGGTCGAGGTCCTCCAGCAGCCGGGCCGCGAGCTTGGCGAAGGCGCCCTGGTCGTCCAGCGACAGCGACAGCGTGTCGAGGTCGCCGCCCGCTTTCTCCTCGATCCAGTCGCGCACCAGCGACAGGCCGTGCCGCGCCGCCTCGGGCGGGGCCTCGCCGGTCAGCCGCTCGCGCACCATCAGCCCCAGCGCGGAGGACAAGGGCACCTCGTCGCGGCTGCGCGCGCGGGTCAGCGGGTCGGACCTGAGCCGCACGTCGAGCGCGCGGGCGAGGTTGGCGCGCACCCCCGCCATCGCGCGCGCGCCCAGCGCCTCCACCCGTGCCTGCTCGATCGCGTCGAAGGCGGCGCGCGCCACCGCGTCGGCGGGCGCGTTGCGATTGTGGAGGGCCGCGTCATGGTGGCGCATCCGCAGCGCGAAGCCGTCGGCGAAGCCGCGCGCCTCGGCCACCTGCTCGGGCGGCAGGGTGCGGGCCGGCATCGGCACCTTGATCGCCTTGCCCAGCGCCAGCGGCGTGTCGGCGGTGAAGGCCACCTCCGCCTCCGCCTCGCGCGCGATGGCGCGCGCCGCGCCGCCCAGCACCTGGCGAAAGGCTTCGATGGGGGATTGTTCGGCCATTGCCCGTCCCGCCGCCTATCGCGCCGGCCCGGACCCGCGCGGGAAGAGGGCCACGCCCCTCCGCTCCGCTTCGTCCCGGCGCGTCACGCCCTGCCCACCACGCTTTCGGGCAGATCCCTGCCGAACACGCGCTGATAATATTCGGCGACCAGCGCGCGCTCCGCCTCGTCGCACTTGTTGAGGAACGACAGCCGGAAGGCGAAGCCGACATCGTTGAAGATAAGCGCGTTCTGCGCCCAGCTTATCACCGTGCGCGGGCTCATCACGGTCGAGATGTCGCCGGCCATGAAGCCCTGGCGGGTGAGGTCGGCCACCTTCACCATGTTCTCGACCACCTTCTTGCCGTCGGGCTTGTCATATTCGCCCGACTTGGCGAGCACGATCTGCGCCTCGATCGCGGCGGGCAGGTAATTCAGCGTGACGACGATGTTCCAGCGGTCCATCTGGCCCTGGTTGATCTGCTGCGTGCCGTGATAGAGCCCGCTCGTATCCCCCAGCCCCACCGTGTTGGCCGTCGAGAACAGGCGGAACCAGGGATTCGGCCGGATCACCCGGTTCTGGTCGAGCAGCGTCAGCTTGCCCTCGGTCTCCAGCACGCGCTGGATCACGAACATCACGTCGGGCCGCCCCGCGTCATATTCGTCGAAGACGAGCGCGGTCGGCGTCTGGAGCGCCCAGGGCAGCAGGCCCTCGCGGAATTCGGTGACCTGCTGGCCGTCGCGCAGCACGATGGCGTCGCGGCCGATCAGGTCGATGCGGCTGATATGCGCGTCCAGGTTGATGCGGATGCACGGCCAGTTCAGCCGGGCGGCCACCTGCTCGATATGCGACGACTTGCCCGTGCCGTGATAGCCCTGCACCATCACGCGGCGATTGTGCGCGAAGCCCGCCGCGATCGCCAGCGTCGTGTCCGGATCGAACACATAAGCGGGGTCGAGATCGGGCACCCGCTCGTCCGCCTCGCTGAAGGCGGGCACCTCCATGTCCGAATCGATCCCGAAGACCTCGCGCACCTTCACCATCCGGTCTGGCGCGTCGAGGACGGTCGCGCTGCGGCTGTCGGGCTGGACGTTGGGCAGATCGGCCATGGTCATGCTTTCCGTGATGCTATCCGATGTTCGGCGTGTGCGGTTCGTTGGCGACAGGCGGGCCGTTCAGGCGAAGGCCGGAGCGGACCTGAGCTGCGTATAAGCCGATATCACGTCCTGCAAAGCCTTCTCGTGCGTGCGATCGCCGCCGTTGCGGTCGGGATGGTAGCGGCGGACGAGATCGGCATAGCGCCGCCTCAACGCGTGCCGGTCCGCATCCGTGCCGAGGCCGAGCACCCTGAGCGCCTTGCGGTCGCCCTCGCTCAGCGGCCGTCCGTCGGCGCGCGGCCGGGGGATATCGGCATAGCGCGCGCCGATCGCGTCGAGCGGATCGACGAAATCGGCCCAGCGCGGCCCGTCGCCATGCGCGCGCGCGGAAAAGGCGCGCGTCTCGCGCTCCCATCCGGCATAGGGGCGCTGCTCCGCCTCGATCTCGTCGGCGCTCATCCCCTCGAAATAATTATAGCCGCCGTTGAACGCGCGGACATGATCGAGGCAGAACCAGCGCCACTCGCCCGGGCCGTCGAAGCCGTGCCGCCGCTGCCCCGGCGCGCGGAACTCGCCCGGCTCGTCGCACCCCTCCGCGTCGCAACTGCGCTCGCCATTGCCGACGCGCCCGTGAAAGCGCGCCTGCCGCCGCTGATCCTGTGTCCCGCCGTTCGCCACATTACTCCTCGCGCTGAAACGTCTATATAGGCGCGATGAACGACAAACCTACAGGCCCCGTCGCCGCCGAAATCGCACGGCGGCTGACATCCACCCTCGCTCCCGAACGGCTCGCCGTGATCGACGACAGCGAGACGCATCGCGGCCATGCCGGGCATGACGGCGCGGGCGAAAGCCATTTCACGGTGGAGATCGTGTCGAGCCATTTCACCGGCAAGAGCCGGGTCGAGCGCCAGCGCGCGGTCAACGCCGCGCTCGCCGACCTGCTGGCCGGGCGCGTCCATGCGCTGGCGATCCGGGCGAGGGCGCCGTCGGAGATGTGAGCGCAACAGGCGGGGGTCCGAACGGGAGACGGGGCGGGCATCATCGACAGGAGCAGCGCGCGATGGCTTATGATCTCTGGTACTGGCCCGGCATCCCCGGACGCGGCGAGTTCGTGCGGCTCGCGCTGGAAGCGCGCGGCATCCCCTATCGCGATCGCGCGCAGGCCGGGGGGGTCGAGGCGATCGTCGCCGATCTCCGCCTGCCGCGCGCGACGCCGCCCTTCGCCCCGCCCTATCTGGTCGCCGAGGATCTGGTGATCGGCCAGACCGCCAACATCCTGCTCTTTCTGGGCGAGCGGCACGGCCTCGCCCCGTCGGACCTTGCCGGGCGGCTGTGGGTCCATCAGCTCCAGCTCACCATCGCCGACGCGGTGGCGGAGGCGCACGACGTCCACCATCCCGTCGACAACGGCGCCTATTATGAGGAGCAGGGGGCCGAGGCGCTGCGCGCCGCGCGCGCCTTCCGCGAGGCGCGCATCCCCAAATATCTGGGCTATTTCGAGGATGTCCTCGCCGCGCGCGGCGACTGGCTCGCCGGCCCGCGCTGGACCTATGCCGACATCTCGCTGTTCCAGCTCGTCGAGGGGCTGCGTCACGCCTTCCCCAAACGCATGCGGCGGGTGGCGCCCGATTGCCCCCGGGTGATGGCGCTGCACCGGCGGGTGGCGGACCTCCCCGAACTCGAAACCTATCTGGCGAGCGATCGCCGCCTGCCCTTCGGCGAAGGCATCTTCCGCCACTATCCGGAGCTTGACGCGGCATGAGCGACCTTGACGACCGGAACATCCCCACCGGCGAGGGCGAGGGCGCGATCCTGCGCGCCATCGTCCCCGCCAGCCACGATCTGGGCGGCGGCTTCGTCGTGCGCCGCGCGCTGCCGTCCAGCCCGCGCATGATGGTGGGGCCGTTCGTGTTCTTCGACCAGATGGGCCCCGTCCGGCTCGGCCCCGGCCAGGGGCTCGACGTGCGCCCCCATCCGCATATCAATCTGGCCACCGTCACCTATCTGTTCGCCGGCGCGATCGACCATCGCGATTCGCTGGGCACCTTCGCGACGATCGAGCCGGGCGCGGTCAACCTGATGACGGCGGGGCGCGGCATCGTCCATTCGGAACGCTCCCCCGCCGCCGCGCGCCCGGCGGGGCCGGAGCTTTCGGGCATCCAGACCTGGCTCGCGCTCCCCGAACGGCTGGAGGAGATGGACCCGGCGTTCGAGCATGTCGGGCGCGACGAGCTGCCCCTGATCGAGAGCCCCGGCGCGAGCGCGCGGGTGGTGATGGGCAGCCTGTGGGGCGCCACCGCGCGCACGACCTGCCACGCGCCCACCATCTATGCCGACATTTCGCTCGACGCGGGCGGCGCGGTGCCCGTCGATGCCGATGCGGACGAGCGCGCGCTCTATCTCGTCGCGGGCGACGCCGCGCTCGACGGGATCGCGCTCGATCCGATGACGCTCATCGTCCTGCGGCCGGGCATCGCCGCGACGCTGCGCTCGAACACGGGCGCGCGGGTCATGCTGTGCGGCGGCGGCGCGTTCGAGGGGCCGCGCCATGTCTGGTGGAACTTCGTCTCCTCCTCGCGCGAGCGGATCGAGCAGGCGAAGGCCGACTGGAAGGCCGGGCGCTTCCCCGCCGTGCCCGGCGACGACAAGGAGTTCATCCCGCTCCCCGAGCCCCGGCGGGCGACGTCCGGCCAGCCTTGAGCTGCCGCCGGAGCGTCATCCCCGCCACTCGACCCACGAGGCATGGGGATGCGTCGTCCCCAGCAACGCCGATTCGCCCCCCGTCCTGTCATCGGGCCAGCCCCGCACCCGCAGCTCGTGGCGGCCCATGCTGCGATCCGCCTCCAGCGTCACCCAGCCGAGCGGGCGCGCCCGCGTCGCCTTCGCGGCGGCGGCCGCCATCGCCGCCTCGATCCGCTCCCGGCTCTCGGGGGGCAGATATTGCCAGACGATGCTGTGCATCAGCACGCGCGCGACGCCCTCGGGCTGCGGCTGGGCCAGCCGCGCCTCGACCCAGGCGGCGGCGTCCCCCTGCTCCAGCCGGGGCGGATGCGCGCGCGCCAGCGCGATCGCCTTCACGATCCGGTCGAGCCGGTCGGCCTGATCCGCCCAGACATAGGCGGTCAGCCGCTCCGCCTGCCCCGGCGCGGCAAGGTCTACCGGCGCGATATCGACGCCGCGCACGCTTTCGATCGTCACCGGGACGGCGGGCGGCGGGGCCCCGCGCCATTCGGGCGCGATCGACAGGCCGCCATCGGCCGGGCCCACCCGCACCCCGCCCAGATCATAGGCGTAGCGGTCGATCAGCAGGTTGAGCCCCGCGCTCGATCCGATCTCCAGCAGCTCGAAGCGGGCGCCCGCCGCCCCGCCCCATCGTTCGGCGAGCACCAGCAGTCCCGCCATCAGCGCCGCCGATCGCGACGGCTCGTTGGTCTGCGGCGGCCCGTCGAGCCAGCGCGCGATCTCCGCGTCATGGAGCGCGATCGCCCCGCGCACCGCCCGTGCGACCGCTTCGGGCGCCGTCACCTCGCCGCGATAGACCGGATCGAGCGCGCCGCCCCGGCCCGCCCGGAACAGCGCGTGGAACGGCCCCGCCAGCCTGAGGGGCAGCGCATCGGCGATCGGATCGCCCGCCCAGCCCAGCGCCCGCGCGCCCGTCAGGCTCGCGCGGTCGAGCGCGTCGGCCAGCGCCGTGCAGATCCGCGCCGTGACGGGCGCGTCGCTGCGTTCGCAAAAGGCCGCCTGCCAGCGCAGCGCCTGCCTGACTTCCGCTTCATCCGCCATGACGCACCTCCACCGCGATCCACCGCCATTGCCCTTGGGGCGCACCCCAAGTAAAGCGCCCCGGCCATGGCCGACCCCCTCATCATAGCCATACCGAAAGGCCGCATCCTCGACGAGGCGCTGCCGCTGCTCGCGCGTGCCGGAATCCGGCCCGAAGCCGCCTTCGCCGACGAGAACAGCCGCGCGCTGCGCTTCGCGACCGACCGGCCGGAGATCAGCCTGATCCGCGTGCGCGCCTTCGACGTCGCCACCTTCGTCGCCCACGGCGCGGCGCAATTGGGCATCGTCGGATCGGACGTGCTGATGGAGTTCGACTATTCGGAGCTTTACGCGCCGGTCGATCTCGGTATCGGCCGCTGCCGCCTCTCGGTCGCCGAGCCCGCCGACATGGCCGCCGCCGACGATCCGCGCGGCTGGAGCCATGTGCGCGTCGCCACCAAATATCCCAACGTCACGCGCAAGCATTTCGAGGCGCGCGGCGTGCAGGCCGAATGCGTGAAGCTGAACGGCGCGATGGAGATCGCCCCCGCGCTGGGCCTGTCCGGCCGCATCGTCGATCTCGTCTCCTCGGGCCGCACGCTCAAGGAGAACGGCCTTGTCGAGATCGAGACGATCGCCGAGGTGTCCGCCCGGCTGATCGCCAACCGCGCCGCCTACAAGACGCGCGCGGCGGAGATGGCGGCGCTGGTCGATGCGTTCCGCGCGGCGGCGGGGGGCGATCGTGCCGCCTGAAGCCATCACCGCCCCCACCGGCGGCCCGCTCCGCCTCGACAGCCGCGATCCCGGCTTCGCGGACGCCTTTTCCGCGCTGGTCGACGCGCGGCGGGAGGCCGATGCCGATGTCTCGCGCGATGTCGCCGCGATCGTCGCCGACGTGCGGGCGCGGGGCGATGCGGCGCTCGCCGATCACACGCGCCGCTTCGACCGCCACGACCTCGACGTCACCGGCTGGCAGGTGCCGCGCGCGGAGCGGCGGGCCGCGCTCGCCGGGCTCGCGCCCGATCTGCGCGCCGCGCTCGATCTCGCCGCGACGCGCATCCGCGCCTATCATGAGGCGCAGCGGCCCGCGGACAGCGATACCGTCGACGCGGCGGGCGTGCGCATGGGCGCGCGCTGGCGCCCGGTGGACGCGGCGGGGCTCTACGTGCCGGGCGGGCGGGCGTCCTACCCCTCCTCGGTGCTGATGAACGCGCTCCCCGCGAAGGTGGCGGGCGTCGGCCGCCTCGCCATGGTGACGCCGACGCCCGGCGGCGCGGTCAACCCGCTCGTCCTCGCCGCCGCGGAGATCGCGGGGGTGGACGAGGTGTGGCGCGTCGGCGGCGCGCAGGCGATCGCGGCGCTGGCCCACGGTACCGGCCGGATCGCGCCCGTCGACGTGATCGTCGGCCCCGGCAACGCCTGGGTGGCGGAGGCCAAGCGCCAGCTTTACGGCGTGGTGGGGATCGACATGGTCGCCGGCCCCTCCGAAATCGTCGTCGTGGCGGACGGCGGCAACGATCCCGAATGGATCGCCGCCGATCTGCTCAGCCAGGCCGAGCATGATCCCACCAGCCAGTCGATCCTGCTCACCGACAGCGCGGCGCTGGCCGACGCGGTGGCGCTGGCGGTGGAGCGGCGGCTCGACACGCTGGCGACCCGCGATACCGCGCGGGCGAGCTGGCGGGCGAACGGCGCGATCATCCTGCTGGGCTCGCTCGACGAGGCGGCGGCGCTCACCGATCGCCTCGCGCCCGAGCATCTGGAGCTTGCGGTGGCCGATCCCGAGCCCCTGTTCGCGCGCGTGCGCCATGCCGGCTCGGTCTTCCTCGGCCGCCACACGCCCGAGGCGATCGGCGATTATGTCGGCGGGCCGAACCATGTGCTGCCCACCGGGCGGCGCGCGCGCTTCGCCTCGGGCCTGTCGGTGCTCGATTTCATGAAGCGCACCAGCTTCCTCGCCCTCGACCCCGCCTCGATCGCGCGGATCGGCCCCGCCGCCGTAGCACTCGCCGAGGCGGAGGGGCTCCCCGCGCACGCCGTGTCGGTGGCGATCAGGCTGTGACCGGCCCATCATGAACACCGGAACATCATGAACAAAGTGAACGAACGCGCCCGCTCCCGCTCCGCCGCGCGGCTCGCCGCCGTGCAGGCGCTCTACCAGCAGGAGATGGAGGCGATCGCGCTCCCCCGCCTGCTCGACGAGTTCCACCAGCACCGGCTCGGCAAGACGATCGAGGACGTCGCCTATGCCGACGCGGAGGTCTCCTTCTTCGACGATCTGGTGAAGGGCGTCGACGCGCGCCGCGCCGAGATCGACGCGGCCATCTCCGCGAGGCTGGCCCGGGGCTGGACGATCGAGCGGCTCGACCGCCCGATGCGCCAGATCCTGCGCGCGGGCACCTACGAACTCCTCGCCCGCATCGACGTCGCGACCGCCACCGTCATCAGCGAATATGTCGACGTCGCCGACGCCTTCTACGCCAGGCGCGAAAAGGGCTTCGTCAACGGCCTGCTGGATGCGGTGGCGAAGGCGGTGCGGGGATAGATCGTCCACGGTAGCGGACCCGGCCACCCTGTTACAGGCGTAGCGAAGGCGCGCCACGCTCCACGGCGTGAAGTGGCGCTACCGGTGTGGCTGGATGCCGTTGTTTGTGCCTTCGGCTGCGACGGCATTCTTGCCGCAGGTGCATGGACTTCGCGGATCGTCCCCCCATGGCCGCCCCCACCCGCCCGCGATAGAAGGCGTGGCATGAGCGCCGAATCCACCTTCATCGCCGCCCTGCGCGCGCTTGCCACGCATCCGGGGGCGCGCGGGCTGCGGGACGATGCGGCGGTGCTCGCCGCTCCGGTCGGGCGCGATATCGTGCTTACCCACGACATGCTCGTCGAGGGGGTCCATTTCCTCGCGACCGATCCGCCCGGCGACGTGGCGTGGAAGCTCGTCGCGGTGAACCTTTCCGATCTCGCCGCCAAGGGCGCGGTGCCGGTCGGCGTGCTGACGGGCTGCGGCCTCGCGCGCGGCGCGGAGTGGGACGCGGCGTTCGTCGCCGGGCTCGGCCGCGCGCTTTCGCATTTCGGCGTGCCGCTGCTGGGCGGCGATACCGTCGCCATGCCGGAGGGCGCGCCGGTCGCGCTGGGGCTCACCGCGATCGGGCGGGTCGCCCCCGGCGGCGCGCCCGCGCGCGACGGCGCGCGCGCGGGCGACCGGCTGTGGGTCAGCGGGCCGGTCGGCGACGCGGGGCTCGGCCTGCGCATCGCGCGCGGCGCGGTGGAGGGGCCGCGCCGGCTGCTCAAGGCCTATCGCCTGCCGATGCCGCGCCTCGCGCTGGGCCAGGCGATCGCCCCTCATGTCCACGCGATGGCCGACATCTCCGACGGGCTGCTGATCGACGCGGCGCGCATGGCCGAGGCGAGCGGGCTCGCGGTCGAGGTGGATCTGGACGCCGTCCCGCTGTCCGCCGAAGCGGTGGCGCTCGCCGGGGCCGATCGGGCCGCCCGGCTCGCGGCGGCGACGGCGGGGGACGATTATGAGCTGCTCCTCGCCGCCCCCGGCGAAGCGGCGAAGCGGCTGTTAACGCTTTGCCAACCATTGCAGGCCAGCCTGATCCCCGTGGGGCGCTTCGTCGAGGGGACCGGCCTGGCGCTCCACGACCGGGACGGCACGGTGCCGCTGCCCGCGTCGCTGGGATATGAGCATGGCGCGTGAACCGGAAAGGCCGGGATACAAGGGGCGGCGGCTCGCCATCGCGCTGGTCGGCCTCCTGTGCGGCATGGCGAGCGCGGCGGCGCTGACCGGCGCGGCCCGCCTCCCGATCGCGGCATCAGCGGCGCCGACGGCGCGCGCCTGAATTCCGCCGCACGCGATGCACGTCCCGGCGTGCTTGCCAAATGTCCAGCCTGCCTTATGGTTCGCCCCGAACCTCCGCCGGAACCCGAATGCTGGGCGGTCAAGCCTGGGTCCGTCGCTGGTATGACAGGGAAGGAGTCTGGATGCTCATCGTCTATCTGGCCATAGCCTGCGGCCTGATCGCCGTGGCCTATGGGATCATCACAAGCCGACAGGTGCTCGCCGCGTCCGCCGGAAGCGCCAGGATGCAGGAAATCGCCAGCGCGATCCAGGAAGGCGCCGGCGCCTATCTGGCACGGCAATATCGCACCATCGCCATCGTCGGCGTGATCGTCGCGGCGATCGTGTTCGCCTTTCTCGGCCCGGTATCGGCGGCGGGCTTCGTGCTGGGCGCCCTGCTGTCCGGCGCGACCGGCTTCATCGGCATGAACATCTCGGTTCGTGCCAACGTCCGCACCGCGGAGGCCGCGCGGACCAGCCTCCAGGCCGGCCTCACCACCGCGTTTCGCGCGGGCGCCGTCACCGGGATGCTGGTGGCGGGGCTCGCGCTCCTCGCCATCTCGGTCTTCTTCTGGTATCTGATCGGCCCGGCGGGCCATGCGCCGAACGACCGCATCGTCGTCGAGGCGCTGGTGGCGCTGGCGTTCGGCGCGTCGCTGATCTCGATCTTCGCGCGGCTCGGCGGCGGCATCTTCACCAAGGCCGCCGACGTCGGCGCCGACCTCGTCGGCAAGGTCGAGGCGGGCATTCCCGAGGACGATCCCCGCAACCCGGCCACCATCGCCGACAATGTGGGCGACAATGTCGGCGACTGCGCGGGCATGGCGGCCGACCTGTTCGAAACCTATGTCGTGACGGTGGGCGTCGCGATGGTGACGATCGCGCTGCTCATCGGCTCGACGGATCAGCTCCTGCCGCTGATGTCGATGCCGCTCATCATCGGCGGGGTGTGCATCATCACCTCGATCATCGGCACCTACATGGTCCGGCTGGGCAAGGGCGAGTCGATCATGGGCGCGCTCTACAAGGGCTTCTGGACGGCGGCGCTCCTCGCGGTGCCCGCCATCTACGGCGCGGCGCGCTACACGCTGGGCGATCTCACGCAGGCCGTCGCCACCAAATCGGGCGTGTCGTTCCCGATGATGAACCTCTATTGGGCGAGCCTCGTCGGGCTGGCGGTGACGGGCCTGCTGGTCTGGATCACCGAATATTATACCGGCACCAATTTCCGCCCGGTCCGCAGCATCGCGCGCGCGTCCGAGACGGGGCATGGCACCAACGTCATCCAGGGCCTCGCCGTCAGCCTGGAATCGACCGCGCTGCCCACGCTGGTCATCGTGGTCGGCATCGTGGTGAGCTACCAGCTCGCCGGCCTGATGGGTGTCGCCTTCGCGGCCACCGCGATGCTGGCGCTGGCCGGCATGGTGGTCGCGCTCGACGCCTACGGGCCCGTCACCGACAATGCCGGCGGCATCGCCGAGATGGCGGGGCTGGAGGACAGCGTGCGGGTGAGGACCGACGCGCTCGACGCGGTGGGCAACACCACCAAGGCCGTCACCAAGGGCTATGCGATCGGATCGGCCGCGCTCGCCGCGCTCGTGCTGTTCGGCGCCTACACGACCGACCTCAAATTGTTCTTCCCCGATCTCGCGGTCGATTTCTCGCTGTCCAACCCCTATGTCATCGTCGGCCTGCTGCTGGGCGCGCTGCTGCCTTATGTGTTCGGCGCGTTCGGCATGACGGCGGTGGGCCGCGCGGCGGGATCGGTGGTCGAGGAGGTTCGCGCCCAGTTCCGCGACAATCCGGGGATCATGGAGGGGACGAGCCGCCCCAATTACGCCCGGACGGTGGATCTCGTCACCAAGGCGGCGATCAAGGAGATGATCGTCCCCTCGCTGCTCCCCGTGCTCGCGCCGATCGTCGTCTTCTTCGCGGTCCGCGCGGTGGCGGGCCCCGCCGACGGCTTCGCCTCGCTCGGCGCGCTGCTGCTCGGCGTGATCGTGTCGGGCCTGTTCGTCGCGATCTCGATGACCTCGGGCGGCGGCGCGTGGGACAATGCCAAGAAATATATCGAGGACGGCCATTATGGCGGCAAGGGATCGGAAGCCCACAAGGCGGCCGTGACCGGGGACACGGTGGGCGATCCCTACAAGGACACCGCCGGGCCGGCGGTCAATCCGATGATCAAGATCACCAACATCGTCGCCCTGCTGCTGCTCGCCGCGCTCGCCCACGCGGCATAAGCCGCGCGATAAGCCGCGCGCCTGCTCCGCTTCCTCCCCCGCCCGGACCGGTTCCGGGCGGGGCTTTTTCATGAATTCGGCGGCGATGGATGGAACATGCAGCCGCCTTCCCTTTTTTTGCACTTGGCGCTAAGGCGACGCGGATTTCCGACAACCCGATGAACCCAGAGGATTGATGGCGAAGGAAGAACTTCTTGAAATGCGCGGATCGGTGGTGGAGCTTCTCCCCAACGCGATGTTCCGCGTCCGGCTTGAGAACGATCATGAGATACTCGGCCACACCGCCGGCAAGATGCGCAAGAACCGCATCCGCGTGCTCGTGGGCGACGAGGTGCTCGTCGAACTGACCCCCTATGATCTGACCAAGGGCCGGATCACCTACCGCTTCAAATAAGCACGGGCGGCATCGATGCGGCTGGTCCTCGCCTCCGCCAGCCCGCGACGGCTGGCGCTTCTCGCGCGCCTTGGCGTCACCCCCGACACGGTCGATCCCGCCGACATCGATGAAACCCCCGGCAAGGCGGAAGCGCCGCTGGCTTATGCCCGCCGCATCGCCGCCGCCAAGGCGCGGGCAGTCGCCGCGCGCCATTCCGGCAGCCTCGTGCTCGCCGCCGACACGGTGGTCGCCGCCGGCCGCCGCATCCTGCCCAAGGCCGAGACGGAGGAGCAGGCGCGCTTCTGCCTCTCGCTGCTGTCGGGCCGCCGCCATCGCGTCATCTCCGCCCTCGCGCTGATCGACGCGGCGGGCCGCGCGCGCCATCGCGAATCGACCAGCATCGTCGCCTTCACCTGCCTGGGCGAGGCCGAGATCGGCGCCTATCTCGCCACCGGCGAATGGCGCGGCAAGGCGGGCGGCTACGCGATCCAGGGGCTGGCCGAAGCCTATGTCCGCTTCCTGTCGGGCAGCCATTCGGGCGTCGTCGGCCTGCCCCTGTTCGAGACGCGCGCGCTGCTGCGCGCCGCCGGGCTGCCCCTGCCGCACGGCGGCGGCCGGGCCGATGGCTGAATGGCTTTATGAGGACGGCATCGGCGAGGCGCGCGCCGCCCTCGTCGAGGATGGCGAGATCCTGGAGGCGCTGGTCGAGCGCGACGACGGCGCTCCGCGCCCCGGCGCGATCCTCTCCGCCCGCTACGTCCGCGCCGTGCCGGAGGCGAACCGCGCGCTGCTGACGCTCGACGGCGGCGCGCCCGCGTGGCTCCGCCCGATCCCGCCGCGCACCGCCGAGGGCGCGCTGCTGACGGTCGCCATCACCCGCGAGGCGATTCCCGAGGAGGGCAATCCCAAGCCCGCCTTCGCCCGCCTCGCCACGCCCGGGGAGGCGCCCCGCCCCGCCCCCTCGCTGCTCGACCGGATCGGCGCCACGCCCTGCCCCATCCGCCGCCTGCGCGCGCACGAGCCCGATCTGCTGGAGGCGGCCGGCTGGTCCGAGCTGATGGACGAGGCAACGGGCGGCCTCATCGCCTTTCCGGGGGGGCTGCTGCGCCTTTCGCTGACCCCGGCGATGACCCTGTTCGACGTCGACGGATCGCTGCCGCCCGCGCCGCTCGCCATCGCGGGCGCGGCGGCGGCGGCGCGCGCCATCCGCCGGCTCGGCATCGGCGGGTCGATCGGCATCGACCTGCCCGGCGCCCCCGCCAGGGCCGACCGCCAGGCCGCCGCCGCGCAGGTCGACGCGCTGCTTCCCCAGCCGTTCGAGCGGACGGCGGTGAACGGCTTCGGCTTCCTCCAGATCGTGCGTCCCCGGCCGCGCGCCTCGCTTCCCGAGCGTCTGCGCGCCGATCCCGCCGCCACCGCCGCGCTCGCCTTGCTGCGCCGCGCCGAACGCTCCGCCGGCGGCGGCCGCCGCACCCTGATCGCGGCGCCCGCCGTGATCGCCCGGATCGCGGGGGCGCCCGGCTGGCTGGAAATGCTCGGCCGCCGCCTGGGCGCCCCGACCGGCTTGCGGGAAGAGGCGGGGATGGCCATATCGGCGGGCGATGTCCAGGTCGAACACCCCACGCTCCAGGCGTGACGCCTGCCCGCTCTGCGGCGCGCCCGCCGTCGCCGCCCATACCCCCTTTTGCAGCCAGGGCTGTCGTGACCGCGACCTGCTGAACTGGCTGGGCGAGGGCTATCGCGTTCCCGGCCGCCCGGCGGATGTCGAGGGACAGGAAATCGACACGGACGGGCTGGACAGCGACGCCGACCGCCCTCTATAGGCGCCCTTCCCAACGCTCACCTGCCCAGGTAGCTCAGTTGGTAGAGCACGTGACTGAAAATCACGGTGTCGGCGGTTCGATTCCGTCCCTGGGCACCATTCCCTGTGCAGCCATATCCAGGTTCTGGCAATCTCTCGTCCGGCTTCCCGCGCCAATGCTGTCAGAAAAACAGGCACATCGGAATTTCTGTTAATCGCAGCGACAGAAACCGTGCCATGCGGGCAACATGCCGACGAAAGGACGCCAGAATATTAGGCCGTTCAGGGAACTGGAAGGGGGTCGAACGATATATCCCGCTGGTTCGTCGACGCGCGAGCTTCTGTACCAATTGCTTACGAGGGCATTTATGAAAACGATTCTTCTGATTACCGGAACGGCTCTTCTGGCATCCGTCACGCCCGCATTTGCGCAGGACGTCGCGGTACCGGCCGATGCTCCGACCTTTACAGGCCCTCGTGCGGAGATTTTCGGCGGCTGGGACCGGGTGGGGACGCGCACCCGTTACGATGACGGCATCGTCGTCGCCACCGATCACTCGCACAAGACCGGATGGACGGCGGGCGGCCTGCTTGGCTACGACATGCCCGTCGGCAACAGGCTGGTGGTGGGCGCCTTTGGCAGCTACGCCATTTCCACCGCCCGGGAGTGCACGGATTCCGGTCCCGTCCTCGGTTGCCTGAAAGCCGGGCGTGAGATCGAAGGCGGCGCCCGCATCGGCACCCGGCTGGGCGACAAGACCCTGATCTACGCCAAGGGCGCCTATGTGAACGGGCAGATCAAGGGAGCCTTCTCGGACGGCGTCAACTACGTGTCCGGTCATGCCAACCGCGACGGCTGGCGCGCGGGCGCGGGCGTCGAATATTCCCTCAACCGAAACGCCTATATCAAGGCGGAATATGATTATACGCGCTTCAGCAGATTCGACGCCGCCGATCTCGGCATCGCCGATACGAGCCTGCGCTATGATCGCAATCAGGTGCTGGCCGGCTTCGGCGTCCGCTTCTGATCGCGGGCCAACTCCCCGGCGCGTGCGGCGATACCTTGCCGGACGCGCCGGGGAGAACGGATCATCGGCCTGAGGCCGTGCTCTTGCCTGCCGGCCCCGCTGGCGGGCGGGCGGCAAGGGCGTTCGCCCGCCCCTCCCATCCACCGCCGATCGCGCGGATGAGGCCGACGCTCGCCTGAAGGCGCAGCGTCGCGAGTTCCAGCGACTGCCGCCGCGTCCGGAGCGCCGTCGCCTGTGCGGTGACGACATCGAGATAGGTGACGGCGCCCTTCACATAGCGGTTGAGCGACAGCGCCTCCGCCTGGCCGGCCTGCTGCACGGCGCGATCCTCGGCCGCGACCTCCACGCCGAGATGGTGGAGCCGGGAGAGGCCGTCCTCCACATCCTGGAACGCCTGGAGCACCTGCCCGCGATAATGCGCGGTCGCCTGCGTCCAGTTGGCGCGCGCGACGGCGAGTTGGGCGCGGCGGCGGCCGCCGTCGAACAGGTTCAGCACCGCGCTCGGCCCGATCGACCAGAAGATGTCGGGCGCGGTGAACAGCCCGGGCAGGCCGGTATTCTGGAAGCCGCCCTGCCCGCCTAGCGAGATGGACGGGAAGAAGGCGGCCTTCGCCACGCCGATCTCCGCATTGGCGGCGGCCATGCGGCGTTCGGCGGCGGCGACGTCGGGCCGGCGCTGGAGCAATGTGGAGGGCAGGCCGACCGGCACGTCGGGCAGCGCGAGGTCCACCGAGGCCGGCGCGATCGTGAAGCTCGACGCCGGAACGCCGACAAGGCTGGCGATCGCATGCTCGGTGAGCGCGCGGGCGTTCCGCACGTCGGCGAGCTGCGCCTGCGCTTCCGCGAGCTGGGCGCCCGAGCGGCCGGTGTCGATTCCCGACGCGATGCCGCCCGCGAAGCGCCGCCGGGTCATGGCGTCGGCCCTGGCATAGGCGTCGACGGTGGCGGAGAGCAGCTCCGCCTGCCGGTCGAACCCGCGCAGCGCGATGTAGCTGGCGGCAAGCTGCGCTTCGAGGCTGAGGCGCAGCGCGGCGAGATCGTCCGCGCTCGCCTGCGCCTCGGCGCGCCCGGCCGCGACGCTGTTGCGCACCCGGCCCCACAGGTCCAGCTCATAGCCCGCCTCGCCGCCCACCGTGTCGGCGGGATAGAGGTCGGGCTGGTTGGCGCCGCGCAGCGGGCGGTTGTCGGACTGGCGGTTGTCGGTGATGTCGGCGTCAAGGCCGATATGCGGGAACAGGCCGGAGCGCGCCTCCGCCAGATAGGCGCGCGCCTCGTCATAGCGGCCCAGCGCCCCGGCCAGCGAGGGATTGTCCTTGTCGATGCGCTGTTCGAGGCGGTTCAGCGTGGCGTCGCCATAAAGGGTCCACCAGTCGCCGCGCGGCGCGAGGTCGGCCGGGGCGGCGGGCGCCCACGGCCCCGCCTCCTTGTAGGAGGCCGGCGTGACGGTGACGGGCGGATGATAGGCCGGCGCGAAGGAGCAGCCGGCCAGCGCCGCCATCGCCATCAGCACGCAGGCGGCGCGCCGCCGCTCAGCCATGGTCGCCCGTCCCGACGCGCACCAGCTCGCCCCCGGCGATCGAATCGGGCGGATTGTCGATGATCCGCGCGCCCGCGCCTAAGCCGGACGTGACCTCCACCGTGCCGCCGAGATCGCGGCCCAGCGTCACCCGCCGCATCCGCACGCGATCGCCGGGGCCGACCGTCGCCACCTGCGTGCCGGCGGCGCGGAAGACCAGCGTGCTCGACGGGATCATCACGGTGCCCGCCTGCCCCGGCACGGCGAAGCGCACCTGCGCATAGCCGCCCGGCTTCAGCACCTCGCCGGGATTTTCCGCGACGAGCTGGACCTGGAGCGTGCCGGTCTGGCTGTTGATCGCGCCCGACGTGCCGATCACATGCGCCGTGAAGGTGCGCCCCGGATAATCCGGCACGATCAGCGTCGCGGCGAGCCCCGGCGTCATCGCCGCCGAATAGGCCTGCGGCACGCTGACATAGACGCGGATGCGCCGCACGTCGGCCACCGAGAACATCGGCTGTTGCGTGGCGGCGCCGGGGCCGACGAGATCGCCGATATCGGCCGTGCGCGCCGTGACCACGCCCGCGAAGGGCGCGCGCACCGTGGCATAGGCCTTCATCGCCAGCAGCCGGCCGAGATTGGCCGCCGCTCCCCGCACCGCCGCGTTCTTGACGGCGAGGTCGCCATTCTTCTCGTCGGCTTCCTGCCGCGACACCGAATTGCTGGCGAGCAGGTCGTTCCAGCGCGCCGCCGTGCTGCGGGCAAGCCCGGCATTGGCCCGCGCGCTGGCCAGATCGGCGCGCGCCTGCACGATCTGCTGGTCGAGGTCGGGCGTGTCGATCGAGCCCAGCGGCGTGCCGGCCGCGACGTCGGCGCCGATATCCCTGTACCAGCCCCGCACATAGCCACTCACCCGCGCATAGAGCCGCGCGGCGTTCCACGCCTGCATCGTGCCGGGAAGGGTCAGCGCGTCGGAGGCGGCGGACGGCTTCACCGCGACGAGGTGGACGGTGGGCACCGATCGCGCGTCGGACCAGTGCTGCGCGTCGCGCGTCGCACCGGCGCGGCTGATCGTGCCGACGGCGACGATGCCGAGCGCCGCGATGGCGGCGACGATGCCGGCGGCCTTCAGCCCCCTGGGCGGCGGCGGGTCGCGGCCGCCGGATTCATTCCGCATAGACCGGTTCTCCGCTGGGCACTTCGGGGGAAGGGCCGGCGGCCGTCCGCCGGTCCCTGCGATGCGCGATGCCGAACACCACCGGCACGAATACCAGGGTGGCGATCGTCGCGCAGATCAGCCCGCCGATCACGGCGCGGCCGAGCGGGGCGTTCTGCTCGCCGCCCTCGCCCAGCCCCAGCGCCATCGGCGCCATGCCGATGATCATCGCGAGCGCGGTCATCAGCACCGGGCGGAAGCGGGTGGCGCCCGCCTCGGCCGCGGCCTTGAGCGCGTCGCCCGTCGCCGCCAGCCGCTCGCGCGCGAAGCTCACCACCAGCACCGAATTGGCGGTCGCGACGCCCATGCACATGATCGCGCCGGTGAGCGCGGGCACCGACAGCGGCGTGCGGGTGGCGAACAGCATCCAGACGATGCCCGCGAGCGCCGCCGGCAGCGCCGAGACGATCACGGCGGGATCGACCCACGACTGGAAGTTGACGACGATCAGCAGGTAGATGAGCACGATCGCGCCGGCGAGGCCCAGCAGCAGCCCGGTGAAGGCGGTGTTCATCGTCTCCACCTGTCCGCGCAGCGCGACGGTCGCGCCCCTGGGGCGGTCCTTCGCGGTCGCCTTGATGATCGCGCCGATGTCCCCCGCCACCGCGCCGAGGTCGCGCCCCTGCGTCGTCGCATAGATGTCGTAGGCGGGCTGGACGGCATAGTGCGAGACCACCGCCGGCGACGGCTCGCGATGCATGGTGCCGAGCGCGCCGAGGATCTGGAAATCGCCCGGCTTCGCGCCGGTGACGGGGATATTGTCCATGTCCGACATGCTGTCGGTGCGGTATTGCGGCGTCTGGACGACGATCGGGTAGGACACGCCGTTGCGCGGGTTCAGCCAGAAGGCCGGCGCCACCTGGAAGCTGCCGGCGAGGTTCACCGCCAGGCTGCGCGTCACGTCGTTCTCGGTGATGCCCAGCCGGTCGGCCTGGCTGCGATCGACGTCGAAGCCCAGCTCGGGATAATCGCTCGCCTGCTGGAGGCGCACGTCGGCGATGCCCGCGATGTGGGACATCCGCGCGACCAGCCCGTGCGCATAGGCCTCGTTGGCGCCGATGTTCGGGCCCGTCACCATCACGTCGATCGGGGCGGGCGCGCCGAAGTTCAGGATCTGGCTGATGATGTCCGCCGGCAGGAAGGAGAAGGTGGATCCGGGAAAATCGTCCGGCAGCGCCTTGCGCAGCGCGCGGACATAGCCGGCGGTCGGCCTGTGGCCCTTCGCGAGCGTGATGAGGATGTCGCCGTCCTGCGGGCCGACGCCGCCGGTGTTGGAATAAGCGCGGTTGATGCCCGATACCGGCAGGCCGATATTGTCGACGATCGATACCAGCTCGTCCGGCGGCACGATGCCGCGGATGCGATCCTCGATATGATCGAACAGCGCCGCCGTCTCCTCCAGCCGGGTGCCGACGGGCGCGCGGACGTGGAGGTTGATCTGCCCCGCGTCGACCGTCGGGAAGAAATTGCGGCCGAGCAGCGGGATCAGCGCGAACGAGATCAGCACGACGCCCAGGAAGGCGGGCACGAACGCGCGCCGCCGCGCCAGCGCGAAATCGAGCACCGAGACATAATAAGCGCGCACCCTTTCGAAGCGCCGCTCGAAACCATGCTGCAACCGGCGGAAGGGATTGCGGGTGCCCGGCCGGCCGGCCTGCGCGTCGTGGCGCAGCATGACCTCGACGGTGTGGCCGCTCGCATGGTCGCGCAGCAGGTAATTGCCCATCGTCGGCACCAGCGTGCGCGACAGGACGAAGGACGCGATCATCGCGAACACCACCGCCTTCGCCATCGGCGCGAACAGGAAGCCCGCGATCCCCGGCAGGAAGAACATCGGCACGAAGGCGATGCAGATGCAGAGCAGCGAGACGAAGGCGGGGCGCACGATCTGCTCGGCCCCGTCCAGGATCGACTGGCGCACGCCCTTCCCCTGCTCCAGATGCCAGTTGATGTTCTCGATCGTGACGGTCGCGTCGTCGACGAGGATGCCGACCGCGAGCGCCAGCCCGCCCAGCGTCATGATGTTGAGCGTCTCGCCCGCCACGGACAGCCCGGCGACGGCCGCCAGGATGGCGAGCGGGATCGACGCCGCGATGATGACGGTGGAGCGCCACGATCCCAGGAAAAGCAGGATCATCAGCGAGGTGAGCGCGGCCGCGATCATGCCCTCGCGGATCACGCCCGACACGGCCGCCTTGACGAACAGCGACTGGTCCGACAGCGGCTGGACGCGCAGGCCCGGCGGCAGCGTCTCGCGCAGCTTCGGCAGCAGCGCCCTCACCTGATCGACGATCGCGATGGTGGAGGCCGATCCGCTCTTGAGCACGGTCATCAGCACCGCGCGGCGGCCGTCGACGCGCACCTCGTTGCGCTGCGGCGGCGATCCGTCGCGCACATGGGCGACGTCGCGCATGTAGACGGTGGCGCCGTCGACCGTCCTGATCGGCAGGTTGTTGAGCTGGTCGATCACCTCCGGGCTGTTGTTCAGGCGGACATTATATTCGTACTGGCCGATCTTGGTGGTGCCGGCCGGCACGATCTGGTTCTGCGCGGCGAGCGCGGCGCCCACGTCGGCGGCGGAGAGACGGCGGGCCTGCAGCGCATCCGGATCGAGATCGATCTGGATCTGCCGTTCCTTGCCCCCATAAGGCGACGGGATCGCGGCCCCCTGCACCGAGGCGAGCGCCGGGCGGATGAAATTCTGGCCGAGATCGAATATCTTCTGCTCGGACAGGTCGCCGGACGACAGCGCCAGTTGCAGGATCGGCACCGTCGAGGCGTTGTAGTTCAGGATCAGGGGCGGCGTGATGCCCGGCGGCATCTGCTTGAGCACCGTCTGCGAAACCGACGTCACCTGCGCGGTCGCCGTGCGGATATCGACGCCGGGCCGGAAGAATATCTTCACGATCCCGATGCCGTTCAGCGACTGGCTCTCGATATGGTCGATGTCGCTGACGGTGGTGGAGAGCTGGCGCTCATAATAATAGACGACGCGGCCGGCCATGTCGCCGGGCGGCAGGCCGCGATAGGTCCACACCGCCGCGATCACCGGGATCCTGATATCGGGGAAGATGTCGGTCGCCGCGTCCAGCCACGCGATCGTGCCCCCCAGAAGGATCAGGATTGCGAGGACCACGAAGGTATAGGGTTTGCCGAGCGCGAGCCTGACGAGCTGAAGCATGACCATCCCGATTGCCGACGCGGTGTCGGCGGCGCGCGGCGGAGGGGTTCAGACCGCTGCGGCGCACCGTCGACGGGGGGTTCTTCCTCCTCCCGGCGCGCCTTGGCGAGTTAAATGAATTTCACCCCGCCCGCCGCGGGGAGGACCGCGACGGTCAGGCCGGGCAGCGGATGCGCGCGACCAGCCCGGGGCCCGCGTCGTCGAACTCCAGCGCGAACTGGTGCAGGTGCATGATCGCCGCGACGACGCTCAGCCCCAGGCCGGAGCCGGGGGTGTCGCCCGCGTCGCTGCCCCGGTGGAAACGGCGCAGCACGGCGGCGCGCTGGTCGACGGGGATGCCGGGGCCGTCGTCGCGGATCGTGATGCAGGTCTCGCGCGCCGCGCGTGACAGCGCGATCTCGATCCGGCCGCCGGCGGGCGCGAACTTGATCGCGTTGTCCACGAGATTGCTGATCGCCTCGAACAGCAGCTTTTCGTCGCCATGGACCACCGCGCCGGGCAGGCTGCCGGCCATCAGGGCGATGGCGCGTTCCTCGGCCAGCGGCTCGTAGAGATCGCAGACGCCCGCGATCAGCGGATCGAGCAGCACGGTGCCGAAGCCCGCGCGGCGGCTGCCGGCTTCCAGCTCGGAAATGCGCAGCAGGGCGGCGAAGCGCTCCAGCACCGCGTCCAGGTCGCCGGTCGCCGCCTCCACCCTCGCCGCGAGCGCCGGATCGATGCCGGGAAGCTGGCGCGCCCGGTAGAGCTGGCTGCGCACGCGCGTGAGCGGGGTGCGCAGGTCATGGGCGATCGCGTCCGTCACCGATTTCACCTGCGCGACGACGCGGCCGACCTCCTCGACCATCGCGTTGACCGTGCCGGCGAAGAGGTCAAGCTCGTCGCCGCGGCCCAGGATCGGCATGCGCGCGTCCAGGTCCCCGGCGGCGATCTCGCGGCTGGCGCGCCGCAGGTCGCGCACGCGGCGCAGCGGCGGGATGCTGAGCGCGATGCCCGCGATCAGGATCATCGGCGCGATACCGAGGCCGCTGGCGACCAGTATCTCGAAAACCCGCCGCCGCAGATCGACGACCGGGCTGATATCCCGCCCGATCAGGACGGTTTCGCCCGACGAGGCGCGGACGGCGAGCAGGCGGACCGGGCCGGGGAGCCCCGCCCCGGCCGGAAGGTCGCGGGGCCTGTCGAGGATGGCGCCGGCCACGGGCCGGATGTTTCCGGCGATCCGCTCGCCGTCGCGCGACACCAGGGCGAAATAATTGAGGCCGCTCTCGCTGCGCACGATCTCCGCCCGGATCGTGTCGGGCAGCGCGGCGACGGGAACCGAGAGGAGGCGCGCGGCCTCCAGCCGCAGGATCCGGTCGCTGCGCGCGTTCAGCTCCCGCGCGGACAGGCCGTAGATCAGCCCCAGCAGCGCCACCACCCCGGCCGCGAACACCAGCCCGAGGAGCAGCGTCAGCCGGAACGTGCTGGTGTTGCGGATGTCGCGCAGGCGCAGCGGGTCAGACGGCATCGAGGCGGTAGCCCTCGCCCTTCACGGTGACGATCGCGGACGGGCGGCCGGGCCGGTCCAGCTTCTTGCGCAGGCGCGCGATGTGCACGTTGATGAGATTGGCGCCGGGATCGAAATAATAGCCCCACACCTGTTCGAAGATGATCCGCCGGCTCACCACGTCGCCCCGCTGGCGGGCGAGGAATTCGAGCAGCCGGAATTCCATGTGCAGCAGCCGCACCGGATCGCCGTCGACGCGCACCTCGCGGCGGATCAGGTCGATCTCGATCGCGCCCACGCGCAGGATCGCGCTTTCGGCGGGCTGCCGGCGGCGGCGCAGCAGCACCTCGACCCGCATCGCCATCTCGTCGGATGCGAACGGCTTGACGAGATAATCGTCGCCCCCCGCGCGCAGCCCGGCGATGCGATCGTCGACGTCGCTCAACGCGCTGATCATCAGCACGGGGGTGAGGATCCGCCGCTCGCGCAGCCGCTCCACCAGCGTCAGCCCGTCGATCCCCGGCAGCATCCGGTCGAGCGTGATGACGTCGAACGGCTCGCGCATCGCCCGTTCGAGCGCGTCCGCGCCGTCGCCGACATGCGCCACGTCGTGGCCGCAGCCGCCCAGTTCGGTCACGATCTCCTGCGCGGTGGCGTCGTCGTCCTCGATCACCAGAATACGGGCCATCCGGGCAGGATAGAGCAGCGACGGGCCGGGGCAAGGGGAACCCCCGTCCCGGCGGCGCGTGCCTGCCCCGCCATGACATGCTTGTAGTTAGGTACGTTACCTAATATATGCGCGCCGATGCGAACCGAGCCACGCCAACCCCCGGGGGCCACCCCGAAAGCCACCCCGGGGGCCGCGGACGTGGCGGGGCTTTCCGATCATCTCAGGCCGGTGATGCTCAAGCTGAGCCGCCATCTTCGCCGCGAGGCGCAGAAGGTGGGGATATCCGCGCTCGACG
>Ga0182749_1000809_pt1 | contig 26657 bp, 20 predicted proteins | sample eDN3rd37CKraftMG_FD_128875 | JGI IMG/M metagenome (GOLD analysis project Ga0182749, IMG submission 128875) | Enriched Miracle-Growth compost microbial communities from Emeryville, California, USA - eDNA 3rd pass 37_C Kraft MG (version 2) (version 2) ...
CCGGGCGGACGCCGCGATGACCGAGCTCGTACGGCGTGAGGAGTCCGAGCTCGCCCCCCTCGACCGCGCGGAACGCGCCCAGCTGGTGCGTCTGCTGCGCCCGCTGGCCGCCGACGTGCGCGACGCCCGTCCCGCCGACAAGGAGCCTGTGACATGACCGATCCCTCTCTCGACATCCGGCCGGACGTGCCGCCCAGCGGCACGGGATGCGTCGAGTGCGACGAGCTCGGCGGGTGGTGGGTGCACCTGCGGCGCTGCGCGACGTGCGGTCACGTCGGCTGCTGCGACAGCTCGCCCGCCCAGCATGCGTCGGCGCACGCCCGGGAGACGGGGCACCGCGTCATCCGCAGCTTCGAGCCGGGGGAGTCGTGGTTCTGGGACTACACGGCCGAGGACTACGTCCAGGGGCCCGAGCTCGCGCCTCCCGAGTGCCGGCCCGAGTCCCAGCCCTCGCCGGGTCCCGCCGGGCGCGTCCCGGCCGACTGGCGCGCGCACATCCACTGACGGCGGGGTGTCGACTTTCCGGGAGGCGGACGGTAGCCTGACATTTCAGTGAGCGAACGCTAACTGAAATGGGACCGTATGACGACGTACGCCGACCTCGTGGACGAGCTCCACGCCCGCACCGCCGAGGCGGCACGCGGAGGTCCTGAGTCCGCGCGCGCCCGCCACACCGCACGCGGCAAGATGCTCGCCCGCGACCGCGTCGACGCGCTCCTGGACCGGGGGAGCCCGTTCCTCGAGCTGTCCCCGCTCGCCGGCTACGGCCTCTACGACGGCGACTGCCCCTCAGGCGGCGTCGTCGCCGGCATCGGCCTCGTCCACGGGCGGCACGTGATGGTCGTCGCCAACGACGCGACCGTCAAGGGCGGCACCTACTACCCGATCACCGTCAAGAAGCACCTGCGCGCACAGGAGGTCGCGGCGGAGAACCGGCTGCCGTGCATCTACCTCGTCGACTCGGGGGGCGCCTTCCTCCCCCTGCAGGACGAGGTGTTCCCGGACCGCGACCACTTCGGGCGCATCTTCTACAACCAGGCGCGGATGTCGCGCGACGGCATCCCGCAGATCGCCGCGGTCCTCGGCTCGTCGACGGCGGGCGGCGCCTACGTCCCGGCGATGAGCGACGAGACCGTCATCGTGCGCGATCAGGGGACGATCTTCCTCGGCGGGCCGCCGCTGGTGAAGGCGGCGACGGGGGAGATCGTCAGCGCGGAGGACCTCGGCGGCGGCGTCGTGCACACCCGCGTCTCGGGCGTCGCCGACCACCTCGCCGAGAACGACGAGCACGCGCTGCAGATCGTGCGCGACATCGTCGCGACCCTGCCGCCGCCCGCGCCGCTGCTCACCGACCCTGACCCCGTCGTCGCACCCGAGCGCTCGCCCGACGAGCTCGCCGACATCGTGCCCGTCGAGCTGACCGTGCCGTACGACGCGCACGAGATCATCGTCCGTCTCGTCGACGCCGGCAGCTTCAGCGAGTTCAAGCGCGACTACGGCGAGACGCTCATCACCGGCTTCGCGCGCATCCACGGCCACCGCGTCGGCATCCTCGCCAACAACGGCGTCCTGTTCTCCGAGTCGGCGCTCAAAGGCGCGCACTTCATCGAGCTGTGCGACCAGCGCCGCATCCCGCTGCTGTTCCTGCAGAACATCACGGGCTTCATGGTCGGCCGCGAGTACGAGGCCGGCGGCATCGCCAAGCACGGCGCGAAGATGGTCAACGCCGTCGCGTGCGCCTCCGTCCCCAAGCTCACCGTCGTCGTCGGCGGATCGTTCGGCGCGGGCACCTACTCGATGTGCGGGCGCGCGTACTCGCCACGGTTCCTGTGGCTGTGGCCCGGCGCGCGGGTGTCCGTCATGGGCGGTCCCCAGGCGGCATCCGTCCTGTCCACCGTCCGCCGCGACCAGATCGAGGCGGCGGGCGGGCAGTGGAGCGCCGAGGAGCAGGCCGCGTTCGAGGCCCCCATCCGCGCCCAGTACGAGCAGCAGGGCAGCCCCTACTACTCGACCGCGCGACTGTGGGACGACGGCATCATCGACCCCGCGCGCACGCGCGACGCGCTGGGTCTCGCCCTGGACGTGTGCCTGCGGGCGCCGCTCGGCGACCCCGGCTACGGCGTCTTCCGGATGTGATGGGCATGACCGCTTCCACCGGCTTCCACGCCGTCCTCATCGCCAACCGCGGCGAGATCGCCTGCCGCGTCATCCGCACCCTGCGCGCCCGGGGCATCCGATCGATCGCCGTCTACAGCGACGCGGATGCCGGCGCCCTCCACGTGCGCCTCGCCGACGAGGCCGTGCGCCTCGGCCCCGCCCCGGCCGCGGAGAGCTATCTCGACATCCCGGCCGTCATCGCGGCCGCGCGCGCCACCGGGGCCCGGGCGATCCACCCCGGCTACGGCTTCCTCGCCGAGAACGCGGCGTTCGCGCGGGCCTGCGCCGAGGCGGGCATCGTCTTCATCGGGCCGACGCCCGAGGCCATCGAGACGATGGGTGACAAGATCACCGCGAAGCTCGCCGTCCAGGAGCGCGGGGTGCCGACCGTCCCCGGGGTCGCGCGGCCCGGGCTCACCGACGCCGACCTCCTCGCATCCGCCGATGAGGTCGGGTACCCGCTCCTCATCAAGCCGTCGGCCGGCGGCGGCGGGAAGGGCATGCACGTCGTCGAGGAGCCCTCCGCTCTGCCCGCCGCGCTCGCCGCCGCGCGCCGCGCGGCGGCCGCGAGCTTCGGCGACGACACCCTCTTCCTCGAGCGGTACGTGCAGAACCCCCGGCACATCGAGGTGCAGATCCTCGCCGACGCGCACGGCAACGTCATCCACCTCGGCGAGCGCGAGTGCTCGCTGCAGCGCCGCCACCAGAAGGTGATCGAGGAGGCGCCCTCGCCGCTGCTCGACGAGGCGACCCGTCGACGCATCGGCGAGGCCGCGTGCGACACGGCCCGCAGCGTCGACTACCGCGGCGCCGGCACCGTGGAGTTCATCGTCGCCGCCGACCGCCCGGACGAGTTCTTCTTCATGGAGATGAACACCCGCCTCCAGGTCGAGCACCCGGTCACGGAGGAGGTCACCGGCGTCGACCTCGTCGCCGAGCAGCTGCGCATCGCCGCGGGGAAGCGGCTCACCCTCACCCAGGAGGAGGTCGTCCTCAGCGGGCACAGCATCGAGGCGCGCGTCTACGCCGAGGACCCGCGCGCCGGATTCCTGCCCACCGGCGGCCACGTCGACGCCGTGCGGCATCCGTCCGGCGCGGGCATCCGCGTCGACACCGCGCTCGCCGACGGTCTCGACGTCTCGATCGACTACGACCCCATGCTCGCGAAGATCATCGCGACCGGATCCGACCGCGACCAGGCCCGGCGGCGTCTGCTCGCGGCGCTCGAGGAGACGGCGGTGTTCGGCGTCACGACGAACGTCGAGTTCCTCCGTCTCCTGCTGGAGCTGCCGGATGTCGCCGCCGGCCGCCTCGACACGGGCCTCATCGCCCGCGAGCTGGACGCCCTGCGCTTCGCGGCGTCATCCGACCGCACGTTTGCGGAGGCCGCGCTCCTGCTCGCGCACGATGAGGCGCGACGCGCACCGCGCGGCGTGTGGGGGCGGCTCCCCGGCTGGCGCCTGGGCGCCCCCGCGGCAGCGACCTACCCGCTCGCGCTCGACGGCGCCGCGCCGCGCGTCGTGACGGTGCGCCCGCACGGCGACGAGTCCGAGGTCCGCGTCGACGACGGACCCGCGGTGCGCGGCCGCGTCGTCGAGTCCGGCGACCGGACGGCGGTCGTCGTCGTCGACGGCGTCGCGCGGCGCTTCCCCGCGCGCACCGTGCAGGATGCCGTGAGCATCGGCGAGGGCGGTGCGGTCTTCCCCCTGCGCCTCCACCGGAACGCGCACGGGCCGGTCGAGGCGCGGGATGCCACACCGCACCTCGACTCGCCCATGCCCGGCACAGTCGTCCTCACCCCGGTCGCCGACGGGGCGCACGTGACGGCGGGGGACGCGGTCGTCGTCGTCGAGGCCATGAAGATGGAGCACGTCATCCGCTCGTCCGTCACCGGGACCGTGTCGCTGCGCGCGGCCGTCGGCGACCAGGTGGCACGCGGACAGACCCTCGCGGTCATCGCGCCGGATGAGCCGGGAGCAGCCGGGGACTGATCGGCAAGACCAGCCTCCGCGGACTCGCGCAGAGAGTCAGCCGGATGTCGAGGCGACGGTGGAGTCGCGGACCACGAGCTCGGGTCGGAACAGCACGTGCTCGCGTCGGCGAGCGGCATCCTGCTTCAGGTCCACCAGCAGGTCGACCGCGGTGGATCCGATGAGCCGCGCCGGCTGTCGCACCGAGCTGAGCGGGATGACGGCGGCCGCCGAGTAGTCGATGTCGTCGTATCCGATGAGCGCGACGTCGTCGGGCACTCGCAGACCGCCGGCCATGACCAGGCTCTGCAGAACGCCGAGGGCCAGCAGGTCGTTGGCGGCGAAGACGGCATCGGGGCGGTCGTCGGGGTCGCGCGCGATGAGACGCCGACCCGCCTGGCGCCCCTCTTCGACGGTGAGCGCGCGCGTGCCGATGTATTCAAGGGCGGCTCCCGCGGCCGCGGCGGCGGTCTGGGCGCCCGTGAGCCGGTCCGAGACCTGGCGAAGCGAGACCGGGCCGCCGACGAAGGCGATCCGGCGCCGGCCGATCTCGAGCAGGTGCTCTCCGGCGATGCGGCCGCCCTCGATGTCGTCGACCGCGACGGATGCGAACGTCGGGTCCTGGGATTCGCGGTCGACGAGGACGGTGGGGATGCCACGGTCGCGCATGCGCGCGAGGCGTGGCATGTTCTCCGCCACCGGGGTGACGAGGACGCCCGACACCCGCTGCTCCTCGAACAGGTCCAGGTAGGTGGCCTCGCGCTCCTGCTTCTCGTCGCTGTTGGCGACCAGGACCGTCAGCCCGTGCTCGCCCGCGCGATCCTCGGCGCCGCGGGCGACCTCGGTGAAGAACGGGTTGCGCAGATCGAGGACGACGAGGCCGACGGTGCGACTGTGGCCGGCGCGCAACTGGCGGGCAGCGTCGTTGCGGATGAACCCCAGCTCGTCGATGGCGCTCATCACGCGTGCGACGGTGGCGGGCTGCACCCGGTCCGGCCGATTGAGGACGTTCGAGACCGTGCCGACGGAGACGCCCGCCGCCGCCGCGACGTCCCGGACACTCACCGCCATACCGCCTCCTCGACACCTGAACTCTAGACGATGGACGTTCATGAAACGAATCAATTGCGATGCCCGACTTCTCTTGACAGCCCCTTCGTCACGCACATAGTATCGGGATCGTTCTGAATGAAACGATTCACTCGCGGTGCTGTCGAACCGCGATGAGTCCCTCGAAGGAGAGGCACCGCGCCGATGACCACGCAGTCGCACGACGCGACATCGACCGCTACGCCGTTGCTGGCGCTGCGGGGTGCCGTGAAGACCTTCGGTCCGGTGGTGGCGCTCGCAGACGGCACGATCGAGCTGCGCGCGGGAGAGATCCACGCGCTCGTGGGCGAGAACGGCGCGGGGAAGTCCACCCTCGTGAAGATCCTCGCAGGTCTGTACCACCCCGACGGCGGAGAATTCACGATCGACGGGCGCCCCGTCTCCTTCCGCAACGTCGGCGACAGCAAGGCGGCCGGTATCTCGATCATCTATCAGGAGCCGACCCTCTTTCCCGACCTCACCGTCGCAGAGAACATCTTCATCGGGCGCCAGCCGCGGGGCCGCACCGGGCTCATCAGTCGCGGTGCCATGCGCAGCCAGGCCGCGGAGCTGTTCGCGCGGCTGGGTGTCCCCATCGATCCCGATCGCATCGCCGAGGGCCTGTCGATCGCCGACCAGCAGATCATCGAGATCGCCAAGGCGATCAGTCTCGACGCGCAAGTGCTCGTCATGGACGAACCGACGGCGGCGCTCAGCGGCATCGAGGTCGACCGTCTGTTCGCGGTGGCCCGATCGCTGCGCGATCGCGGTGCCGCCATCCTTTTTATCTCCCATCGCTTCGATGAGGTGTTCGCCCTGTCCGACCGCATCACCGTGATGCGCGACGGGCGGTACATCTCGACTCAGGACACCGCCGACGCCACTGTCGACGGCGTGGTCCGCCAGATGGTCGGACGAGACATCGCGCAGCTCTTCCCGAAGGAGAACGCTGAGATCGGCGATGTCGTTCTCGAGGTAGAGCACCTCACGCGTGCCGGGGTCTTCACCGACGTCAGCCTCACCGTGCGTGCCGGAGAGATCGTCGGACTCGCCGGGCTCGTCGGGGCGGGCCGCACCGAGGTCGCCCGGGCGGTCTTCGGGATCGACTCCTACGACTCCGGAGCGGTCGAGCTCGGCGGCGTCCGGCTGGCCGGCGGCGATCCGCAGAAGGCGATCGAGGCCGGCATCGGCTTCGTCCCGGAGGACCGTCGCAAGCAGGGACTCGTCATGGATCTCTCCGTCGCGCGCAACGCGATGCTCGCGATGCGGGAGAAGCTCGCCCGCTTCGGGATCATCGACGGAAGGACGGAGCGCGCTCGCGCCGCCGAGTGGTCTCGACGGCTCCAGGTGAAGACGGGCTCGCTGGAGTACGCCGTCTCCACCCTGTCCGGCGGGAACCAGCAGAAGGTCGTGCTGGCGAAGTGGCTCGCGATGGAACCGCGCCTGCTCATCGTCGACGAGCCCACCCGCGGCATCGACGTCGGCACGAAGAGCGAGGTGCACCGGCTGCTGTCCGATCTGGCCGGTCGCGGCATCGCGGTCCTGATGATCTCATCCGAGCTTCCCGAGGTGCTCGGGATGGCCGATCGCATCGTCGTCATGAGCGAGGGCCGCGTGACCGCGACGATCGATCGCGTCGACGCCACCCCCGAGGGCGTGATGCATGCGGCGACCGCGTCGCATGCCACAGCGCCGACCGTCTCGAGCCAGGAAGGCGCCGCATGAGCAGCACCGTGAGGGACACCTCCACGTCGGCACCCGTCAGAAGAAGGCCCTGGTCGTCGCTCGCGCGGTTCCGCGAGCTTCCGGTCGCGATCGCGCTGGTGGCCCTGGTGCTGTTCACCTACATCCAGAACCCGCTGTTCCTCTCCCCGCAGGGGACGAAGGATCTGCTGCTGAACGCGACGATCATCATCATCCTCGCGGTCGGCCAAACGCTGGTGATCATCACCCGGAACATCGATCTGTCGGTGGGCTCGATCCTGGGGCTCGTCGCCTTCGGGACGGGGACGCTCTTCGCCGACGTCCCAGGCATCCCGATCCCCGTCGTCTTCCTGATCGGCCTCGCCTTCGGCGGCGCGCTCGGTGCAGTCAACGGCCTCCTCGTGACGGTCGCGAAGGTGCCGGCGCTCGTCATCACCCTCGGCACGCTCTACATCTACCGCGGGCTCAACAACGCGTGGGCGGGCGGCAAGCAGTACTTCGCGGGCGACCGCCCGGCGGAGTTCGGCAGCCTCGCGGTCGACACCTTCCTCGGTTTCCCGATCATCACCCTCATCGCGGTCCTCGTCGTCGTCGTCGTCGCGATCTATCTCGCCGGAGCACGCTCCGGCCGCGATCTCTACGCCATCGGCTCCGATCCGGCTGCTGCGCGTCTGTTCGGCATCCCGGTGGGCCGGCGCGTGTTCCTGGCGTTCCTGTGCAACGGGGTCCTGGCGGGACTGGCCGGAGTGCTTTACGCCGCGCGGTTCAACTCCGTAGGCGCCACCACCGGCACCGGCATGGAGCTCGACATCGTGGCGGCAGCGGTCGTCGGAGGTGTGGCGATCTTCGGCGGCAGCGGATCCGTGGTCGGCGCCGCGCTGGGGGCGCTGCTGCTGACCACGATCACGAGCGCGCTGACCGCCCTGCGCGTCGACAAGTTCTGGCAGCAGGCGATCGTCGGCGTCCTGATCCTCGCGGCGATCATCGTCGATCGGCTCGCCGCCCTCCGCACCGCGCGCAGACTACGACTCAGTGAGGCACGTGATGACTGACACCGACACCGACACCTCGCTCGAGGTCACATCCACCTCGCAGACACTCGCCCGACAGCCCAAGGGACGCACTGGGCTCGCCCGGATCCTCCTCGGCCGCGACGCGGTCATGATCTATGTCCTGATCGTCGCCGTGCTGCTGTTCACGCTCACGCTTCCGCGCTTCGGGTCGCCGGTCACGGTGGGATTCCTGCTGCTCGATGTCATCCCCGTCCTGCTCATCGCGATGCCCATGACGCTCATCATCATCACGGGAGAGATCGACCTCTCGGTCGCGTCGATCGCGGGTCTGACCAGCGCTGTCCTGGGCGTCCTGTGGGCCGGGGGGATGGACATCGCCACAGCGCTGCTCCTCAGCGTCGGCGTCGGGATCCTCGCCGGTGCGTTCAACGGGTTCCTCGTCGCCGTCGTGGGGCTGCCCTCGCTCGCCGTCACGATCGGCACGCTCGCCCTGTTCCGGGGACTGGCGCTCGTCGTCATCGGGGACAATGCGGTCGCGAACTTCCCGCCCGAGCTCACCGCGTTCTTCACCTCGAAGATCGGTGGAACCGGCATCCCGACGGTCATGATCGGCGTCGTCGTCGTGATCGCGATCTTCGGCGTCCTCCTGCACTTCACGCCGTTCGGTCGAGGCCTGTACGCGATGGGCTTCTCCAAGGAGGCCGCGCGTTTCGTCGGCATCCACGTCGCGAGGGACAAGTTCTGGCTCTACGCCTCCAGCGGGCTCGTCGCCGCGCTCGCCGGCGTGTTCTGGACGCTTCGCTACTCCAGCGCGCGATCGGACAACGCCTCGGGACTCGAGCTCACCGTCATCGCTGCCGTGCTGCTGGGCGGAGTGTCCATCTTCGGAGGCAAGGGGTCCATTCCCGGCGTCGTCGCCGGCGTCCTCCTGATCGGCACCATCAACTACGCGCTGAGGCTCGGCCGGGTATCGGACGTCGTGCTCATCATCGTGACCGGCGCCCTGCTCATCATCTCGGTCGTCACTCCGAGCATCATCGACGCAGTCAAGCGCTGGGTGCACAGCCGGCGGATGAGACACGAACTTCCCCAGGCATCCGCCCTGGGCAAGGCGAGCGCCTAGCACCGGGCGCCGAGGAAAGGAAAGACAATGGAGTTGACCCGCAATCATTCGCGTCGTCGCGCCGGGCGTCGCATCGGCAAGATCGCAGGAATCCTGACCGCGGCCGCGCTGCTGGCCACGGGCTGTGCGGCCGGCGGCGGAGGCGGCGGTGACGCCGACACCGGCGACCTGTCGATCACGTTCATTCCGAAGCAGCTGAACAACCCGTACACGGATGTCGTGCTCGGTGGCGGTGAAGAGGGCGCCGAGTCGGCAGGCTTCGCCTCGACCGAGGTCGTCGGTCCTCTCGAGGCGAGCGCCTCCAGCCAGGTGTCGTTCATCAACGCCGAGACGCAGGCGGGCACCAATGTGCTCGTGATCGCGGCCAACGACCCCGATGCGATCTGCCCTGCCGTCGAAGAGGCGCGTGCCGGGGGCGCGAAGATCGTGGCGTTCGACTCGGACAGCAACTGCCGCGACGTGTTCATCAGCCAGGTGGTGGCGAAGGATGTCGCGCTGATCCAGGTCGAGCTCATCGCCGAGCAGATCGGCGGCGCGGGCGAGATCGCGATCCTGTCCGCGACGGCGAATGCGACGAACCAGAACGAGTGGATCAAGTACATCGAGGAGGAGCTCGCCTCCAACCCGGAGTACAAGGACATCACGCTCGTCGCGAAGGTGTACGGCGACGATGACGACACGAAGTCGTTCCAGGAGGCGCAGGGTCTTCTGCAGGCGTATCCGAATCTCAAGGGCATCATCTCGCCCACGACGGTGGGCATCGCCGCGACGGCGCGCTACCTGTCGACGTCCGAGTACAAGGGCAAGGTGGCACTGACCGGACTCGGTCTGCCCAACGAGATGCGCCCCTTCGTCGAGGACGGCACAGTGACGGCGTTCGCGCTGTGGGACCCCGCCCAGCTCGGCTACGTCGCCGCGTATGCGGGCATGGCCCTCGCAGACGGCAGCATCACCGGCGCGGTCGGCGACAAGTTCGACGCAGGAGAGCTCGGCGAGAAGGAGGTCATCGAGGGCGGCATCGTCATCGTCGGACCGCCGACCGTCTTCGATGCCGAGAACATCGCCGAGTACGACTTCTAGGACCGACATCACCGGGGGCCGGTCGGCCCGGCCCCCGGTGCGTCCTCCGCATCCAGAACCACCAGGAGCACACATGGACAACGGGCCCTCCCGGGACCTCGCGGCGCTGTTGCCGCCTCGACCCCGCCGCAAGCCCCGCATCGGCCTCGTCGCGGGCGGGCTGGGAACGTACTGGCCGCAGTTCCCGGGGCTGCTGCCGCAGCTGCAGGAGTCCTCACGGTACGTCTCGGCGCGATTCGCCGAGATGGATGCCGAGGTCACTGACGTCGGCTTCATCTCGGACGCCGTCGAAGGGGCGACGGCGGCGGAGAAGCTGCGCATCGCCGACTGCGACCTCATCGTCCTGTTCCTGACCACCTATCTGACGAGTTCGATGGTGCTGCCGATCGCGCAGCGCGCAGACGCTCCGGTCCTGGTCATCGATCTCCAGCCGACCGAGAAGATGAATCACGCGGAATTCGACACCGGAGCGTGGCTCGCCTACTGCGGGCAGTGCCCGGTCCCCGAGGTCGGCAACGTGTTCCGGCGCGCCGGGATCCCCTTCCGATCGGTCTCCGGCTGGCTGCGCCAGGAGTCGGCATGGGAGCGCATCGGTCAGTGGATCGCCGCGGCACACGTCCGCGCAGCGTTGCGCCACGCCCGCCACGGCCTGATGGGGCACGTCTATCCCGGCATGCTCGACGTGTCCACGGACCTCACCCTGCTCCCAGCGACCTTCGGATCGCACGTAGAGGTGCTCGAGTTCGACGATCTGCGCGTGCGCGTCCAGGACGTCACCGATGCCGAGACGGCGGAGCGGATGGCCGTCGCGCGGGAGATCTTCACGCTCGACGACTCAGTCGTCGACGCCGACTTCGAGTGGGGTGCACGCGTCTCCGTCGGCCTCGACCGGCTCGTGGAGGACTTCGACCTCGACTCGCTCGCCTACTATCACCGCGGACTCGACGGCGAGCAGCATGAACGCCTCGGCGCCGGGATGATCCTCGGCGCCTCGCTCCTGACCGGTCGGGGGATTCCGGCGACGGGAGAGTACGAGCTGCGCACCACAGTGGCCCAGCTCACCACGCAGGTCGTCGGCGCAGGCGGCTCGTTCTGCGAGATCCAGGCCCTCAACTTCGAGGACGACGTCGTCGAGATGGGGCATGACGGGCCGGCGCATCTCGCGGTCTCGTCGCGGGACCCGCTCCTGCGCGGTCTGGGCGTCTACCACGGCAAGCGCGGCTGGGGGGTGTCGGTCGAGTTCGACGTCCAGCACGGGCCTGTCACGCTGCTGGGACTCGGTCAGGATCGGGACGGATCCCTCGCCTTCGTCGCCTCCGAGGGCACAGTCGTGCCGGGCCCGCTGCTCGAGATCGGCAACACCACGAGTCGTGTCGACTTCGGGCGCGATCCGGGCGAGTGGGTCGACGAGTGGTCGGCCACAGGCATCGGCCACCACTGGAGTCTGTCCGTCGGGCACCGCGCCCGCACCTATCGGGCCGCGGCCTCGCTGCTCGGCATCGACTTCCGGCAGGTGTGACATGAGCGAGTCCCGTCCTCACCGCTACTGCTTCCAGCTCCAGGTGGACCCCGCCCGCATCGACGAATACGTCGTCCGGCACCGCGCGGTCTGGCCGGACATGCTCCGCGCCCTGAAGACGAGCGGCTGGCACAACTACTCGCTGTTCCTGCGCCCCGATGGAATGCTGATCGGCTACTTCGAGTCCGACCGCACCCTGGAGCAGGCGCAGAGGGCCATGGCCGAGACCGCGGTGAACGCGCGGTGGCAGGCCGACATGGCCGGCTTCTTCCTCGACCTCGACGGCGCCCCGGACACCGGGTTCCTGTCGCTGACCGAGGTCTTCCATCTCGAGGACCAGCTGTCGGCGCTGGACAGCACCGCACCATCCGCGAACTGACCCATGACCATCCGACGTAAGGCGACACCGTGGCGACTCTCACTTCCGACATCCTGACCGAGCTCCAGAAGCAGGAGATCGAGCTGCCCTCGTGGGCCTTCGGCAACTCCGGAACACGCTTCCGGGTGTTCACCACACCCGGAACGCCGCGCGACCCGTTCGAGAAGATCGAGGATGCCGCCGAGGTCAACCGTGTGACCGCTCTCGCGCCCGCCGTCGCGCTGCATATCCCGTGGGACAAGGTCGACGACTATGCGGCGCTGCGTCGGCACGCCGAGGATCTGGGTGTGCGTCTGGGCACCGTTAACTCGAACACCTTTCAGGACGAGGATTACAAGTTCGGCGCGCTCACACATGCGGACGACGCCATTCGCCGCAAGGCGATCGATCACCACCTCGAGTGCATCGACATCATGGACGAGACCGGATCACGGGATCTGAAGATCTGGCTCGCCGAAGGATCGAACTATCCCGGGCAGAACGACATGCGCGCCCGCCAGGACCGTCTGCACGACTCGCTGCAGCAGATCTACGCGCGGCTGAGCGGCGATCAGCGACTCGTGCTCGAGTACAAGTTCTTCGAGCCCGCGTTCTACCACACCGATGTTCCCGACTGGGGCACGTCCTACGTCCAGGTCGCGGCGCTGGGCGACCGCGCGGTGGTGTGCCTCGACACCGGCCACCATGCGCCCGGCACGAACATCGAGTTCATCGTGATGCAGCTGCTCCGGCTCGGCAAGCTCGGCTCGTTCGACTTCAACTCGCGCTTCTACGCGGACGACGACCTCATCGTCGGCGCGGCCGACCCCTTCCAGCTCTTCCGCATCCTCGCGGAGGTCATCCGCGGCGGCGGACTCAACAATCCCGATGTCGCCTTCATGCTCGACCAGTGCCACAACATCGAGAAGAAGATCCCCGGCCAGATCCGCTCCGTGCTCAACGTGCAGGAGATGACGGCGCGCGCGCTTCTCATCGACCGGGACGCACTGGCAGCCGCGCAGGCCGCGAACGACGTGCTGACGGCGAACGCCATCGTGATGGACGCCTTCTACACGGATGTGCGGCCGGAGCTCGCCGCGTGGCGCGAGAGCCGCGGCCTTCCGGCCGATCCGATGGCCGCGTATGCCGCTTCGGGCTACCAGGAGAAGATCGAGGCCGATCGCATCGGGGGCGTGCAGGCCGGATGGGGGGCGTGAGCGAGATGACGAATCCGGCTGTCGCGCAGCTCATCTCGCGCTCGAACCGCTTGGGCGCCGACCCGAGGAACACGAACTACGCCGGCGGCAACACGTCGGCCAAGGGCACGGATGTCGATCCGGTGACCGGCGACCCCATCGAGCTGCTGTGGGTCAAGGGTTCCGGCGGCGACCTGGGCACACTCACGGAGTCCGGGCTGGCCGTCCTGCGACTCGATCGGATCCGGACCCTCGTGGACGCGTATCCCGGGGAGGACCGCGAGGACGAGATGGTCTCGGCCTTCGACTACTGCCTCCACGGCAAGGGCGGGGCCGCTCCCTCGATCGACACCGCCATGCACGGGCTGGTCGATGCCGCCCACGTGGACCACCTGCATCCGGATTCGGGCATCGCGATCGCCACAGCCGCGGACGGCGAGGAGCTCACCTCGAGGATCTTCGGCGACAGGGTGGTGTGGGTGCCGTGGCGTCGCCCCGGCTTCCAGCTCGGCCTGGACATCGCGGCCGTCCGGGCCGAGAACCCTCAGGCGATCGGGACGATCCTGGGCGGGCACGGCATCACGGCGTGGGGCGACACGTCCGACGAGTCCGAGGCCAACTCGCGGTGGATCATCGACACCGCCGCCGCATACATCGCCGAGCACGGTGATCCGCGGCCCTTCGGGACCGTTAGGGCGGGCTTCGAAGCGCTGCCTGAGGCGGCGCGCCGGGAGCGGGCCGCAGCGCTCGCGCCCACGATCCGGGGCCTGGCCTCGACCGACAAGCCGGTCGTCGGGCACTTCACTGACTCCGAGGTGGTGCTCGAGTTCCTCGCCTCCGAGAAAGCACCGGCTCTCGCGGCCCTCGGCACATCGTGCCCCGACCACTTCCTGCGGACCAAGATCAAGCCGATGCTGCTGGATCTTCCCGCAGATGCTCCTGTGGAGGACGCGCTCGCGCGACTGCAGGAGCTGCACGCCGCGTACCGCGCGGACTACCGCGCCTACTACGACGCCCACGCGACATCCGACTCGCCGGCTATGCGCGGCGCGGATCCGCTGATCGTCCTGGTGCCCGGAGTGGGGATGTTCTCCTACGGGGCGAACAAGCAGACCGCGCGTGTGGCGGGCGAGTTCTACGTGAACGCGATCAACGTCATGCGCGGCGCCGAGGCCCTGTCCACCTACGCGCCGATCACCGACGCCGAGAAGTTCCGGATCGAGTACTGGGCGCTGGAGGAGGCGAAGCTGCAGCGCATGCCGAAGCCCAAGACGCACCAGGGACGGATCGCATTCGTCACCGGCGCTGCGTCGGGCATCGGGAAGGCCATCGCGACGCGCCTCGCCGCGGAGGGCGCATGCGTCGTCGTCGCAGACCTGGACCTGGACAAGGCTCAGGCGGCCGCGGGCGAGCTCGGCGGACCGGATGTGGCGATCGGCGTCGCGGTCGACGTCTCGGACGCCGCCCAGGTGCAGGCCGCCGTCGATGCGACGGTGCTCGCCTTCGGCGGTGTCGACCTCGTCGTGAACAACGCCGGGCTCTCCCTGTCGAAGCCGCTGCTGGAGACGACCGAGCAGGACTGGGACCTGCAGCACGACGTCATGGCGAAGGGATCCTTCCTCGTCTCGCGGACGGCTGCGAAGGCTCTCATCGCGCAGAGGATGGGAGGAGACGTGGTCTACATCTCCTCCAAGAACAGCGTCTTCGCCGGGCCGAACAACATCGCCTACTCGGCGACGAAGGCCGATCAGGCGCATCAGGTGCGCCTGCTCGCGGTGGAACTCGGCGAGCACGGCGTGCGCGTCAACGGGGTCAACCCCGACGGCGTCGTCCGCGGGTCGGGCATCTTCGCGTCCGGATGGGGGGCGAATCGCGCCGCGACATACGGCGTCAAGGAAGAGGATCTCGGCCAGTTCTACGCCGCTCGCACGATCCTCAAGCGGGAGGTCGTGCCGGAGAGCGTCGCCGACGCTGTCTACGTGCTCACCGGACCCGAGCTGTCCCGCACGACCGGGCTGCACATCCCCGTGGACTCCGGCGTGGCAGCCGCCTTCCTGCGATGACACCTTCCGACACGGTCGCGGCGGTCGACCTGGGAGCGACGAGCGGGCGCGTGATCGTCGGCCGCGTCGGTGCCGATGTCCTCGAGACGCGCCAGGTCGCGCGCTTCAGCAACGACCCGGTGCACCTCGCGGACGGACTGCATTGGAACCTGCTCGCGCTGTACGGCGCGGCCTCGCGCGGTCTGCGGGAGGCCTTCCGGGCGGATCCCGCGATCCGCTCGATCGGCATCGACTCGTGGGCGGTCGACTACGGGCTCCTCCGCGGCGGACGGCTCCTCGGAGAGCCGTTCCACTATCGCGACGAGCGCACCGCCCGCGGGGTCGCCACCGTCCACCGGCTGGTGTCGCACACCGACCTGTTCTCGCGCAACGGACTGCAGTTCCTTCCCTTCAACACGCTGTATCAGCTCGCCGCCGAACCGGCAGACATCCTGGCGTTCGCCGACACGGCGCTGCTGATCCCTGATCTGGTGGGGTACTGGCTCACCGGAATGGCCAGGGCGGAGCGGACGAACGCCTCCACGACGGGACTGCTGCGCGCCCTCGACGGGGCCTGGGACGAGTCCCTCCTCGCGGAACTCGCGCTGCCATCCGGCATCCTGCCTCCCCTCGTCACCGCGGGCGAGACCCTCGGTGAACTGCGACCCGAGGTGGCGGTCGCACTCGGCGCCGCTCGAGGCACACCCGTCACTGCGGTCGGCTCGCACGACACCGCCTCCGCTGTCGTCGCGGTGCCCATGCGGGCGGATGCCGCCGCCTACATCTCCTGCGGCACATGGGGACTGGTGGGCGTCGAGATCGAGCAGCCCGTACTGACGGATGAGGCGCTCGCGGCGAACTTCACCAACGAGGAGGGCGTCGACGGACGGGTGCGCCTGCTCCACAACGTCATGGGATTGTGGATCCTCAGCGAGACCGCCCGGCATTGGGAGCGGGGCGGCGACGTCGTCGACCTCCCTTCGCTGCTCGACGCCGCCGAGGACCTCGCGCACCCGGTGCCCGTGTTCGACGTCGACGATCCGCGCTTCCTGCCCCCGGGGGACATGCCCGGCCGGATCGCCGCATGGTGCGACGAGAACGACGTCGAGCCGCCCCGGACACCCGCGGAGTTCGTGCGCAGCATCATCGAGTCCCTCGCTCAGGCGTTCGCGGACGCCGTGCACCTGGCGGGACGGCTGGGCGGCGTAGACGTCCGCACCATCCACATGGTCGGCGGCGGAGCACTCAACGAGCTGCTGTGCCGACGCACAGCCGACCGCGCAGGACTGCCCGTGCTCGCCGGGCCGGTCGAGGCGACGGCCATCGGCAACATCCTCATCCAGGCACGCGCGGTCGGTCTCGTGACGGGGTCCCTCGAGGCACTGCGGGACCTCGTCGCGCGCACGCACCGACCCCGTCGCCACGATCCCCGCTGAGCGGCGCGGAGCGCCGGGATTCCCCGGTGCGGAACGCACCCGCCGCCGGGTGCGGACGCGCGTCTACGATGGGGTCCAGACCTGACGACGACGCCGTCGCCCGATCCCACTCGACCATTCGGGGGACCCATGTCAGCTGCCCACACCTCGACCGCTCCGAGCACGACGCCGGTGATGACGCACCGGATGATCCTCTTCGTCATCTTCGGGCTCATGGCGGGCATGTTCCTCTCGGCGCTCGACCAGACGATCGTCGGCACCGCGATCCGCACGATCGGCGACGACCTGCACGGGCTCAGTCAGCAGGCGTGGGTGACGACCGCGTACCTGATCCTGTCCACGATCTCGACGCCCATCTACGGCAAGCTCTCCGACATCTTCGGGCGGCGACCGCTGTTCATCATCGCGATCGTCATCTTCGTGATCGGCTCGATCCTCGCGTCCTTCTCGACGTCGATGCTCGAGCTGGCCGCCTTCCGCGCCATCCAGGGTCTGGGCGCGGGCGGTCTCATGTCGATGCCGCTCGCGATCATGGGCGACATCCTCGCGCCCCGTGAGCGCGCGAAGTACCAGGGCTACTTCCTCGCGGTGTTCGGCATCTCGAGCCTGCTCGGCCCCCTCATCGGCGGGCTGTTCGCCGGCGCGGACCAGATCCTGTGGATCGCCGGCTGGCGATGGGTGTTCCTCATCAACGTGCCGATCGGCATCATCGCGCTCGCGATCGTGCTGCGGTTCCTGCACATCCCGAGCCAGCCGCGGCACGGGGTGCGCATCGACTGGTGGGGGGCCACGACGGTCATCCTCGCCCTCGTCCCGCTGCTGCTCGTGGCCGAGCAGGGACGCGAATGGGGCTGGGGATCGCCGCTCGCGATCGCCTGCTACATCGTCGGCGTCCTCGGCGCCATCGCCTTCGTGTTCGTCGAGACGCGCATGAAGGATGCCGCGCTCATCCCGCTCAAGCTCTTCCGCTCGTCCACGTTCTCGATGGCCACCGTCATCGGTGTGCTGGTCGGCTTCGGCATGTTCGGCGCGATGCTCACGCTCCCCCTCTATCTGCAGCTCGTGCTCGGCGCGACCCCCACAGAGAGCGGCCTCCAGCTGCTGCCGATGATCATCGGCATGATGGCCGCATCGATCGGGAGCGGCCAGATCATCGCCCGCACCGGCCGCTACCGGATGTTCCCCATCCTCGGGACGGCGCTGCTCAGCGGCGGGTTCCTGTGGCTCACGCGCCTCCAGTACGACAGCTCGTACTGGTTCATCGCGGGGGCGATGCTCCTCATCGGCCTGGGCCTGGGCCAGCTCATGCAGACCCTCACGATCGCGAGCCAGAACTCGGTGGGCCTGCGCGACATGGGCGTGGCGACGAGCGCGTCCACGTTCTTCCGGCAGATCGGCGGAACGCTCGGCACCGCGGTGCTGCTGTCGCTCCTGTTCACGGTCATGCCCACCAACATCCAGAGCTCGTTCGCGGATCGGGAGACCCTCACCGAGGCACTCGAGGCCGCGTTCGACCCCGAGGTGGCGGATGCCCCCGCGAACGCCGCGATCATGAAGACGGTCTACGCGCCCATCGTCAGCGGCGCCGTCGACACCGTCTCCGCCCAGCTGCAGAACAGCGTCGACGAGGCCGCGAACGCCGCGACGCAGGCCGTCGCCGACCAGGTCGCGACCGGCCAGATCCCCGCCGACCAGCAGGAGGCTGCGACGACGCGGGCGGTCGGGGAGGCCCGAGCCGCCGCGCTCGCCGAGATCCAGAAGACCGTGCCGGCCGCCCGGATGTCGGATGACGGGCAGATCTCGCTCGACCTCACCGACCCCGCCGACCGCGCCTCCTTCGTGGCGGCCGTCGTGCCGACCCTCGAGGACCAGTTCTCGAGCGGATCGGGCGACAGCAGCGAGATCGACAGCAGCACGATGGACGACACGTCGTTCCTCGTCGGAGCGGATCCGCGCCTGGCCAAGCCGCTGCTGGTCGCGTTCAACGCCTCCGCGGTGACGGTGTACTGGGTCGCGCTCGCGGTCGTGCTCCTCGCGTTCGTGCTGTCGCTCTTCTTCCGCACACCGCCCCTCCGCGAGAAGTCCGCGCTGCAGGAGGCCGCCGACGACGCCGCGCTCCTGGCGAAGCGGGCGGCGGACGAATCCGGGGCGCTCATCGAGCCGGACACCGGATCCATCCGGGTGCCGGTCGACGCGGGCGGCGTCGAGATCGACGCCAGCGACGACGCGGGTGACCGGCCGCTCACTCGTCGCGAGGCGCGCGAGCGCGCGGAGAGGTCCGAGCCGTCCGAGTGAGCCCGCGGCGGCGGCACGACGCGGCGTACTTTCTTCCCGACCCGCTCTCGCGCGCGCTGCCGGTGCGCGCGCGCTCGCTACGCTTCCCGTGACAGCCCCGGCGACGACGCCGGGGCGGAGGTGAGGAAGCCGTGCCGATCGACATCCGGGTGCGCGCAGAGCAGGCGCCGGGGGAGAGACGCGTCGCCGCGACGCCGGAGAGCGTCCGCAAGCTGGCGGCCGCGGGGGCGCGCGTGAGCGTCGAACGCGGGGCGGGCGGAGGAGCCCTGCACGCGGATGCCGCATACGCGGAGGCGGGCGCGACGCTCGTCGACGCGGCCACGCTCACCGAGCCCGGCATCCTCTTCCACGTGCAGCCGCTGACCGCCGGGGAGGTGGCCGACCTGCCGCCCGGATCGACGACCGTCGGCGTCCTGGACCCGTTCCGCAACCCCGCCGCGGTGAGCGCCGCGATCGCGCGCGACATCACGACGTTCTCGCTCGATCTGCTGCCGCGCATCTCCCGTGCGCAGTCGATGGACGTCCTCTCGTCGCAGGCGCTCATCGCCGGCTACCGCCTCGTCACGCTCGCCGCAGACGCGTTCGGGCGCATGTTCGGGATGACCATGACGGCGGCCGGGACGCTCGCCCCCGCGCGCGTCCTCGTGCTGGGCGCCGGCGTCGCCGGGCTGCAGGCGATCGCGACCGCCAAGCGCCTGGGCGGGGTCGTCTCCGCCAACGACATCCGCGCCGCCTCCGCCGACGAGGTGCGCTCGGTGGGCGGCACGTTCATCGACCTGGACCTCGGGACGGCGGATGCCGGCGGCGGGTACGCCGCCGAGCTCGCGGAGGACCGCGTCCGTCGCCAGCAGGAGCTGCTGGCGACACACGTCGCGGCATCCGACATCCTCCTCACCACCGCCGCCGTCCCGGGGCGCGCCGCGCCGCGCCTCGTGACCGCCGCGATGGTCGCCGGCATGAAGCCCGGATCGGTCCTCGTCGACCTCGCCGCCGAGACCGGCGGCAACATCGAGGGATCCGCCCCGGGCGAGCGTCGGCGCATCCCCGTCGACGGGGGAGAGGTCACCCTCATCGGCGCGCGCGACATCCAGTCCGACCTCGCGCCGGACGCGTCGAAGCTGCTCAGCATGAACTACGCGAACTTCACGGCGCTCCTCGTGCGCGACGGCGAGCTCGCCCTCGACTTCGACGACGAGCTCGTCTCCGGATGCGCCGCCACGCACGGCGGCCGCATCGTCCACGACCGGGTCGCCCAGGCTCAGGAAGCGAGCGCCTGATGGACGCCTTCGCCCTCATCACGATCACGATCCTCGCGATCTTCCTCGGCTTCGAAGTGGTCTCGAAGGTGTCCAGCACCCTCCACACGCCCCTCATGTCCGAGGCGAACGCCATCCACGGCATCATCCTGCTCGGCGCGATCGTCATCGCCGGGCAGGCGGCGGATCCGCTCACGCTGACGCTGTCGATCCTCGCCGTGCTCCTGGCCACCATCAACCTCGTGGGCGGCTTCGTGGTGACCGACCGCATGCTCCTGATGTTCCGAGCGAAGCCGCGACGGAAGGAAGGTGAGAAGTGAAGCTGCTGCCCGCTGAGGTCGTCACAGTCTGCTACATCGTCGCGGCGACGCTGTTCATCCTCGCCCTCAAGGGGCTGAGCAACCCCCGCGGGGCGCGCCGTGCGAACCTGCTCGGCGCGGCGGGGGCGGCCATCGCCGTTCTCGCGTACTGCCTCAGCGTCGAGCTGCGCAACCTCGTCTGGATCATCGCGGCGGTCGTCGTCGGGGCGGTCGTCGCCGTGGTCGCCGCGCGGCGCGTACAGATGACGCAGATGCCCCAGCTCGTGGCGGCCTTCAACGGCGTGGGCGGCGGCGCGGCGGCCCTCGTCGCCCTCGTCGAGTCGACGCACGACGACAACCCGTGGACGCTTGGCGTCGTCGCGTTCACGGTGCTCGTGGGCGGCGTCTCGCTCACCGGATCGTTCGTGACGTTCGGCAAGCTGCAGGGGATCGTCACGACGCGTGCGGTGACCTTCCCGGGGCTGCGCGTGCTGATGGCGCTCCTCGTACTCGCGGCGATCGGCTGCGGCGTCGGGCTCGTGCTCACGGCGCAGCCGCTGTGGGCGTACCTGCTGGCGGCCGCGGGCCTCGTGCTCGGCGTGCTGCTGGTCCTCCCCATCGGCGGCGCCGACGTGCCGATCGTCATCTCCCTGCTCAACGCCTTCACGGGGCTCGCGGTCGCCGCATCGGGCCTCGTGCTCGGCAACGTCCTGCTGCTCATCGCGGGGACCCTCGTCGGCGCGAGCGGCACGATCCTCACGATGGCGATGGCCAAGGCGATGGGACGCACCGTGACGGGGATCGTGTTCGGCGCCTTCCGCGCCCACGTCGCGGGTGCAGCGGGTGCGGGCGGCGCGGGCGACCGGCCCGTGCGCACGATGGAGACGGATGATGTCGCGATCCTCCTCGACTACGCGCAGCGGGTCGTGATCGTGCCCGGCTACGGCCTGGCTGTCGCCGGCGCCCACCACGCGGCGGCGGAGCTCGCCGAGATCCTGCGCGAGCGGGGCGTGGAGGTCGTGTTCGGCATCCACCCCGTCGCCGGCCGCATGCCGGGGCACATGAACGTGCTCCTGGCCGAGGCGAACGTGCCGTACGACGCGCTCGTGGAGATGGACGAGGTGAACCCTCGGTTCAAGACCACGGACCTCGTGCTCGTCGTGGGGGCGAACGACGTCGTCAATCCCGCCGCGAAGTCGTCGCCCGGCTCGCCGATCTACGGGATGCCGATCCTCACGGTCGCCGACGCGCAGCAGGTGGTGTTCCTCAAGCGCTCGCTCAACCCCGGGTTCGCGGGGATCGAGAACGAGCTGTTCTACGACCAGAAGGTCTCGATCGTCCTCGGCGACGCGAAGGCGACGCTCACGAGGCTCCTCGCGACGGTGAAGTCCGGCGTGTGAGAGCCGGGGCCTCCCGGCTCAGGTGGCAGATCGTGCTGTTTCGCGCGGCCTGAATCCGCACATCGCGACACGTCGGCGACGGCGATTTCTGCTCGGGTGACGCAACGGTGGGGAATCCGGGCCGCATCACCGCAGACGATGACCCCTGAAGGTCGGCGGCCGGGCCTCGTCGGGCGGGGTCAGTGGGCGGCTTCGTACGCCTCGATGACGGATGCCGGAACCCGGCCGCGCTCGGACACCTCGTAGCCGTTGTCCTTGGCCCACGCGCGGATGGGGGCGTAGTCGGTCTGGCCGGGCCGCCGGCGCGGGCGACCGCCGCGGTTCGCGGAGGTGGCGCCGGTGCTGCTGCGCCCGCCGGAGATGCGGCGTCCGGCGGTGACGTAGGGCTCGAGCGCCGCGCGCAGCGCGGAGGCGTTCTCGTCGGTGAGGTCGATCTCGTAGGCGACTCCGTCGAGCGAGAAGAGGACGGTCTCGCCCTGGCCGACTTCGAGGACGGTGCCGTCGAGGTCGTCGACGAGCTGATGCACGATTCTGCGAGCCATGGAGCCACCCTAGTCACGCGCGGCCGCCCGCGGCCACCGGGGCCACCCGGGGCGGCGATCAGGGCAGGAGGCCTGCGCGGCGGGCCTTCGTGACGGCGGCGTGGCGCGTCGAGGCGTCCAGCTTCGACATCGCCGCGCCGAGGTACGCCTTGACGGTCCCCTCCTTGAGGCCGAGGGCGTGGGCGACCTGCGCGTTCGTGTAGCCGAGCGCGGCGCACGCCAGCACGTCCGTCTCGCGCGGTGACAGGTGCACGTCGGGGAGGCGCGCGATCGCCTCACCGGACAGTCCGGCCAGGCGCTCCTCGAGGGCTTCGAGCCGGGCGCGCAGGGCCGGGTCCTCGACCGCGGCCGCGATGCTGCGCAGCTCGGCGTAGCTCTCCCGGAGCTCCTCCTGCTGGGCGGGGGCGAGTCCCGTGGTCGGCGTCGGAGCCGGGGCCTCGGAAGCCATGCGGGCGATGCGCCGCCGCACCTCGTCGCGGATGCGCAGCTCGCGCCCGAGCGCCTCCGCGATGCGCACCGCAGGCTTCGCGAACACGTCCCCGGGTGACCCGCGATGCCGCGCGCCGCCGTAGAGCACCGCGCGGGTGCGTCCGCCCACGACGACGGGGACGGCGAGGAGCGTGCCGATGCCCTCGCCGAGGATCTCGCGGTCGTAGTCGTGGGTGATCTGCGTCGAGCTGCCGTAGTCGGAGGTGAGCCGCGGGCGGGCCTCGACCATCGCGCGCCCGCCGAGGCCGCGCAGCGGCAGGATGCGCAGTCCGTGCAGACTGCGGGTCTGCCCGCCGATGACCGAGGTCACCGTCACGCCGCCGCCGGTCTCGAGCCCGCCGAACGCGACCGGGAAGCGCGTCGTGTCGGCCAGGTCCGCGACGGCGCGGGCGAGGAGGAGTCGATCCTCCTCGTCATCGCCGGGGCTCGTCGTGCGCGCTGCCACGGTGCTCACTCTAGCCGCGCGGCCTCGCGGCCCTCAGGGGTGTCGCGCGGCGGCGCGCGAGCGTCCCCGGGACGGATCGCCCCGGGGACCGGTCTCGTGCGGGCGGCCTACTCGCCCGCACGAGCTCCTGCCGCGGCTGCGCGAGCCCCCACAGCTGCGCGCTCCTGCTCGACCAGGTACCGCTTCACCTCGGGTCGCCCGCCGTACTCGCCCAGCGACCCGTCCGCCCGCACGATGCGGTGGACGGGGACGACGAGACAGATCGGCGTCGTCGCGCACGCGGTCCCCACCGCGCGTGCGGCACGGGGCGCCCCCGCGGAGATCGCCACCTCGCCGTACGACGCCGTCTCGCCGTACGGGACGTCGCAGATCGCCTGCAGCGCGGCGCGCGTGAAGCCGCGCACCAGCCGCCAGTCGATCTCGACGTCGAACCGCGTGCGCTCGCCGGCGAAGTACTCCCGCAGCTGCTGCGCGATCGGCTCCACCGCATCCGGATCGTGGGTCGCGACGACGCCCATGCGCTGCATGACGGGCTCGAGGACGAGCTCGGCGGGCGCCTCGGTGATCTCCAGCATCACCAGGCCTTCGTCGCTCACCGCGATGAGGGCGGTGCCGACGGGGGTGGACTCCAGTCCGAAGCGCAGCGAGGTCATGCCTCCATCCTGCTCGGAGCAGCGGACACCGCGCCCGGTGAGGGTGCGATCTGGGGAGGATGGGGCGGCCGCGCGGCCTGTGCAGAGACCTGCGTCACCCACTCAGCGGAACTCCTGATCGCGCCGGAGTGTCGCGCAATCCGGCGAAACTCGCTCCGGATGCGGGGAAGCCCGCTCCCGCGCGCCTAGTCTGGCTGATGTGTGGCGAGCAGAGAGCGTCGTGACGGGCGCGCAGGACGAGACGTCCGCGGTGAACCCCGGCGATCTCAGCATCGCCGAGGCGGACGCGCACGTCGTGCACGTGGCCGACGACGAGCGGGCCCGGCTGCGCGCCGAGGCGCGCGAGCTGGGCGGGCTGTCGTCGCTGCTGAGCTACCACGACGATCCCGAGACGGGGATCGACATCACCAAGGCGCACCCCAGCAGCCTTCCCACCTTCATCACCGGCAAGTCGACGCTGCTGTCGAACCTCTTCCGCGACGAGGTCGCCCTGCGCACCGCGCGGATCGCCGCATCGCGCATCACGTCGAAGAATGTCGAGCTGCGCACGGTGCGCGGCATCGACGCCGTCCACCTCGCGGTGGGGCTCGCGTCGTGGCGCATCGGCGGCGTCGTCTACAGCGCCCCCGTCCTGCTGCGCCCGCTCGCGATCCGCCGCCACCACGAGGACTTCGAGCTCAAGCTCCACGGCGCGTTCCAGATCAATCCGGAGCTGGTGAACGCGTTCCGCGAGCACTTCGGCGTCGAGATCGACGGGGAGGCGCTCGCCCGCCTCGCGATGGCCGACGGCGTGTTCAAGCCCCAGCCGGTCATCGACCAGCTCCGGGCGCGCGCGGCATCCGTCAACACGTTCGCGGTGCAGCCGCGCCTGCTCGTCTCGACCTTCGCCGACATCGGCTCCCGGATGGCGCGGGACCTCGCCGACCTGTCGCATCCGGTCCTGGACGCCCTCGCCGGCCACGCGGGCGCCCGCGAGGCGCTCACGGCCGTCCGTGAGACGCCCGCCCGCCTCGGCCCCGACGAGCGTCCGCCCGCGGCCGACACGCTCCTGCTGGACGCGGATGCCGAGCAGGAGGACGTCCTCGGCCGCATCACGGCAGGCGAGTCGCTCGCCGTGCACACGCTCCCCGGCACCGGCGGCACGCAGACCGTGATCAACGCGGTCGGCGCGCTCGTGCAGGCGGGAAAGCGCGTGCTCGTCGTGAGCGCGCGCCGATCGACGCTCGAGGGCGTGCGGCACCGGCTCGCCGGCATCGGGCTGCCCGGCCTCGCGGTCTCCCCGTCGAGCCTGCGCCGCGACCTCATCCGCGCGATCGGTCGCAACGAGAAGGCCGAGAAGCCGTCCGTCGCCGACGTCGACGACGCGCTCGTGCGCCTGCGCGGCGTCCTGCGCGACTACCGCGGCGCCCTCACCACCCGGCACAGCACCCTCGGCGTCTCGGCGCTGGACGCGCTGCGCACCCTCACCCAGCTCGCCGGTCGCACTCCGGCGCCGAGCACGTCCGCCCGCCTCGACTTCGCGACGCTCGAGCGTCTCGCGTCGGGGCGCGAGGAGGCGGCATCCGCCCTCGCGTCGGTGGCCCGCCTCGGCGAGTTCCGCTTCGGGCCGGACGACTCGCCCTGGTACGGCGTCGCATTCGCGACCTCGGAGCAGGCGCGGGCCGCGCACGAGCTGGCCGGACGCCTGCACCGCGAGGACGTGCCCGCCCTCCTGGAGCGCGGGTACGAGCTGATCAGCCACACGCGCATGCGCCCGTTCGCGACCATCGACGAGCTGGGCGACTACCTCACGCTGCTGTCCGGCATCCGCGACTCGCTGGACCGCTTCAGCCCCACCGTCTTCGAGCGCCCCCTCGGGGAGCTCATCCAGGCTCACGCGCCGCGCCGCGAGGCGCCCGGCATGAGCAGCGGCACGCGGCGCCACCTCAAGCGCCTGTCGCGCGAGTACGTGCGTCCCGGCGTCCACATCGTCGACATGTACGAGTGGCTCCTGCGCATCCAGCAGCAGCGCAACGAATGGCAGCGCTACGTCGACGTCGGCGTCGCGCCGGAGGTCCCGCTGGGCCTCGCCGATGTGCAGGCGCTGTGGCAGCGCGTGCACGCCGAGCTCGAGAAGCTCGACGGCCCGCTCGGCCGCACCGGATCGCAGCGCCTGGCCGCGCTCCCGGTCAAGCAGCTCGTCCGCACCCTCGCCGGGCTCGCCGCCGAGTCGGCGTTCTTCGACAACCTCATCGAGCGCGCGACGCTGCGCGGCGAGCTGGCCGCGCTCGGCCTCGAGCCGCTGCTGACCGAGCTGTCCGTGCGCCACGTGCCGGAGGACCGCGTCGGCGCGGAGCTCGAATTCGCCTGGTGGCAGTCCGCGCTCGAGCATATGCTCCGTTCGGACCGCGCGCTCCTCGGTGCCAACACGTCGGTCGTCGACCGGCTCGAGCGCGACTTCCGCCTCGTCGATGAGGCGCACGCCGCGGCATCCGGTCCGCTGCTCGCCTGGCAGCTCGCGACGCAGTGGCGCATCGCCATCGTCGACCAGCCCGCCGAGGCCGACGCGCTCAAGCAGGTGCTGCGCGGGACGCCGACGCCGGCGTCGCTCG
>Ga0182749_1000812_pt1 | contig 26584 bp, 26 predicted proteins | sample eDN3rd37CKraftMG_FD_128875 | JGI IMG/M metagenome (GOLD analysis project Ga0182749, IMG submission 128875) | Enriched Miracle-Growth compost microbial communities from Emeryville, California, USA - eDNA 3rd pass 37_C Kraft MG (version 2) (version 2) ...
GTCGAGCACGGGGAAGTGCACGCCCTCCCGGAACACGACCTCGGGCACCTCTTCCCCGTCCATCGGGTAGCCGCTCGCGTCAGCGAAGAACAGGTAGTCGAATCCGCCGGCCTCGAGCAGGCGAGCGATGTCCTGCCAGTACTCCAGGCTGGCGAAGCCCTCGCTCGTGCTGGCGGGGTGAGACCACGCGTTGCTCAGGAAGTTGGGCGAGACGATCTCGAAGGCGCCCAGCGTGAGCTGCTTGCCTGTGGCCATGGGACCTCCTGGACTGCATGGGCTTCCGACGTCGCACGACGGGACCCGAGGGACGAGCGGTGATGGTGCGAAATCGATTCTGCAAAAGTTCGGCGAGCCCGAGCATGCAATTCGACAAGGCTTAGCAGGACCGTAACGCGCGCGAAATATCCGCTGGCGCCTCCGACGCGCGGAGGGCCGCCCCCTCCGGGACGGCCCTCCGATGATCAGGTGGCTGTGTCAGCCGCCGTAGTTCGCCTTGATGCGCTGCAGGAGGTAGTCGCCCGCGGTGATCGGCTCCCACGAGCCCGAGGCGCTCTCCATCAGCACGTCGCGGTCCGCCTGCGCGAAGTAGGCGATGCTGTATCGCTCGTCCTGGGACTGCCCGGGGCCGGGGCCGCGCACTCGGTGGAAGTTCGAGGGCAGCACCTCGTCACTCCAGCGCTCGAGCATGTCACCGATGTTGCAGGTGATCGCGTAGTTCGAAGGAGGCACGGGAGTCCACTCCTGGGCCTCCAGCTCCTTGCCAGGAAGGACCTCCAGCCCGCCCTGTCCCTCGCGCTGGAAGAGCAGGGTCAGGACATCGAAGTCGGTGTGCGCGCCACCGCGCCACAGAACCTCGCTCGACTCGTTCACCATCGGGAAGTAGTGCAGCAGCCGAAGCGTGCTCTGATGCTGCGGGGACGCCGGGTCGTGGGCCCGCTCGAAGAAGCCCGGGTCCCGCCCGAGCCGCTCGGCGAAGACCGACAGCACCCGCATGGCCAGCGACCAGCACCGTTCCCGGAAGTCGATCATCGCCTCGCGGAACCCGGCCAGCTCGTCCTCGCTGGGCCAGAGACCGGCCATGTGGGGAGCCGTCATCTGGTAGGTCTCCTTCTCGTCCGGCACGCCGATGGAAGGCCGCACCTGAGAGCGGAACTCATAGCCCGAGTTCAGCTCCTTCCTGAGCGCGTACTGGGCCTTGACCGCACCGGGCAGGGCGAAGAACGCGCGTGACATGGTGAAGGCGCCGTCGATCACCTCTTCCGGAATGCCGTGGTTGACGAGCTGGAAGAAGCCGATGTCGGTGGCCGCAGCCCACAGATCGTCGGCGATCTGCTCGCGTCGCGCGTCGAAGTCGCTCAGGTCGATCTGCCGCAGCTCGCGATCGGTCCGTATGGTGCCGACGCCGCCCATCTTCTGCTCCCGGCTCAGCTCCTGCAGCGGAGCACTGGGTTCCGTCATGATGTCCTCATTTCTCTTCGTCTTCCCTACCGCGGGGCGATGCTCCTCCACCTTGCGCATATCGCATGCGAAGTGGAAGCCGAAAAGATGATCCAGACGTAAATTGCATGTAAAACGTGCCGACAGGGAACGCGGCGGCGCGCGCCGGCGCCGCGGCCAAGCCCCGCTATGCTGCTGTCCGAATGCAGAGGTGGTGCCGCTGATGTCCGAAAAACGGCCTCGGTCCGGGATCGCCGAGGTGGCGGCCGCTGCGGGGGTGTCGCGCACCACGGTCTCGATGGTGCTCAACGGCAAAGGGCGCATCAGCGAAGAGACCCGGGAGCGCGTCAAGCGTGCAGCCCAGGACCTGAACTACCGTCCCAACCTGCGCGCGCAGCGGCTGCGCTCGGGTCGTTCGCGTACCGTCGCGATCTACAACCCCGTCCAGACCTCTCTCCCACGAGACACGCAGCTCGATTTCGCGCTCGAGCTGTCGCTGCCGGTCGCCCAGGCGTGCCTGGCGCGAGGCTACTCGCTGCTGCTCATCCCGCCCCTGACCAGCAGCGATCAGGTCGCGCAGTTCGACATCGACGGAGTCATCGTGATGGACCCCGCCGAGAACGACCCCTACTGCGCGGCGTTCAAGGCTCACGGTGCAGCCGTCGTGACGATCGGACGAGCGCCGGGGGCCGTCGCCGACGCGGTCGTGGAACGCCGCTACGGCGGGGCTGACGTCATGCTGGCACACCTCGTGGAATGCGGCGCGCGGCGCATCGTCGTCATCACCACGGACGAGGCTTACGCTCTGCGGACGGAGATGCTGCGCTTCCTCGACGAGCAGCGCCTGCCGGCGGGGACCAGTGTCCGAGTGGAGCGCGTGCCCGCCGCGGAGGGCGAGCGCGGCGGCTACCGCGTGGCCAGGGCTCTGCTCGACGGGCCGGCCGCGGACCGTCCCGACGCGTTCTACGCGCCGCTGTCCACCTTCGCCGTCGGGGTCCTCACCGCGGCACGAGAGCACGGCGTCCGAATCCCGGAGGATCTGAGAATCGCCGCGAACTTCAACGGGCACCACACGATGGGCTCGGATCCGCCGATGACGGCGCTGGACCTGAAGCTTCCTCAGATGGCGGCCGTGGCGAGCAAGCTGCTTCTCGACCTGCTCGACGGCGGTGGCAGGCGTACCGCCTCGGCACCGGTTCCCGAGGTGATCCCTCGTGCATCCACAGTCGGCGATCGCGGTCTCGCCGTGCGCAATGACCGCGCGAGTGCGAAGGCGGCCCGAATTGCCGGCTGAGTCTGCTGAGGAGAGCTCGGCCCATCTGCTGAGCGCCAGCGTCCACGCCGCCCTGCGCGATCGCATCCTCTCGGGCGAGCTCGCTCCCGGTGAGCCGCTGAGCGTGCCGCGTCTCGCTCTGGAGCTGGATGTCAGCCGCAGCCCGGTGCGCGAGGCGGTGCAGCAGCTGATCTTCGAACGTCTTGCCGTGCATGTGCCCTTCGCCGGCGCGAAGGTGGCGCACATCGACGCGTCGACGGCTCAGGACGTGCTGGCGGTGCGGGAGCTGCTCGATGGCCTGGCCGCCCGGCTTGCGGCCCAGGCGATGTCCCGGGAGGATCTCGCCCGGCTCCGAGAGCTGCTGCTGCACCAGCGCGCCGCCGCCGCAGACCCGAATGCCGACGTCGTGAGTCTCGACATGCAGTTCCATGCTCATATCGCCCGATGCGCAGGGAATCAGCCGCTGGAGGATGCGCTCTCACGGCTCGAAGCGCTTTCGCATGCGTATCAGCGCGGAATGTGGTCCGAGTCGGGAAACGACGACTGGAGTCTGCGTGAGCACGCGGGCATCGCGGACGCGATCGCAGCGGGGGACGCGGAGGCGGCGGAGGCCGCCGCGCGCCGCCACGTCGCCGCCATCCGGACACGCCTCGCGCGGCACCGCGAACGCTGACGTCGCGGATCGCGTCCCCGGTCGAGCATGTGGTAGTAAATCGATTCATGAATCCTTCGCCGGCCGATCGCATCATCCAGAACGCTCTCGTCGTCACCTTCGACGACGAAGGCAGCGTCATCGAGGACGGAGCGATCGCCATCAAGGGCGGTGTGATCGTCGACATCGGACCCACAGACCAGGTGACGCAGCGGTGGACGAGCAGCGCACGCGTGTTCGCATCGGGCGACATCGCGATGCCCGGACTCGTCGACGCGCACGTGCACACCGCGCAGAGCCTCATGCGCGGCCTGCTCAGCACGCTCAAACGCAGCAGACGGCTGCGGGTTCCGACCTGGCGGGAATACCTGGTTCCCTTCGAGGCCGCCCTCGCACCCGAGGACGTCGAGCTCTCCGGGCTGCTGGCATACAGCTCGATGCTGCGCACCGGGACGACCTCCTTCTTCGAAGCGGGCGGACCGCACCCCGAGCGCATGGCGGCCGCCGCGACGTCCACAGGGATCCGCGGGATCGTGTCCCTTAACACCATGGACGGGGGCGAGCGCATCCCCGGCTCGATGCGGATGACAACAGAAGAGGCCATCGAACGAAACGTGGCACTGGTGGACTCCATGCCGGCAGCCGCGGACGGATCGGCCAGGGTGAGCGCCTGCATGTCCCTGCGGCAGATCATCGCGTGCTCTCCGGAGTTGGTGAGCGCCATCCACGACGAGGCCCTCCGGCGGGGCGTGAAGGTGCACACGCATCTGCTGGAAGGCACCTACGAGATCGACTACGCCTTGGAGCGGTTCGGGAAGCGGCCGGTCGAGTATCTCCTGGAGCTCGGCGTCTTCGACCTCACCCTGCACGGGGCCCACGCGATCATCGCGGGGGCCGCAGACATCGACGCCTTCGCTGCCCACGAGGTCTCCGCGGCGCATTGCGCGAAGGGCAACTACGCGATCGGATCGCCGCCGGCCGTCCGGATGTGGCGGCGCGGGGTGGCGATCGGCCTCGGCTCGGACGGCGTGGCGAACCTCGGCACTCTCGACCTGTTCCGCGTCGCCATGATCGCGAAGGTGGGTCAGCAGCATGTGGAGGCCACGCCCGTGCACAATCGCGACGGCATCGCGGGCGAGGAGATCCTGGCCATGGGGACTCGGGGAGGAGCGCGGGCGATGGGCCTCGGCCACGCGATCGGCAGCCTGGAGGTGGGCAAGCGGGCCGATGTCGTGCTGGTGAGAACCGACGGCCCGAACGCCTCGGGCTACTCCTGCGCCGAGGCCTTCCTCTACGAGTGCGCGGACGGCTCGGATGTGCGCACGGTGCTCGTCGACGGCGAGGTCGTCGTGTCAGACGGAGAGCTCGTCACCGTGGACGCCGACGAGATCCGATCGCGCGCCGCGGCGCGTCAGCGCGAGCTGACGGACCTGCTCGCCTGAGCCGGCTGGGGCGTCACTGCTCTGCCGGCGCGGATGCGTCGCCCGCCCCAGCCCAGCCCAGCAGCGCCTCGACCACGAGGGCGAACGACATGGCGCCCGGGTCCGGCACGCCGATGGACGCCTCCCCATGAGTGCGGGATCGGCCGCGCCGGGCTGCGTACCCGGCAGTGAGCTCGGCGTTCTCATGGGCGGCGGCCGCGGCAGCCGCCCATGCCTGGGCGATGCCGTCCCCCGCCTCGATCCGCGCCGTGAGTGTGTCCGCGAAGGGCAGGAGCGCGTCCAGCATGGTCTTGTCTCCGCGCTGTGCTCCGCCGCGCCCGACGATTGCGTCGACGTAGCTGCGCACCGCTTCGGTGAGCCGCCCGGGGCCCACCGCGCCGCTGTCGCCCAAGGCCGCGGCAGCCGCCTTCAGACCACTGCCCCACAGCGCTCCGGAGGTGCCGCCCGCCTCATCCGACCAGGCCTCGGCTGCGCGACGCAGGGCGTACCCGGCGCCGGCGCCGGACTGCACCGCCGTCCGCGCCGCTGCGAGCGCCGCGGTCGCGCCCTGCACCATGCCGTTGCCATGGTCGCCGTCCCCGGCCACCGAGTCGATCTCGCCGAGGTAGGCCTGCTGCTCCGTGAGGACCTGAAGTGCCCGCTGCAGGCCGCGGACGACGCCGTGCGCGGCCGCACGCGAGTCCGCGTCCGCGGGCGGGATCGGCGCGCCGGGTCCGTCGGGCGACGGCTGCGCCGCCAGCCGCCTCCTGCGGCTCTCCGCCGGAGCGGCACCGGTCGACACCGCGCGGCTGAAGGAGACCGTGTCCGCCGGCGCCAGCCACAGCTGCTCGGTCTCCTCATCCAGATACGTGATGGACACGGAAACGCCCGCCATGTCCAGGCTGGTCACCTGCTCGCCCACGACCGGAGCGACGAGCGCCATGCCCGCCGCCTCGAGGCGCTGGCTGACCCGCCGGAACACGAGGTTCAGCTCGTCGTACTTCGTCGCCCCCAGTCCGTTGACGAGGACCGCGACCCTGCGCCCCTGCTCTGCGGGACGCTCTGCCAACAGGCCGTCGACAAGCAGGTCCGCGACCTCGTCGGCGGAGCCGAGCTCGGCCTCACGGATGCCCGGCTCCCCGTGGATGCCCAGGCCCACCGCGAGCCGTCCGGGCGGAAGCTCGAACAGGGGATGCTCGGCGCCAGGCAGCGTGCAGCCCGAGAACGCGACCCCGAAGGAGCGGGTCGCCTCGTTCACGGCGGTGACCAGATGCTCGAGCTCGTCCAGCCTCGCGCCGCGCTCGGCGGCTGCGCCCGCGATCTTCAGCACGATGAAGCTCCCGGCGATTCCGCGCCGCTTCGACCGCTCCTCGAAGGAGCCGGAGGCGATGTCGTCGGTCACCGCGACCATGCGGACGTCCAGGCCCTCGGCGCGCAGCTGCTGCGCGGCCTCGCCGAAGTGCAGGATGTCGCCGGCGTAGTTGATCGGCACGAACAGGACGCCACCGCCCTGCTGCGCCGCACGGGACACGGTGACGATCTGCGTGGCCGAGGGGGAGGCGAACACATTGCCGCAGACCGCGCCGTGGCCGAAGCCCGGCCCGACCCAGCCGGCGAACGCCGGGTAGTGGCCCGAGCCGCCGCCCATGACGATCGCCACCTGTCCCTCAGGGCTCGCCGCCGCCCGCACGACACCGCCATGCACACCCAACACCCTGTCGGCGTTGGCCTGCACGAAGCCCTCCAGCGACTCGACGGCGAACGCGGCGGGGGAGTTGTGCAGAGCGGTCACGGGGCACCCTTTCTTCGGCGATGGCACCATTCTCCGGCCCGGCGCCGCCCCTGCGCGTCACCGCGCGGGTCTGTGGACGCCCGTGGCGACGCCCCGCACAAGAGACGACCGGCTGCGGAGGCGCCATCAGCGCCTGTCCGCAGCCGGTCGCCGGCGATCCGGGCGAAGCCCGCGAGGCCGGTCTTGAGCGCGTGACCGGCCGTCGCCCGCGCGGATCAGATCATGCTCTCGTCGCTCTCCGTGACCCGCTGGCTCACGCGCTCGCCGGTCGCTCCGTCATAGCCCGTGCGCGAGGTCGCGACGGACTGCCGACGCCGCAGGGCGAGCACCAGGCCGAGCAGGAACAGCACGACGCCAGCGCCCATGAGGATGTATCCGACCAGATGCAGATCGACGAACGCGTTCTGAAGGTTGATCGCGAACGCAAGGATCGCGCCGATGACGAACAGCGCGACACCGCCTCCCATGCTCATTGGTCCTTCTCCCGTCTTCGGCTCCGACGAGCCGAGATCAATCCAGCGTGCTCGGCTGAGAAGCGCGGTTTAAGGGGCTTGCGGGCCGGCCGCGTATGCGCTAACGGCGCCGACGCTAGCGGCGCCTGCGACGGGCAGTGCCGCCGGCGTAGCGGAAGGTGAGCAGCAGGGGCTCCTCCACCCGCATCGCGTGCTTGGCGCGGGTGAAAGCGGCCCGCACCTGCGCCTCGAAGGCCGCGGAGTCCACGCCGGCAGGCCCGGCCGGTGTCAGCACGCCCGTCCTTCCCGGGCCCAGCGAGCCCACCACGGAGCCCTCCGGTGCCGCGGCGAGCACCGCGGCCGCAAGGGCGTCGTCCAGCTCGCGCGCCAAGGGGAGCCCCAGCAGCGTGCGCACGGCATCGAAGTCGGCGATCTGGGCCGTGAGGAGCGCCTCGGGCGCGTGCGTGGCGAGGAGCCGGCGGAACACCCGTGCCGGCAGCACGGGCCCGTCCTGGCCGTGCTCGGCACTGTCCGCCTCGCTCGGCGGATCGAGCAGGATGAGCAGGCTCACCATCACGATGCTCACGACGATCAGGGCGAAGTTGGCGTAGCCGCCGCCCTCGACTCCGAGGGCCGGGGGCAGCGCGTCCAGCGAGCCGGCACGCCAGAGTGCGACGACGCGGACCACCGCGAATGCGGCGTACGCCGCCACAGCGCAGCCGAGAACCCACCCGGGCCACCGGTCGCGCAGCCGCGGGCCGAGGCATTCGCGCACGAGCAGGGCCGCGAGAAGGATGACAAGAGCGGTGCGCACGGTCGTGGGCGGCGGGCTGAACAGCGCCAGGACGAGCACCACGAGGAAGGAGACGGCCGCGATCGCGAGGTTGACCGGCAGCGCCACGCGGTTGCCTCTGCCGTTGAAGCTGCGCCCGCCCGTCCAGAGGAAGCCGATGGCGAGCATCGTGAACCCGGCGCCCAGCGCCCAGGGCCAGCGCGCGCCAGGGTTGGGGATGACCAGGAGGTAGCCGGCCTGGCTGCCCACCACCGAGAGCAGGGCGAGGGCCCACTGCCGTGCCGCGGTCGTCCAGCGGCCCAGCAGGCCCACGACGATGAGCGCGGTCAGGCCGATCGCCACCATGAGGTAGGCGAACAGCCACACCCGCGAGAGATCCTCGCTCATCGCCTCGGCCCCTCGGGCACAGACGGCCGTGTCCTCCCGGTCACCCTCTGCTCCCCCTCGCAGACGGACGAGCGGCTTGTCCGCCCCGCACCCGCTGCCTCTGCCCCCCGCGCACGCCCCCCGAGCGGGGCGCATCGAGAGGGAACAATACCCGCATCGAATCACGGCGACCAGAGACGATCGGCTTGATGACGCCGCCGGTGCCGGCTCTGCCCTGGCCGCTCCGGACCGCCTGCTCGCCTCAGCTCAGCCGGCGCGGTCCTCGCGGGCGCGGCCCTCCTGGAGCGCGCTGCGCTCCTCGCGGGCGCTGCAGCCGAAGCGCTGCCGGTAGGCGCGCGAGAAATGCGAGGCGGAGCCGAAGCCGACGGACGCGGCGATCGCGGCCACGGACAGCTCCCGTCTGCTCTCGTCTCGCAGCAGCTCCCGTGCACGGCACAGCCGCAGCTCCGAGATCGTACCCGCGACGGTCGTGCCCTGCGCGGCGAACGCCCGGGCGAGCTGCCGCTCGCTGATCCCGACGGCGGCCGCGATCCGGGCGACTCCGAGGGACGCGTCGCACAGATGCGCGCGGATGTGCTGCCGTGCCTGCGCGGCGTAGCCGGCGAGGGCGCCGAGGTGGGCGCCCGTGACGAGGTCCATCAGCTCGAGGAGAGCGTCTTCCCGCTCCTGTGCGTCGTCGTCGCAGACAGGGGTACGCAGCAGCAGGAGCAGGCGGTCCACGATGGCGCGCGTCCTGCCGCCGCTCGCCCCGGCGAACACGCTGCGGTAGATGCTGAACCCCTCCACGGTCGGCCGTTCGCCGCCCTGCTCGTACACCGCGCGCGGGACCTCGACGACGAGCTGATGCAGCGGGCCCGGAAAGCCCAGCAGCATCGGCGGCTGCGGGGGATACAGGAAGGCGTCCCCGCGGCCGAGCAGATGCGATCCCTCGCGCGTATAGAGATAGGCCTCCCCTTCGAGCAGGAGGTTGAGGATCACCTGCTCGGCGTCCGTGCCGCCGGCCGAGTCCGCCGGGCGCTCCACCACATGAGCTCGGCCGCGGATCTCCGTGAGCCGGCCGCGCGGGAGGCGATAGCCCCGCATCGAGGCGACGAGCCCTTCCGGAGCGAAGGTCGTGCAGCGCACCGGCCGCAGGGCGCGCTTGTTGACCGCCTCCCAGCCGCTGACCCGGTCGTGCTCGGGCAGGGCGAGGGTCGAGAAGATCACGCTCGCCGGCGACTCTTGCCGTGCCATGCCCATCCGCGCCCTCTCCGTCGACCCTGAACAGAGTGCAGACATCGTATCCCCGCTGGCCTGCCCCGCTCGTCACCGCTCGGCCGGGGCGTCCCCGCGCCGGGCGGCGTCGCCTCTTGGCGCAGGGCGACAGGTCTCTTGCCTGTTCGTGCCACCGCGCCGCCGTCCCGCCGCCGGCGCCGGAAGCTGGGAGAGCGCCATCGCGCGCACGACCCGATGGAGAAAAGGTGACTCTCTCGTCCGAGGCGCTCGGCACACCGGCGCCGATCATCCCTCAGCCCGAGCCCGGGCTCACGCCCGAGACCGTCATCGCCCGCGCCGAGGCGATGATCCCGATGCTGCGCGAGCAGCAGGATGAGGCCGAGGCGCAAGGCCACTTCTCCGACGAGGTGCTGCAGCGCTTCCGGCAGGCCGGCTTCTACCGTATGTTCCTGCCGCGCATGTTCGGCGGCTACGAGTTCGATCACCTGAGCTACCTCGAGGTGGTGTACCGGATCGCCGCCGGGCACCCGGGCAGCGCCTGGTGCTTCGCGCTGTCCGGCTCGCATGTCGCGGTCGCCGCCTCGTACCTCAGCGAGCAGGCGCAGCGCGAGCTCATCGAGCCGCACGGGGAGCTGCGTTCGCCGCATCGTGCTCCGCCGAGCGGAAGGATGACGAAGGTCGAGGGCGGCTACCGGGTCAGCGGCCGTTGGAGCTTCTCCTCGGGCGTGCCCGTCTCGACGCACTTCGCGGGCAACTCCCTCTACTTCCCGGATGAGGGCGAGCCTCCCCGGAACCTCATGTTCTTCATCCCGATCGAGGAGGTCACCGTCCTCGACGACTGGGGCGGGGACAACGGCCTGGGCATGCAGGGCAGCGGCTCGAACACCGTCGTCATCGAGGATCGCTTCGTGCCCGAGAACCATGTCATCGCCGAAGACATGATGTTCGGCACGGACCTGGACTGGGCGCAGGGCTCGCCGGGCACGCGGCTGCACGGCAACCCGCACTACCTCGGCATCTTCGGCGGCTTCTACCACCTCTGTTTCGCGGCGATCTATGCCGGCGCTGCTCGCGCGGCGGTGGAGGAGCTCACGGAGATGGCCCCGCGCACGAAGGCGCAGACGAAGGGCGCGCCGATGCTCGCGGTCTACCCCCACGCGGTGCGCGCGCTGGGCCAGGCCGCCGCGATGGCGGACGCGTCCTACGCGATCATGCGCGAAGCCGCCCGGATGAGCGACGGGCTGTTCGAGCGGTGGGCCCGCACAGGGGAGCCGATCCTGCCCTCCGAGACGATGCGGGTGTGGGCTCTGGGTCGACAGGCCGCGCTCACAGGCTGCCAGGCCGTCCAGCTCGCCTTCCAGAACGCCACGCCGGTCGCCTCGCGCCGAGGCCACCGCCTGCAGCGCTACCTCCGCGACGCTCAGATGTACCTCGTGCACCCCTCGTCCCAGCCGCAGATCGACGAGGCCCGCGGAGAGGCGGCTCTCGGCCGGGGCCCCTCCTTCTTCCTCTCCTGAGGTCTTTCGGCGCTCCCGGATGCGCCGGGCGCCGCCGCGGCGGGAGTGCACTTGTCGGGAGCGCGGCGGCGAGCCGCGTGCATGCCCCTGGACAGCCGTACGCGCAGCCCGCCGGCTCGGTACAGTGGGCGTACACGCCCCGGGGCGCGCGGCATCGGCCGTGGTGCGGGCGCCGGCGGCGCGATGAGCGGAGCCGGGCGTCGAGGCGGATGCCCGAGGAGTGCAGGGAGCAGCGATGAGCGTGCAGGAGGAGGCCGGGGCGCCGGCAGCGGCGGCGAAGGCGCGCGGAGCGGCGTACGACCAGTCCGGGCGGTACGACCCGTCCGTGCTGCGCGAGGTCTTCGAAGGCAGCTTCACCTACCTCGCCGGCTTCGCGCGCAACACGCACCGCTTCGCCTCCCGCACCGCGCTCTCCGAGCCGGCGAGCGGACGGAGCTGGACCTACGCGCAGCTGGGCGAGGCGACGGCGCGCCTGGCCGGCGGGCTGTACCGCCTCGGCGTCGGGGCGAACCGTCTCATCATGGTGGAGCTCTTCAACAGCCCGGAGCTCGCGATGCTGTACCCGACCGCGCACCGCCTGCGCGCCGTGTTCAGCCCCACGAACTTCCGGCTCGCCGCCGGCGAGGTCGCGTACATCATCGACGACGCGTGGCCGGCCGTCCTCGTCTACGACACCGAGCGCACGCCGGTCATCCGCCAGGCTCTGGCGCTGGCCGCGCACGAGCCTGCGGTCCTCGTCGCCGTGGGCGAGGGCGAGCGGGTCGCCGGGTCCCTCGCCTTCGAGGAGCTGCTGGCCGCCGAGCCGATCACCCCCGAGGAGCTCGCCGCCAACTCCGCGGGGCTGCCGCCGGTGTCCGTCTACGACGAGACCACGCGCCTGTTCACCTCGGGCACGACCGGGATGCCCAAGCCCGTCCCGCTCCCCAGCCTGGTCGAGGTGATGTCCGCGCATGACGTGATCATGCACTTCCCGCTCCGCCCGCAGGACAAGACCCTGAACATGTCGCCGCTGTTCCACCGCGGCGGCCTCTACGCGGGCGGGCCCAACCCGGTGTTCTACGTCGGCGCCCAGAGCGTGACGCTCAAGCAGTTCGACCCGGACGTCGTGCTCGACCTCGTCGCCTCCGAGGGGCTGAGCTACCTCATCGGCGCGCCGGCCAACCTGTTCCGGCTGGCCGAGGTGCAGGAGGAGCGGCCGCGGGACCTGTCCAGCCTGAACGGCATCGTCACGATGGGCGCGCCCCTGGACCGCGCCGCCGCGCTGCGCTTCCAGACCGTGCTCACGCCCCGGATCTTCAACGGCTACGGCACCAGCGAGACCTTCTGGAACACCTTCCTCCGGCCGGAGGACCTCCCGGAGGGGGCCGGCTCCACGGGGCGCGCCTCCACGGACGACGACGTCGCCGTCGTCACGGTGTACAACGACCGCCTGGCCGACCCTTCCGACACCGTCCCGCAGGACGGCCAGACCATCGGCGAGTTCGCCGTGCGGACCGTCAAGGCCGGCTACTCCTACCTGGGCAACCGCGCCGCCGAGGCGGCGAAGATCCGCGACGGCTGGTTCTATCCCGGAGACCTCGCGACCTGGGACGAAGGCGAGGCGGTGACGATCGTCGGCCGCAAGGACGACATGATCATCTCCGGCGGGGAGAACGTGCACCCGGTGCAGGTCGAGGCCGCGCTGCAGGAGCACCCGGGCGTCGCGGACTCGATCGTGGTGGGAGTGCCGGACGAGGAGTGGGGCCAGCTCGTGACCGCGTACATCGTCCGCAAGGGGGATGGGCTTCCCGAGGACGACCGGGCGGCGGCCGCGGCCCTGGACGCCTACGCCGCCGAGCATCCGATGCTCGCGCGCTACAAGCGACCGCGCCGCTACCGCTTCGTGGCTGCGGAGGGCGTGCCTTACAACGCGACCGGCAAGAAGGTGCATTACCTCCAGACCGAGCAGGCCGCGCGCGACGCGGAGGCCGGGCTGCTGATCGAGCCCTAGCACGCCGGCGGCGTTAGGCTGCCGGGATGCCGACGCCTGACTTCATCCTCGAGCTGCGCGAGCGGGTGGGGCACGCCTCCCTGTGGCTCTCAGGGGTCACGGCGGTGGTCCTGCGTCCGGCGCAGCCGCTCGAGGTCCTGCTCGTACGCCGTGCCGACAACGGCGCGTGGACCCCGGTGACGGGCATCGTCGATCCGGGTGAGGAGCCCGCGGACGCCGCCGCGCGCGAGGTGCTGGAGGAGGCGGGCGTCGTCGCCGAGCCGGAGCGGCTGGCGTGGGTCCAGGTCATCGACCCGATCGTCTACCCCAACGGGGACCGCTCCCAGTTCCTCGACCTCGTCTTCCGGATGCGCTGGCTCTCGGGCACGCCGTACCCCGCGGATGGCGAGAACAGCGATGCGCGCTGGTTCGGGCTGGACGCGCTGCCGCCCCTGTCCGAGAACATGGCCGAGCGCATCCGGCGCGCCCTGCCCGAGCGCGGGGAGGCAGGCTTCCGCTTCGGAGGCGTGGAGCGACAGCCGGGCCGGTAGCCTGGTACCGAGTGCCGAAAACGGGACCGGCGAGCCGTCGAGGAGGACAAGCCATGCCACAGATGCCCGTCGCCACCGCGATGACCGCGGCCGTCGTGCAGGACTTCGATCGGCCCATGGTCGTGGAGACGCTCGATCTGCGCGCGCCCGACGAGCACGAGATCATCGTGCGCACCGAGGCCTCGTCGTACTGCATCACCGACGACCGCCAGGCGCGCGGACTGATCGGGCGAACCGATCCGCCGATGATCCTCGGGCACTCGGCCGTCGGAGTGGTCGAAGAGGTCGGCTCGGCGGTCAGCCGCATGCGCCGCGGGGACCGCGTCATCGTGACCGCGTCCTCCGAATGCGGCGTGTGCTACTTCTGCTCCCGAGGCCGCTCCGACCAGTGCGAGCTGCACTTCGTGCCCGGCCGGCACGTCGCCAATCGGCCCGACGGCACTCCGATCTACGCGGGAGCCGGCACCTCCGCGACCTACGCGAGCTACATGAACCTCCGGGAGATCTCGGCCTTCCGGGTGGACAGCGAGCTGCCCGCGGACGTCCTCTCGCTCGTGGGCTGCGGCGTGACCTCCGGGCTCGGCGCCGTGTTCAACGTCGGGCAGGTCACCCCCGGCTCCTCGGTCGTCGTGGTCGGCGCCGGCCAGTACGGGCTCTGGGTCATCCAGGGCTGCCGCGTCGCCGGCGCGGAGAAGATCATCGTCGTGGAGCCGGATGCGCAGCGCAGGGCCACGGCGATGGCGCTCGGCGCCACGCACGAGGTGGACCCCGCGGACGGCGACCCGATCGGAGCGGTGCTCGCGCTGACGGGCGGCTGGGGCGCTGACTTCGCCTTCGAGGCGGCGGGCCCCGCCTCGGTGCTCGAGCAGACCTTCTTCATGGCCCGGAACGCCGGCACGGTGATCCTCGCAGGCGTCGTCTCGCGCGACGAGGTCGTGCAGCTTCCCGCGCAGATCCTCGCCGTGCGGGGCCGCACGATCAAGAGCGTGCAGAACGGCAACCTCCGCGCCACCCGAGACGTGCCGATGTTCGTGCGGATGCTGGAATCCGGCATGTTCGAGACCGCGCCGTTCCTCACCGCCCAGTACACCCTGGACCGGATGGACGAGGTCTCCGAGGCCGCGAACACGGGCAGCACGCTCTCCAACGTCATCGTCTTCGACTGAGCGCCGTCCTGCCCCGGCCGGAACCCGGCCTAAGCTCGGGATATGGCCAGAGCGGGGGCCAGCAGGGGCCCGGGGATTCGTGAGGCCCGGCCGCGCCGCCGGATGCGGACCGTGCTTCCGGCCCTGCCCTGGATCGGCATCCTCCTGGCGATCTGCATCGTGCAGCTGATCCGCGCCCAGGCCTTCGACACCCTGCTGTTCGGGATCGTCGCGCTCGCGCTCCTGGCGGACGCCTCCGGGCTGCTCCCCGTCACGCGGCTGGCGAGCCCGCCGCTGGCCGTCATGGTGCTCGTGGCTGTGCCCGTCGGGATCGCGCTGGTGGTCAGCCCCCGCCACGGGGTCGTCGCGGGCCTCGCCGTCGCGCTCACCGGGCTCGCCTGCGCCCCCTTCGCCTGGACGGAGCGCCCACCGCGCCCCCTTGCGTCGGCCTCGCCGAGCCGTTCGGCCCGGCAGCGGGAGGCGCAGGAGGAGGAGGCGGAGCGTCGGCTACGGGTCCTGCTCGTGCGCTCCGCGGTGGCCTGGGCCGTGGTCGCCGTCGCCCTGTGCGTGCTGGAGCTGGTCTCGTTCCTCGTCGGACGGCTCTCGCCGCAGAGCTCGCACGACCATCCGGCGATCTCCGAGCTCCTCGACCCGGTGGTCGAGTCCTGGCCGGGCCGCGTGCTGTTCGTCGCGGCGTGGCTGGGCCTGGGCATCGTGCTCGTGCGCGCGGGCAGGAGGGCGCCGGATGCGTGACCTGACCGTCGGCGGCTACCTGCTCTGCCTGCTCGCGGCTGCCGTGCTGGTCTGGCAGTCCCACCGCGGGCGCGCTCCGCTCGCGCCGGTGGGCGAGGTGCTGGACCTCGTGCTCGCCAGCCGCGCGGCGCGCGTCGCCCTGGTCGGGTTCTGGTGGTGGCTGGGCTGGCACTTCCTCGTGGGGCAGACGGTCGACCCGGTGATCGGCGGCTGAGCGCGAGCATCGCTGACCGGTCCCGCGCCGCCCGAGTGCCGGATGCTCTTCCCTCGGGATGTCGCCGGGCCGTACCCTGGGCGCGTCCGGACCTTCGGTGCTGCCGCATCGGACGTCGATTCCCGCTCCGACCGTCAGGAGGCCCTCATGGCTCAGCTCAATCCCTACATCTCCTTCCGCGACAACGCCAGGGAGGCGATGTCCTTCTACCAGAGCGTCTTCGGTGGAGAATTGAACATCATGCGCTTCGCCGACGTGCCGGGCATGGCCGAGGACCCGGCAGAGGCCGAGCTGGTCATGCACGCCTCGCTGACCCTGCCCGACGGCTCGACGCTCATGGCGGCCGACACTCCGAAGCGCATGGAGTACCAGGCGCCGGCCGGCATCCAGCTGTCGCTTTCGGGACCGGCCGAGGACGCCGAGCAGATCACCGGGTACTGGAACGCGCTCTCGGAGGGCGCCTCCATCCAGCAGCCGCTCACGCCGGCGCCGTGGGGCGACACCTTCGGGGCGCTCGTGGACCGCTACGGCGTCAGCTGGATGTTCGACTTCGGCAGCGCCGGCGAGTGAGCCTCGCCGCGCAGAGCCCGGAGCTGCCCGCCTGGGATCCGGACGGTCCGGATCTCATCGTGCACGCGGAGAACCTGGCGTATCTGCGCACCCTGCCGGACGAGTCCTTCCGGCTCATCTACGTCGATCCGCCGTTCAACACCGGCCGTGCGCAGCGCCGCCAGACGCTGCGCACGGTGCGATCGGCCACCGGCGACCGGGTCGGCTTCGGCGGGCACCGCTACGACACCATCCGCGGCCGCGCCCTCGCCTATGACGACGCCTTCGCGGACTACTGGGGCTTCCTGGAGCCGCGCCTGGCCGAGGCGCGGCGGCTGCTCACCGAGGACGGCACGCTGTACGTCCACCTGGACTACCGGGAGGCGCACTACGCGAAGGTGCTGCTGGACGGCCTGTTCGGCCGGGACGCCTTCCTCAACGAGATCATCTGGGCCTACGACTTCGGCGCGCGCAGCCGCAGCGCATGGCCGGCGAAGCACGACAACATCCTCGTCTACGTGAAGACGCCGGGCGGGCACTACTTCGACGCGGAGGCGGTGGACCGCGAGCCGTACATGGCGCCGGGCCTGGTCACGCCCGAGAAGGCCGCGCGCGGGAAGCTGCCGACGGACACCTGGTGGCACACCATCGTCTCGCCGTCCGGGCGTGAGAAGACGGGCTACCCGACGCAGAAGCCTCTCGGCGTGCTGCGCCGCATCGTGCAGGCCTCCAGCGCCCCGGGCGACTGGGTGCTGGACTTCTTCGCGGGCAGCGGCACGACCGGGGCGGCCGCGGCCGAGCTGGGCCGGCGGTACCTGCTCGTGGACGAGAACCCGGAGGCCGTGCGGATCATGACGGCCCGGCTGTCGGGGAGGGCATGATGTGCGGCAGGTTCGTGAGCAGCGCGAGCATGGAGGAGCTCGCGGAGATCTTCGCGGTGGAGGCCGTGGGCGAGCAGCTTCCGGAGCCCTCGTACCATGTGCACCCGACCGACGCGATCCGGGTCGTCCTCGACTCCGCGAAGACCTCGGCCCGACGCCTCGAAGGCGCGGTCTGGGCTCTTGCCCGGCCGCGGCAGGCTGAGCTGGTCACGCGCCCGCCGCTGATCAACGTGCGCGTCGAGACGGCCGCTCGCAGCTTCGGCTACGCCTTGCGCGCTCACCGGGCGATCGTCCCCGCCGACAGCTACTGGGAATGGCGCAGCCAGCCGGGCGCCGCGCGCGGACGACCGGGTAAGACGCCGTTCTCCATCGCCCCCGCGGAGGGCTCCGGCCCGCTCGCGCTCGCCGGGCTCTACTCCTGGTGGGTCGACCCGCGGCTTCCGGAGGACGACCCGGGCCGCTTCCGGCTCACCGTCGGCATCCTCACCACCGCCCCCACGCCGGGGCTCGCGCAGATCCACGACCGCATGCCGCTCGCGCTCGCTCCGGAGCTGTGGGACGACTGGCTCGACCCGGCCCGTCCCGGTGACGAGTCCCTGCTGGCCGCCGCGGTGGCGACCGGGCAGGCCGCCGCCGAGGCGCTGGAGTGGCATGAGGTCCGGCCCTTCCGCGGCTCCGACGACGGCCCGGAGCTCACCCGGCCGCTCTGAGCGCGGGTCGCAGGCCCAGCGCCACGGCCTGCTGCATCGCGGGCTACTGCGTCGCGGGGGCGAGGTCCAGCCGGGGATAGAGGATCGTGAAGCCCGCCTGCAGCCCGGCGGTGAGCGCGGCGAAGCTGTGGTCCATGCCGGGCAGAACCTCGTTCGTCACATGCCACCCTGCGGCGGTCGCGGCGGCTGCGGCCTGAGCGGCCTCGTCCTGGTACTCCTTGTCGTTGCCGCCCGCTGTGAACACGGCCCAGGTGTCCGGATACCTGTGCTTGCCGCTGGCCAGGATGTTCGCCGGCCAGCTCGCCTCGTACGCGGCCTGGTCGCCGTGGAACATGCGGGTCACCGCCACTCCCGGGTTGTCCGCGCCGGGATAGATCTCGCCGGACACGGAGAGCACGTTGCCGAAGACCTCCGGGTACTCCGCGCCGAACTTGAAGGCGCAGGCGCCACCGTTGGAGTAGCCGGCGACCACCCAGTGAGCCGGGTCCTGGAGGATGTTGAGATTGCGTCGCGCCCAGTTCGGCACGTCCTTCGTGACGTAGGTCTCGGCGTTGCCGAGCTCCGGGGAGTCCATGCACGTGGTGTCGCTGGCCGGAACGGCGAGCTGGTCCGCCACGAGGACGATGGGCGCCAGTCCCTGGTGCTGGGCGGCGAACTGGTCCATCACATCGGAGATGGGATCGATATCGGGGTTGCCCGGCTGCCCCATCATCATGATCACCAGCGGAAGCGCCGGCGGATTGGCCACGAGTGCTGCGGGCGGCAGGTAGATCCCGGCGGGGCGCGCGGGGAAGCCCGACAGCGTGGCCGGGATCACCTGGGTGCCGCGGGACCCCTTCGCCGGCATGTCCGCCGGCGGCTTCCAGGACGCGTAGAGGGGCACGTCCGGGTCGGCCGTCTGGGTCGGCACAGGCGTCGGCAACGGGATCGGCTTCTCGACGGTGATGCCGAACATGCTCCCGAGGGTGCGATCCAGGCCGTAGTAGGCGTTGACGCCGAACACGCCGGTGAGGATGAACACGACGAGCGCGACGATCGCGACGCCCTTGCGCCACCCGGGCGAGTCCCAGAGGTTGACGATCGCGATCCCGCAGGCGGCGAAGACGGCGGCGATGATGAGCACCGCCTGGATGGGCAGGGGCCCGCCGAAGGCGTGCATGAGGCCCGCGACGATCCACAGCCCGAGGACGGCGAGCAGCACGCCGCCGAGGAAGCCGATCAGGGTGGTCAGCACCCGGCGCGGCGTCGGGCGGCGGATGAGCAGCACGACCAGAAGCGCGATGCTCAGGCCGCAGAGGATCCACATGAACGGCCCGTCGATGACGGGCAGCTGAAGGAGCGCGTCGAACACCTATCCCCCTAAGTCCCCGGGTCGCGCCCTGGCGCGGTGGTCCATTGTCGCAGACCCGCTTCGGAGGCCGCGGGAGGCTTGGGCGCTTGACGTGAATCGGCGACCTCGCTAACGTGAAACCGATCAGTTGTATATTGACGTGAGGGCACCGCCTCCACGGACCCGTCGAGAGGAAGACCCGATGCCCGTCGTGAGCACCGCGAAGCATCCGGAGAGGCGGAGCTTCCAGATCGTCTGCGCGTTCGCCGCGCCCGTCGAGAAGGTCTGGCAGCTGTGGGCCGATCCGCGCAAGGTCGAGCGCTGGTGGGGACCTCCGGGCTACCCCGCCACCTTCCTGCGGCATGACCTGACCGTGCCGGGCCGGGCGATCTACCACATGCCGGGCCCGGACGGCGAGCCCACCTTCGCCTACTGGCGCTTCCTGCTCATCGAGCCGCCCACGCACCTGGAGATCGAGAACGGCTTCGGGGACGAGCACGGCGAGCCTGCCGGCGACATCCCCGCCAGCGTGGTGGTCGTCGAGCTGGAGCCGGCCGGGGAGGGAACGCGCATGACGGTGAGCACCCGCTTCGAGACGGTGGAGGCGCTCGAGCAGCTGCTCAGCCTCGGCATGCAGGAGGGCATGGCGGCGGCACTGGGGCAGGCCGACGGCATCCTTGCGGAGGGCTGAGGGCTGAGGGCTGTCGGGATGGGGCGCCCGCTTCCGAGCGTGAGTAGCGTGGAGGCATGAGCGACATCCCCCTCATCCCCCTGAACTCCGGCACCTCGATCCCGCAGCTCGGGCTCGGCGTCTGGCAGACGCCCGACGCGGACGCCGAGCGGCTTGTCCGCTATGCGATCCACGAAGCCGGCTACCGCCACATCGACACCGCGGCGGCGTACGGCAACGAGACAGGGGTCGGGCGCGGGATGCGCACCTCGTCCGTGCCGCGCGAGGAGGTCTTCCTCACGACGAAGCTCTGGAACGCGGACCAGGGCTACGACCGCGCCCTGCGCGCCTTCGACGCGAGCCTGGAGCGGCTGGGCACGGACTATGTCGATCTCTACCTCACCACTGGCCGCTCCTGGACGACCAGCGGATCGTGCGCACCTGGGAGGCTTTGGAGCGCATCCACGCAGAGGGGCGGGCTCGGGCGATCGGCGTGAGCAACTTCGAACCGCGCCACCTGCGCCTGCTGCTCGACCGGGGCGGTGTGGTGCCCGCGGTCAACCAGATCGAGCTGCACCCGCACTTCCCGCAGCGGGCGCTGCGAGCCTTCTGCGCGGAGGCGGGCATCGCGATCACCTCCTGGAGCCCGCTGGGCGGAACGAGCAACTCCTGGGGTCCCGACCGCCCGAACACGCTTCTCGGGGATCCCGTGATCGGTGCGATCGCGCAGGAGCACGGCGTCTCGCCCGCGCAGGTCATCGTGCGCTGGCACCTGCAGAACGGCCTGGTCGTGATCCCGAAGTCCTTGCGCGAGGAGCGCATCGCGGCGAACATCGACGTCTTCGGGTTCGCGCTCACACCCGAGCAGCTGGCCGCGATCGACGGGCTCGAGACGGGCGTGCGCGTCGGCGGCGACCCGAACGTCGTGAACGTCGGCGCTCCGGCCGACTGAGCGCCGGCCCCGCCTGGCGCTCGCATCCGAGGCCCGAGGCCCGAGGCCCGAGGCCGCTCAGCGCGCCCGGCGTCGGCGAGCGCGGAGGGCCAGTGCGACCACCAGCCAGACGACGCCTCCGGCGGCGAGTCCCGCGATCGCGCCGAACAGTCCTTGCACCGGCGCGAGCGGATCCTCCCGTGCCGCGGCCGGCACCGCGAACGCCAGCGCGCCGAGCATCGTGGCGCTGGTGAGGATGAGGGATCCGGGGCCGGGCCGGCGTCGAGGCGGCGGAGGCGAGGCCGGCTCGCCCACGGCATCGCCGTCGTCCGGCGTGCCCAGCGCCTTCTCGGGTCCGGAAGGCTCGGCGTCGCCCTGGACTCCTCCAGGGGCGGGCCGCTCGCCCGGGTCCTGCGACGGCTCTCCGCTCGCGCCGGGCTCGCCGCTCATATCGGGCTCGCCGCTCATCTCTGACCTGCTCGTCCGGTCCGCATGATCGTTCAGGCGGAGGGCTGCTGGGTCTGCTGCGGCTGCTGCAGCGCGGCGGCGATCCCCGCGAGCACGTCGACGGTCTCGCGCAGCTGCTCGTCGCTCGCCTGCGTGGCCGGGTCGAGCAGCCTGGCCCATACCTCCCGGTGCCCGCTGAGGTTCCGGCGCGACATCTCGGTGGGGTAGACCCGCACCTCCCGTGCGTCCGCCCCCTCGGAGCGCTTCTGCGCGAGACCCTTCTCGACGAGCGACGCGATGGACGTGCTCGTGTTGCTCTTGTGCTGCCCGAAGGCGCGTGCGATCTCGCTCACGGTGGCGCCCGGCGTCGCCATGATGATCCGCATCACATCCGCCTCCGAGCGCGTGATGTGGACGAGCCCCGGGTGGGGGATGAGCACCTCCCGCTGCACGAAGCGGAACACGTCGATGACCCGCTCGGCGAGCTCGCCGAGGAGCTCCTCGCGTGCGCTCATGCGTGCCTCCGAGAACTCTGCGCCGCCCCTTGACGGCGATGGTCATGAGTCTATAATCATCGTATGGTTATGGAGTCATAACCAACTGCACCCGAGGCGGCGCAGTGGACGACGAGGAAGCGGAGCCGACGATGTCTCTCACAGAACAGAACCCCACGGCTCAGGCCGGCGCCGCGCCGGACGAGCCGACGAGCGAGGAGCTCATCGAGCGCGCGAGGGCGCTGCGGCCGCGGCTGCGGGAGCTGCAGGCCGAGCACGCGCGTCTCGGCTCGTACTCCGAGGAGATCCACGAGTACTTCACCCGGAACCGGCTGTACGACATCCTGCGGCCGCGGCGCTACGGCGGTCTCGAGCTCGGCCTGGAGACGTTCTTCAAGGTGGTCGTCGAGATCGCCAGGGCGGACCCCGGAGTGGCCTGGTCCTTCGAGCTGGGCGCCAGCCACCCCTTCCAGTTCTCATCCTACTTCCCGGAGCGCTCCCAGGAGGAGGCGTACCAGGCCTACCCCTTCGTCTCGGCCTCCCGCGCCTTCCCGCTCGCCTCCAAGATCGAGAAGGTCGAGGGCGGCTTCCGCGTCTCCGGGCGCTGGGACTACTGCTCCGGCTGCACCTGGAGCTCGCACTTCATGCCGGTGGCTCCGGTCACCCAGGAGGACGGCAGCCAGGTCATGTACATGTTCATCCTGCCGCGCAAGGACTTCACGATCCTCGACGACTGGGGCGAGGGCAAGACCATCGGCCTGCATGCGTCCAGCTCGAACACGATCACGATCGAGGACGCCTTCGTGCCGGACTACAACGCCGTCGTGTACGACTTCAAGGACCACGAGTGGGGCGAGAAGGGCACGCCCGGCTACGAGCTGCTGGGCAACCCGCTCTACCTCGGCCGCACCGTCACGATCTTCATCGCCGGTCTGGTCTCCTCGCAGATCGGCGCGGCCTGGGCCAGCCTGGACGAGTACGAGCGGCTGCTGGAGCGCGGATCGAGCTTCCCGCCCCGCATCCCGCGCACCGAGTCGCCCGAGTACCAGCTGTGGTACGGGCAGATCCAGTCCCTCACGGACGCGGCCGACACGCTCTTCCACGCCACGATCTCGAAGTTCGTGCGCATGCACGAGGAGTGGACCCGTGGCGGGCCGCCGGTGGGCGTGAAGGAGGACGCGCGCCTGCGCGGCCACATCATCCAGGCGGCGAGGCTGGCCGGCGAGGCGATCGATCTCGCCTTCGCTCACGCCGGCACGTCCTCCGCGGCCCTGGCCGGGACGAAGCTGCAGAAGTACTACCAGGACGCGGCCATGTTCCGCACGCACATCGGTGCGCAGTGGGATGTGCTGCTCGCCGCTCAGGCGCGCACGCAGCTGGGCAAGCCGCTCACGATGTGACGCGGTGCCGGACCGCGTGTGGCGGCGCCGGCCCGACGACGAACCCCGCGGGTGCCAGCCTGCGGGGTTCGTCGTTCTGTCCGGGCGCCTGCGCTCGCTGGACGTCAGGACAGCGGCGCGGACGCCGCAGCGCGCTCTTGCGGCTCCGGCGCTGGCTGATCCTGAGGGGACAGGTGCCGAGGGCGGGCCAGGAAGAAGGCGAGCACGGCACCGACGAGGAGCACCGCAGCGGGCAGGAACAGGGACTCCCGCATCGCGGAGGCGAAGCCCTCGTGCAGCGCCTCGGGCAGCACAAGGCCGCCGCCGGACTCCTGGCCGATGGTGACGCCGGGCGGCAGCGGCGGGAGGTCGGCGGTGATGCGGGCCACCATCAGCGCGGCGATCGCCGCCGAGCCCAGGACGGAGCCGACCTGCCGCGTGGCGTTGTAGACGCCGGCACCGGCGCCGGCGGCCTGCGGCGGGAGGTTGCGCGTGGCCGTCGAGGAGATCGGCGCCCACATGAACGCGTTGCCGAGCCCCAGCACCGCCGCGGGGATGAGCATCCACAGCGGGGACAGCCCGGGCTGCACGACGACGGCGTAGAGGACGATGGCCGCGGCGGTGAGCACCACGCCGGGCACCACGAGCAGGCGAGGATGCACCCGGTCCGAAAGGCGCCCGACGAAGGGCGACAGCCCGAGCACGAGCACTGAGGTGGGGATCATCAGCAGCGCCGACTCCGTGGGCGTGAGCCCCTGCACGACCTGCAGGAAGTAGACGATGGGGATGAACATCGAGGTGATCGCGAAGCCGACGGTCGTGATGATGACGTTGGCGATCGAGAAGTTGCGGTCGGCGAAGAGCCGCAGCGGGATGAGGGGCTCCCGCCGGTTGCGCCACTGCCAGACCACGAACAGCGCGAGCAGGAGCACTCCCGCCGCGATCATCGCCCACACCCAGCCGTTCCAGTCGTAGCTGTTGCCTTCCTGCAGGCCGAAGACGAGCAGGAACATGCCGGCCGCGGACAGCAGGACGCCGAGCCAGTCGATCGTGTGCGGATGCCTGGTCAGCTTCGGCACGAGGGCCGCCGCGAGCACGAAGGCGACCACGCCGATGGGCACGTTCACGAAGAAGATCCACTGCCAGCCCGGGCCGTCCACGAGCAGGCCGCCCACCAACGGGCCCACGAGCATCGCCACTCCGGCGGTGGCGCCCCACAGCGACATCGCCGTGCCCCGCCGGTTCGGCGGGAAGGTGCGCGTGATGATCGCCATCGTCTGCGGAGTCATCAGCGAGGCGCCGAAGCCCTGCACGGCGCGCGCGACGATGAGCTGCGCGATGCCGCTGCCGGGCAGCTCGTCCGCCAGGCCGCACCACAGGGAGGCGAGGGTGAAGATGCTCAGGCCGAGCAGGTAGAGGTTCTTCGGGCCGAAGCGGTCGCCGAAGCGGCCGGTGACCAGCAGCGGCACAGCGTAGGCGAGCAGATAGGCGCTGGTGACCCAGATCACGGAGTTCGTGTCAGCGTCGAGCCCCTTCTGAATGGAGGGGTTGGCGACGGTGACGATCGTGGAGTCGACGAGGATCATGAAGAATCCGATGACGATCGCCCACAGTGCCGCCCAGGGATTTCTCTGCTTTTCCATCGCTCTCCTCGCTCGGGGCGATCGCGACCGGCTCGCGACCCCCGGGCGAGACTACGCCCTGCCGCCGACATCCGCTGAACCGCCGGACGCGCCGCCGCCGACCTAGGATCGGGGGAGTGAGCACGGCGGACGACTGGGATCCTCTGCGGCTGCCCGAGCTGTCCGGCAGGCGCATCGTCGTGGTGGGGGCGACCGCAGGGCTGGGGTACTTCACAGCCGAGGAGCTGGCAGGTGCGGGTGCCCAGCTCGTGCTGGCCGGCCGCAGCGCCCAGCGGCTCGAGGAGGCCGCGCGCTGCATCCGCGAGCACGTGCCGGGCGCGGAGCCCGAGCTCCAGCAGGTGGACCTGGCCGATCTCGCCTCCATCTCGGCGGCTGCGGACCGCATGACGGGCACGCGCATCGACGGGCTGGTCGCCAACGCAGGCATCCTCCCGAACGCCAAGGCGGGCACCACGAAGGACGGCTTCGACCTCGGCTTCGGCACGAACTACCTCGGCCATTTCGCCCTGATCGCGCAGCTGTTCCCGACGCTGCGGCAGACACCGGGGGTGCGCATCGTGACGCTCGGCAGCGTGACCCACCGCGGGGCCCGGCTCGACCCCGCCCGGCTCGCGCGCCCGGGCGGGACGCGGATGGCGGTGTACGCCGCGTCGAAGCTGGCGCTGATGAGCTTCGCCTTCGAGCTGGATCGCCGGGTCCGCGCCGCCGGGATCCCGGTGCGCGCGATGTCCGCCCATCCCGGCTACGCGGAGGACGCGCTGACGCCTGCGCGCGGGGCGATCGTGCCCAGGCGCAACCCCGCCTTCGCGGCAGCCACCCGGATGATCGGCCAGGGCAAGGACAGGGGGGCGTGGCCCGTCGTCCGTGCGGTCATCGAGGGGGAGGGCGGCGACTACTGGGGGCCGTCGGGACGCTTCGAGCTGCGCGGCCGCCCCGTCCCTGCGCGGGCCACCGCGGCTGCCCGCGACCCGGGTCTGGGCGCAGCCCTGTGGGAGGCGAGCGAGCGTCTCACCGGCGTGCGCTTCGAGCTCGGCTGAGCGCGGCTTCGCGGCGGGGCGCAGCCCGCCGGGATGCGGGGCGCCGGCGGCGCTAGGAGGGTGTCGCGCCTGTGCGGCTCCTCACGACGAGTCGCAGCAGCACCCCCGCCACGACCACTGCCGCACCGGCCGCGACGCCCTGCCAGGGCAGGGTGGCGACGAGGACGACGCACAGCACCGCGCCGACGACGGCGAGGGCGCGCGGGTAGCGGCGCCACGGTGCGCGCTGGCGCAGGGCTGCCGCGTTCGCCACGAAGTAGTAGAGCAGCACCCCGAAGGACGAGAACGCGATCGCGCCGCGCAGGTCCACCAGGGCCGCCGCGATGCACATGATCGCCGCGAGGCTCAGCTCGGCCCGCTGCGGCACCCCGAAGCGCCTGTCCACGACGGCCAGCCAGCGCGGCAGGTCCCCCTCGCGAGCCATCGCGAGCGTGGTGCGGCCCGTGCCCGTGATCAGGGAGAGCAGCGCCCCCAGTGAGGCGGCGGCCGCGCCGAGCCGCACGAGCGGCGCGGCCCACCCCCAGCCCGCCTCCTGCACCACGAGCGCGAGCGGCTGGGCCGTGGCGGCCGTGCCCGACGCTCCCAGCACGAGCAGCACGACCGCGCCGACGAGGGCGTAGATGACGACGACGAGGGACAGGGCGAGCACGATCGCCCGCGGGATGTTCCGGCGCGGATCGCGCACCTCCTCGCCCATCGTCGCGATGCGGGCGTAGCCGGCGAAGGCGAAGAACAGCAGCCCGCCGGACTGCAGCACCCCGTACCAGCCGCCCGCGAAGAAGGGGTCATCCCCGCCGGCGGCCGTCGAGCCGGCGACCGCCGCCTGCGGGGGCGCCGTCCCCGCCGAGCCGGCCAGGGTGCATACCCCCGAGGCGACGACGATGGCGAGCGTGAGCAGGCTCGCGGTCACGAGGATGCGAGCGAGCAGGGCGGTGCGCGTCA